>Ga0335085_10000576_pt1 | contig 99602 bp, 78 predicted proteins | sample Lox_Sample_45_FD_206712 | JGI IMG/M metagenome (GOLD analysis project Ga0335085, IMG submission 206712) | Soil microbial communities from Loxahatchee National Wildlife Refuge, Florida, United States - Lox_Sample_4.5 | ecosystem: Environmental > Terrestrial > Soil > Wetlands | place: USA...
TTGATGATGACGATGAGAGCCATCGCGCTTGTGTTTTTGCTCTTGATGTCGCAGGCGGCGATGCCGCAGACTGCAAGCGCGCAGACGCCAAGCTCAACCGCGTCGGCCGACCAATCGGACCTCCTCAAGCCGGGACAGCTCGACGCCCTGGTCTCTCCCATCGCGCTCTACCCCGATGCTTTGCTCGCAGAAATTCTCATGGCTTCGACCTATCCGCTGGAGGTCGTCGAGGCTGAACGCTGGGTCCAGGCAAACAAGAGCCTAAAGGGCGAGCACCTCAAAGCAGCGGTCGACAAGCAGAAATGGGACGATAGCGTAAAGTCGCTTACCGCCACGCCGGACGTGCTCGCAATGATGAGCACCAAACTCGACTGGACCAGGCAGCTCGGGGACGCGGTGCTGGCACAGCAGGCGGATGTCATGGACGCCGTGCAACGCCTCCGAACCCGAGCTCAGGCCAACAACAAGCTTACCTCGAACAAACAACAGACAGTGTCGACGCAACAGCAGAGCGGTAAGCAGGTCATCGTCATTCAGCCGACAGAGCCCGATACAGTATATGTGCCCTATTACGATCCAGCCGTCGTCTATGGGTCATGGCCGTATCCGGAATATGCGCCGTACTATTTCGGCGCGCCCGGATATATCGCCGGCGGACTTCTCGCCACCGGGATTGCATTCGGCGCGGGATATGCGCTTGGGCGATGGGCCAGCGGCGGCTATCGCTGGGGCGGCGGAGTTAATTGGGGCGGCAACAACATCAACATTAACCGCTCAATCAACAATATCGGCAGCGGGAATTGGACCCACAACTCAGCGCATCGACAGGGTGTACGTTATAACAACGCTAACGTAGCGCAAAAATTCGGTGGCAATCGCAACATCGGCGGCGCTGCGCAAAATCGCATGGATTTTCGCGGCAGGAGCGGGCAGCAAGTGCTGCAGCCCGGTCGTGGGGGCAACCGAGGCAATCTAGGCGGTGGGGGCACGGCAGGACGGAACGTCGGCAATCTAAGTAGACCGAGTGGCGGCCGGGCGGGCGGCGGCGCTAATCGCTCTGGTGGCGGCAATGCATTCGGCAATATCAGCTCCGGCAGAGTTGCGAATCTGCAGTCGAGCCGCGGCCGCGCGAGTATGAGTAGCGGAGGTTTGCGGGGTGGTGGTGGAGGTTTCGCAGGCGGTGGCGGCGGAGGTTTCCGGGGTGGCGGTGGCGGAGGCTCTCGTGGTGGCGGCGGAGGTCGGCGGTCGGACGTAAATCTTAAACACGACATCAGCTTGCTCGGCCGCCTTGACAACGGCATCGGTTTCTATCGGTTCACTTATAACGGAGGCCGGACGGCCTATGTCGGCGTGATGGCGCAGGAGGTACAAGCGATCATGCCTGAGGCGGTCATCCGCGGACGTGATGGCTATTTGCGGGTTTTCTACAATAAGCTCGGTCTGAAATTCCAAAGCTACGACGCATGGATTGCATCTGGTTCGCGCGTGCCGGTCATGCAGCCGATTACGCACTGACCTTGAACAAATCCGAGCGACAGGGCTTCGGAAGACCAGCGCACCGACAATCGAGGACAGTTATGGTCACATATCGCTGTTTCCGTCGTTCCTGCCACAGGCCATTGCCGGCATTGCTGGCTTCATTAGCCGCCGCGATTTTCTTTCTCTACGCAATCGCATCAACGGCAGTCGCGCAGCAGGATTACACGACGCCGCAGGACGCCGTTGACGCACTCGTAACGGCGGCGAGAAGCGGCGATCAAAAGGCTTTACTCGTGGTGCTCGGCCGCCATGGTGAGGACATCATCGCTTCCGGCGACAAGGTTGCCGATGATGCCGTGCGTGCACGGTTCGTCGCCTCCTATGACGCCAAGCATCAGATAGCGATGCAGGGTGACCGCAAGGCAGTCCTGATAATCGGTGACGACGACTACCCATTCCCGATCCCGCTTCTGCGTGTCAAACGCATGTGGTCCTTCGATACTGAAGCCGGACGCCGCGAAATTCTTTATCGGCGGATTGGTCGCAACGAGCTCGACACCATTCAGGTTTGCCTCGCCTATGTGGATGCGCAAAAGGAATACGCCGACAAGGATCGCACAGGGGCGGGCGCCGGCATCTATGCTCGGCGCTTTATTAGCGAGCCGGGCAAGAAAAATGGGCTGTATTGGCCGACGGCCCCCGGCGAGGAGCAAAGCCCGCTCGGCGAGTTCTTCGCCGAGGCGTCGAGCCAGGGCTATCGCACGGGTCACGGCCGTTCACCCTATCACGGCTACTACTATAAGATCCTGACCAGTCAGGGCCCGGCGGCGCTGGGCGGCGCTACTCATTATATCGTTGACGGCAAGATGATCGGCGGGTTTGCGCTGGTCGCCTATCCGGCCGAATATCGCAACTCCGGCGTGATGACCTTTATCGTGAGCCACGCCGGTATCGTGTTGCAAAAAGATCTTGGGGCGAATACTGCCGAGATCGCCGAAGCCATGACGAAGTTCAATCCGGACCCAACCTGGCAAAAAGTCGAGGTAAAGGACACGGCAGATTGAAATGCCGCAAAAATTTTGTTCCCGCGTTCTATCCGCATGGTGATGTGATGAAAAGAACTCTGACGGCTCTTGTTGCGGCAGTGAGCATCGCGGCGGCTTCGATCGCGATGATGTCCTCAGCCGAGGCGCGCTGGGGCTGGCACGGCGGCGGCTGGCACGGCGGCGGGGGCTGGCGCGGGGGCTGGGGTTGGCGGTACGGTTACGGTTGGGGTTGGCGAGGCTGGGGTTGGGGGTACGGCTATCCCTATGGATATGGATATGCCTATCCCTATCTCTATGGATATCCCCACGGTTATGCCTATCCCTACGGGTACGGCCACCCTCATGGCTGCCCGCACGGCACTCATCTAGGTCCCCACCGCCGCTATTGCTGGCCGAATACTGCGGCGAGAACGTCCGGCAGGACCCCAAAACAGGCGCCAAACCACGCCCCGGCGACGGAGGAACACGCGCCGGCCCAAATTCCGAACCACGCTCCGGCACAAGAATAGCCGGGCACCAACACATGCGGGATTGCGCGGTCCCAACGTCGATGGGCCTAACGTGCAAACAATTTCTCTCGAACAATCGGTTGCAATGATTCCGGATGGCGCGAGTCTGATGATCGGCGGTGTCATGGCCAAATGAAGGAAAAAGCGCTCGTGGAAAAGGGCAGCGGCAAGAAGTCTCCGACAATTCCGGCCGTAAAAGCCAAGCTCCTCGAAGGCAAGAGGGGCCTCATCGTTGGCATTGCCAACGAAAATTCGATCGCCTGGGGTTGCGCCAGGGCCTTCCGAGCGTTCGGTGCCGAGATTGCCGTGACCTATCTCAACGACAAAGCAAAGAAGTACGTCGAACCGCTCGCTAGCGCGCTCGAAGCCCCAATCGTTATGCCGCTTGACGCGCGCATCGCTGGCCAAATGGAAGCGGTTTTCGAGCGCATCGCCAAGGACTGGGGCAAACTCGATTTCGTGGTCCATTCCATCGCCTTCTCGCCAAAGGACGCGCTCGAGGGGCGCGTGGTCGATGTGTCACGCGATGGTTTTCTGACAACAATGGAGGTGTCATGCTGGACATTTATCCGCATGGCGCACCTCGCCGAGCCTCTGATGCGGCGGGGTGGCACGCTTTTTACGATGACCTATTACGGCAGCCAGATGGTCGTCAAAAATTACAACATTATGGGTGTTGCTAAAGCCGCTTTGGAAAGCGCGGTCCGCTACATCGCTGCCGAACTGGGGCCCAAAGGAATCCGCGTCCATGCCATCTCGCCGGGCCCTCTAGCCACCCGTGCCGCGTCCGGAATTCCGGAATTCGACGCCCTGCTCGATAAGGCGAAGGCAAAGGCCCCGGCACGGCGCCTCGTCAGCATCGAGGATGTCGGAGTCGCAACCGCCTTCCTTGCACACGACGCCGCTCGCCTTATTACGGGAGAAACGCTCTACATCGACGGTGGCTATCACATCATCGATTAGCCCACCAGCGAACGATGGCTCAGGTCACGATGACATCGTCGAAGAAAAACCGCTTGGTCCATATGTATCCCCTGCTTCTAGGCCTCGAAGTTGCGGGCGCGATCATAATCCTCTGGCATGGCGTGCCGATCTACCGCGGTCTTCTCGAGGGAACGGTTCAGCAGACGGACTTTGCGATTGCCATTTGGGCCATTGTCGGCATATTGCTCATTCAGACTCCTTATTGGATTTCGACCCTCAAAGTTTTCCGGTTGCTGTCGGTTCCGCAGCATATTTACGCCAGCCACGCCGTGATGTTTCTTGCCCGCTTGAATTTTGTATTCGTCAGCGGCCTTTTCTCGGCAGTTGTTATTGTTCGCGCCGCCGATCTGGAATTTGTGGCATGGCGGGCGGCGCTGCTCGGCGCCGTGCTGTTCTCGATGTTCTGCTTCTCAATCGAGCTGGAACGTCTCGGTAAGCTGCTCCTTGACGGCTAGACCGCGGCCGGCCGCCGAAGGTTATCAGCGAGAATAAAAATGCTGATCAGCGCGACCCACACCGGAAAAACGAAAAAGCTCCAGCTGATGTAGTAGCTGCCAAAGAGTAGCATAAGCGCCAACGCATATCCGAGAATCGCCAGCCATCGCGGCGCAATCGCGGTATAGAGCGCAATCGTCGACGTCGTGATCATGAAAACGCCGGCCATCTTGACCATGTAGACATTGACCGTGGCATACACGGCGGCTCGGGCGAAGTGAAACGTCGCAGAACCGATCAGTTCTTCGGGTTTTGCGTCAAATGCTGTCAACAGCCCGCCGATGACTGCGGCCGCAAGAAACAACATACTCAGAAACAGAAGACCGCTGCCGAAAAAGACGGTTGCAAAAAATCGATCTTCCAGCTGACCGAGGCGGTCGCGCAGCACGCCGATGAACCAGAGGAATGCGATACCGGCAAAGGGAACTAGGTTAATCGCCAGCGTGACCGTGTTTGAACGGGCGTGCAGCCATGAGCCCGGCTCCTGCGGATCAGCTGGTACGGAAACGCGAAGCAGCACGAACGCGGCAATCATCAGCGCCGAGAACAGCAGCCCTGCGATAGCGGCGGCGCTGGGGGTTTTCAAATGCGCTCTCGTGAGTGTTTCATTTGCCGTCACTGTGCCCCTCCTGCGGTTTTATGGATTGAGACAGCGCGATCAGGTTGTGCGGAAGCACGCGAATGATGCCGCCGCGCGGGCTGTCGATATCGGCGATGAGCAAGAATGAAATTGATACGACGACCGGCAGGACAAAAAGCAGAAGAACACTTTTTCGCCGCTCGCTGTAGCCGACCAGCAGGTTGCAGGCGATTGCGATAAGCCCCATTAGCCCCCATGCCGCAACGGGAATGCGGTTCCACCACGCTGCTTGCGTGTAGCCGTGCGCGTTCAACACATCGTTCAAGCCTGAAACTGCAAGGGCCCTGACGGCTGTAGGTTGCGCGTTCGCCGTGGGCAAAATGGCGAAGCGAAGCTCCACTTCCAGCTTGGCGGTATCGGCGTCGATCTGGCTGATTTTGCGCTGATCGCGGTTTTCGTAGAAGGCGATGCGTTGATCCAAATATCTCATCAGCAACTCACGCACGTTTGCTGCGCTTTCAGCGGGCAGCAAATCGGCACGTACGTATTCGGTTCCGATCGCATTGGCCTCTGCTTCCTCGTAATTCTTGCGTTGATCGTAACGCGTAACAGCCATCGCAAAGCTGAAACCGATAATGAGCGCGAGAAGCGTCAAAACGGCGGTTTTTTCGGTATTAAGGTCCTCCCGCTCATCTTTGCGAACCGCGCGACCGCGCCGGCGAAGGAAATCGCCAGCATAGGCGGCGAGGCACTGTGCGACGAGAGCGACGGTGAAAACAATAACGGGATTGTCGAGAATTTTGCTCATACGAGCGGCCTATTAGGTTGCGCTGCACCGATCAATCCAAGGGTGCCTTTTCGCGTCCCAATGCACCACGCGGGCTGACCTTCGGGTTGATCTTGATCAAAATGGAGCTTCAAATCCGGGGTTATCGATCACGGACGCCACGGAGGCCCGAGGCGTACCAGATGGACGATATCGATAAACGCCGGTTGGGGAATTGGTCATGGATCGCAGGGCTAAGGAGCAGCACGAACAACAAGCGAGCAGAACCGCCACGAGGAAAATTCCGGCGTTCGCGCCGCAACCGACCCGCGCCGAGCGCTACGCAATGGGGGAGAGCCTGCGGAAAAGGTGCCCGCGGACTTCCCATGCCGAATGGAAGCCGCCGAGCAACCGACCCGATCCCGTCCAACTGATCCAGGAAGCCGACGAAGGCCGCATTCCACAATTGGTACCGCTTCGTCACGGGCGCATGCTGGAGTCGCCGTTCACGTTCTATCGGGGAGCGGCGCTCAACATGGCGACAGATCTCGCGACCACACCGACGACCGGCGTGCGCGTGCAGGCATGCGGCGACGCGCATCTGGGCAATTTCCGCGGCTTCGCCACTCCGGAACGCCAGATCAATTTCGACATCCACGACCTTGACGAAACCCTTCCGGCGCCTTGGGAGTGGGACCTCAAGCGGCTGGCGACCAGCTTCGTCGTCGCATGCCGCGACAACGGCCTGGACAAGTCTTCCGCCGAGGACGCGGCACTCGCTTGTGCCCGGTCTTACCGCGAGCACATGGCGGAGTTCAGCGAAATGGGGGCGTTGGACGTCTGGTATGCACGTCTCGACCCCAAGGGATTGTTTTCAGTGATCGAGAATCCCAAACTTCGCAAGAACATTGAAAAGCGCGTCGAAAAGCGCGTCGCCAAGGAAACGGCGCGCAGCGCGCTCGAATACGACTTCCCCAAGCTGGCCAAAGCGACCGGGGAGCAAATGTTACTCCGAGACAACCCGCCAACGATCTATCACGTGCGGGAGGACGGCCAATTGGAATTTGACGCTGCGGTCCGCGAGGGCTTCGCTCGCTACCGTGATACATTGCCGGATGACCGGCGCACGCTGCTTGACCGTTTTGAACTCAAGGACATCGCTATCAAGGTGGTAGGCGTCGGCAGCGTCGGCACGACCTGCGCAGTGATGCTGCTGATGGCCGGAGAACGCGATCCGCTTTTTCTCCAGCTCAAGGAAGCCCGTGCGTCAGTGCTCGAAGCCCATGCCGGGAAGAGCGCCTATCCCAACCATGGCCAGCGGGTGGTCATGGGTCATCGGCTCATGCAATCGGCCAGCGATATCTTCCTCGGCTGGACTGAGGGCAGGGCCGGCCGTCAATTCTATATCCGTCAACTCAGGGACGCCAAAATCAAGCCGATGGTGGAGACCTTCGCCGCGGCCGATATGGCCGTCTACGCACAATGGTGCGGCTACTCGCTGGCGCGTTCCCATGCGCGCTCGGGTGACGCGGCGATGATCAGCGGCTACCTCGGCGAAAGCGATACCTTCGACCAGGCCATCGCAGACTTCACCGCCGCCTATGCCGATCAAACCGAGCGCGACCACGCCGCTCTGAAGAAGGCGGCGCGGAAGGGAAAGGTGGAAGTGCTAATAGAGCGAAGCTAATAGCGTTCGGCAAAGCTTGAGAAGTTAAGCTAGTGGTCCGATTCTAACATTCGCATCCCGGTTCGGTAGGCTATCATGCGAATGTTAGAACCAAAGGACCACTAGAAAAATATGAGTGCTAGTGGAGCTTTGGATTTGACATTCGCTTCGCGGGCTCACGGCTGGGTGGGTAGCGAATGTCAAATCCGCTCCACTAGAAGGGAAGTCATACAGCGCGCGCACTCTATTGGACCCAAGATTGGCCCCAAACTGTCACTTTGCGCGCCGATTGACAGCCAAGTTCGATGTCTTCATGCGTGAGTTCAACGCCGAACGCCCCGCACGAGGCGCTCGCCATGCGGTGCCCGACCGAGCTCTATACCGCCTCATCACGGCCCTATGACGGCCTGCCGGAACTCCAATATCCCTGGCACGACCGCGACATCCTGGTCACCGCCTGCGGCCGCATCTGCCTGCACAGGAAAAAGATCAATATCTCCACCGTGCTCGCCGGTCAGAAACTCGGCATCAAGGAAGTCGACGACGGCATTTGGCTCTTCAGCTTCATGCACTATGATCTCGGTGACCGCCCGACGAAAACCGACGGCGGTCGCGGCGCGAGGCGCCGATTTAGGCGGGCGCCCGTCGGAGCAGCAGAAGATTCGCGCCAAGCGACGCCACCGCGCCGGCGCAGATGATGGCGGTCATCGGCCGCGGCGTGCCGTCGGCGAACCAGCCGATGGCGGCGCTGGTCAACGCGCCGGCGCCGAATTGCAGCGCGCCGGCGAGCGCCGCGGCGGCGCCGGCCCGATCCCGCACCACGGCGAGCGCGCCGGAAATTGCGTTGGGCGCGACCGCGGTAAGCACCGCGAGCACCGCGAATACCGGAAGCGCGATGCCGGCGACCCCGCCGAAGCCGCTTAAGCCCGTTGCCAGCAGAACGACGCCGCCCGCCGCACCAGTCGAGCAGGCGAGCCGCAGCAGCCGGTCGCTACCGTACCGCACCACGATGCGGCTGTTGACGTAGGTGGCGGCGATCATGCCGATCATGTTCACGCCGAACAGGAAGCCGTAATATTGCGGCGGCACGCCGAAATATTCGATGTAGACGAACGGCGAGCCGGCGATGAAGGCGAACAGGCAGCAAAAATAGAACGTCGAGCACGCGACGTAGCCGACATAGGCGCGGTTGCGAAACAGAGCGAAATAGCCGAGCAGCATGGCGACCGGATGGACCTCGGTCCGCCGCGAAGCGTTCAGCGTCTCGGGCAGCAGGAGCGTCGCCAGGAACGAGACGATGCCGAACGCCACCAGCACCCAGAAGATCGCGCGCCAGTCGGCAAACAGCAGCACCTGGCCGCCGATCAGCGGCGCCACCACCGGCGCCGAGGCGGTCACCATGAGGTTGAGCGAGAGCACGCGCGCGCTCTCGTCGCGGGCGTAAAGGTCGCGGACCATGGCCTGGACCGTGCTCGGCACCACCGAGCCGCCGAAGGCCTGGACGAAGCGCCACAGCACGATCGCCGTCATGGTCGGCGACTCGGCGCAGCCGACCGAGGCGATGACGTACAGCACGAGTCCCGCGAGCAGCAGCGGCTTGCGGCCGAACCGGTCGGACAGCGGGCCGAGCACCAGCTGGCCGGCGCCGAAGCCGACGAAGAAGGAGGACAGCGTCAGCAGCGTTTGCGTTTCGTCGGCGGCGAGCGCCTGGCGCAGCAGCGGCAATGCCGGCAGATAAATGTCGATCGAAAGCGGAGCGATCGCCGACAGGAACCCAAAAATGAAAATGCGGCCGCTTGGGCCGATAGTCGGCGCGATCGTCGAGGCTGGCATTGCAAAACCGGATTGCGCGATCATCATAGTTGGCATAGTTGGCGCCACGCGGCAAACAAGACGCAATTCGCCCGTCCCGCTTGCCACGCGGCAGCCGCCACGATACCCAAAACGGCATGATCGAAACCGGCGTGCTGGTCGTGGGCGGCAGCCTGGTCGGGTTGTCGGCGGCCACATTCCTTGCCTGGCACGGCGTGCCGACGCTGGTGGTCGAACGCCATCGCGGCACCGCCATCCACCCGCGCGCCGGGCATTTTCATCTGCGCACTCTCGAAGTGTTGCGCTCCGTCGGTCTCGAGCCGGCGGTCCGCGCGGCGTCGGAGGCGCAGTTCGATCCCGACGGCGGCATCAGCGCGGTGGAGTCGCTGGCCGGCCGGGAGATCGCGACCTACATCGCCAACCTCAATGACGGCGTCGCCGCGGTCAGCCCGTCGACCCGGCTGTTCATGACCCAGCAGAGTCTCGAGCCGCTCATTCGCCGCCGCGCCGAAGAGCTCGGCGCGGCCTTGCGCTATGCGACCGAACTGGTGGCGTTCGAGCAGGACGCCGATGGCGTCACCGGCCGCGTCAGGAACGTGGTGACCGGCGCCACGGAGGACGTGCGGGCCAAGTACATGGTGGCCGCCGACGGCAACCGCAGCCCGGTTCGTGGCCGGCTCGGCATCGGCACACGCGGCCCCGGCCATCTGTGCGACTGCATCACCATCTACTTTCACGCCGATTGCGGCAGCGCTTTGCGCGGGCGCAACCTCGGCGTGATCTACGTCTTCAACCGGGACCTCCGCGGATTTTTCCGCCTCGTCAGGTCCGGCGATTCCGGCTTTCTGGCAGTCATGACGAGAGGCGACATGGCGCGGGCCGATGCGCTCGACGTCGCCACCGGCATCGACGAGGACGGCTGCATCGCCTTCGTGCGATCGGCGACCGGCATGCCGGAAGCGAAGGTGGCGGTCGAGGATCTGGCGACCTGGCGCGCCGTCGCCGAAGTCGCCGAGCGGTTTCAGGACGGCCGCGTCTTCCTGGTCGGCGACGCCGCCCACGTGATGCCGCCGATGGGCGGCTTCGGCGGCAATACCGGCGTGCAGGATGCGCACAATCTCGCCTGGAAGCTTGCGCTGGTGCTCAAGGGCCTGGCCGGGCCCGATCTGCTCGCGACCTACAACGCCGAGCGCCAGCCGATCGGCGAGCTTGCCGTGCAGCAGGCCTATACCCGCTACGTGCTGCGCGTAGTGCCCGAACGCGGCCAGGAAGGCATGCAGCCGCTGGCCGACGATCTGAGCCTGGAGATCGGCTATCGCTACCACTCGCCGGCGATCGCCGCCGAGCCGGGCGGCGGCGCGGCCTTGTATGGCGACCCGCGGCAGTCGCAGGCCATGCCCGGCACGCGCGCACCCCACGTTTCGCTTGAGCGCGCCGGGGCGCGCATTTCCTCGCTCGATCTGTTCGGCCAAGGCTTCTGCGTGCTGGCCGCGGCCGCGGGCGCGACGTGGTGCGACGCCGCACGCCAGGCGGCGGCCGCGCTCGGCCTGCCGCTCGATGCCTATCGGATCGATCGCGGCGAGAAGGTCAGCGACCCGGACGGCCGCGTCGCCGACGCCTACGGTCTGTCGCCTTCCGGAGCCGTCATCGTGCGGCCCGACGGCTTCGTCGCCTGGCGGGCGCGGGCCGCATCGGACACGGCGACGACCGAAATGACGACGGCGCTGGCGTCGCTGTTATGCCGGACGCCTAGGTCCCGGTGAAGACCGGCTTGCGCTTCTGCATGAAGGCAGTGCGGCCTTCGACGTAGTCGCGGCTGGCAAAGCAGGCTTCGACCATTTCATCCATGCGCGCCAGATTGCGCTTCGACTCGTCCTTGTAGATCTCGCCGGTCGCATACTTGACCGCCTTGATCGTCAGCGGCGCGTTGGCGCAGATCATGTCGGTGACGCCCTTGACGCAGCCTTCAAGCTCGGCCGCCGGCACCACGCGATTGACGAGACCCATGGCGTAAGCCTCCTGGGCGGTGAACTGCCGCGCCGTGAAGAAGATCTCCTTGGCGTAGGCGGGACCGACGATGTCGGCGAGGCGCTTGATGCCGGCATAGCCGTAGCCCAGGCCGAGCTTTGCGGCCGGCACCGCGAATACCGAATTGTCGGAGCAGATGCGGATGTCGCAGCACACGGCGAGCGCGGCGCCGCCGCCGATGCAATAGCCGCGGATCATGGCGATGGTCGGCTTCGGGAATTCGTAGATGCTGTTGAAGGCGGCGGCGGTGACCTTGTCGTAGGCGCGCGTCGCCTCGATCGAAGCGCGCTCGCTGGCGAATTTCGAAATGTCGGCGCCGGACACGAACGCCTTGCCGCCGGCGCCGGTCAGCACCACGACGCGGACCTCGTTATCGGCGGCGAATCCGTCGAGGATGCGCCTGGTCGCCTCCCACATCTCCAGCGACACGGCGTTGTGCCGCTCGGGATTGTTGAAGGTCACGATGCCGACGCCGGCTTCCTTGCGCGCGAGCATCTTGTCGGTCTGCGTCATGATATGTCCTTCGTGTTCTTCAGCGGCGCCGGCCCGACAAGCGCGGTCCGGCGACGACGTCATTCCTAGACCGCGCCAGCCTTGCGCAGCGCCGCGATCTGCTGCTTCGAGAAGCCGAACTCTTTGAGCACCGCGTCGGTGTGCTCGCCGCGCTCCGGCGGCGGCGCCGCGAGCCGAGAGCGGGTGCGCGACAGCGAGACCGGCTGGCCCAATAGACGGAGCGGCTGCCTGCCCCGGCCGCGGACCGGCTGGGCGATGCCAAGATGCCGCACCTGGGGATCGGCGAATACCTGATCGATCGTGTAGATCGGGCCGCAGGGCACGCTCACGGCGTTGAACCGTTCGACCCATTCGGCGGAGCGGCGGTCGGCAAGACGGCCTTCGATCTCGGCGTTGAGCGCGTCGCGATGCTCGGAGCGTCCGGCCTCGGTGCGGTATTGCGGCGCGTCGGCGAGCTCATCGGCGCCGATCGTCCGGCAGAAACGCCGCCACATTTTCTCGCCGTTGACGGCGATGTTGATATAGCCGTCGCTGGTCCGGAACGCGCCGGTCGGAATGCTGGTCGGATGATTGTTGCCGGCTTGCTTGGCCACTTCGCCCTCGACCAGATAGCGCGCGGCCTGAAAGTCGAGCATGAAGATTTGCGCCTGCAGCAGCGAGGTCTCGATCGCCTGGCCTTTGCCGGACTGCTCGCGCTCCAGGAGCGCAACCAGGATGCCGATCGCCGCGAACAGGCCGGCGCTGAGGTCCGCGACCGGAATGCCGACGCGAAACGGGCCCTGCCCGGCCGGACCGGTGATCGACATCAGCCCGCCCATGCCTTGGGCAATCTGATCGAAGCCCGGCCGATCGACGTAGGGGCCGTCCTGGCCGAAGCCGGAAATGCTGGCATAGACCAGCCGCGGATTGATGCGGGCGAGCGTCTTGTAGTCGATGCCGAGACGCTTCTTGACGCCGGGCCGGAAATTCTCCACCACGACGTCGGCCTTCTTGACCATGCGCTTGAATGCGGCGAGCCCTTCCGGCGCCTTCAGATTGAGGGTCATGCTGCGCTTGTTGCGGTGCAGATTCTTGAAATCCGATCGCTCCCGCGGTCCGCCCATCTGATCTTCCACCCCGGGCGGCGCTTCGATCTTGATGACGTTGGCGCCCCAGTCGGCGAGCTCGCGCACGCAGGTCGGGCCGGCCCGCACCCGCGACAGGTCGAGCACCGTGAACCGCGTGAGCGCCTTGGAAGCGCGAGGAAAAGCCACCGATAAACTCCTTCTGCGCCTTACGTCACCGGTGAGGTTTTCGCGCCGAGAACTTCTCCGATCCGATGATCCTTGTCCACCAGCCGGCGGCGTTCGTTCCGCATTCGTCTGGCGCGCAACGATCCGTTAGGATACGGCTTGCAGGAGCCATCTTTCGGGCGCTTTCACCGGACGATCATCCAGGAAAGATATGCGCACAAGCGGCAGGCCCGGCGCCAAAATGGATGGCTGACATGCTTGATTTTCTCCGGGCCGCGTCGGCATTGGCCGTGCTGCTCGCGGCGGGTGCCGCCCTTGCCCAGGATCACGGCGGCCGAGCCGAGAGCGAACGCCCCGGCCATGCCGAACAAGGCCGAGCCGAACACGGCCCGGGCGTTCTGTCGCTGCTGCCCGGCGATTCCGTCACCGAGCACAGCATCGACACGGCAGCCGGCAAGCTCGCCTACACCGCCACCGCCGGCACGTTCTCCTTGTTCGATCAGTCCGGCGAGCGTTCGGCGGCGGTGTTCTATACGGCGTTCGTGGCCAAGCCGAAAAAACCGGAACGGCCGGTGACGTTCGTGTTCAACGGCGGACCCGGCGCCGCTTCCGCGTTCCTCAATCTCGGCCTGGTCGGGCCGCGTATCGCCGCGTTCGGCAAGGGCTATAACGGCGCCGATGTGCACGTGGTGGACAACCCGGACACCTGGCTTTCCTTCACCGACCTGGTGATGATCGACCCCATCGGCACCGGTTGGAGCAGGCCGGCGAAGCCCGACGGCGGCGGCACCTTCTGGAGCGTGCACCGCGACGCCGAATCGATGGCGAAGGTGATCGCGCTCTACGTGGCCAAGAACGGTCGCGTCAGCTCGCCCAAATACATCTTGGGCGAAAGCTATGGCGGCTTCCGCGCCGCGAAAATTGCGCGCACCCTGCCGGGCAGTCAGGGCATCGTCGTCGGCGGCATCATCATGGTCTCCCCCATGATCGAGGGCGCATTCCAATTCGGCGGCGAACGCTTCGCCCTCGGCGCCGCGCTGCAATTGCCGTCGCTGATCGCGGCCGAGCTCGAGCGCAAAGCGGCTTTCACGCCGACGGCGCTGGCGCAGGCCGAGCATTTCGCGCTGACCGATTATCTGTCGACCCTCGCCGGGCCGCCGCCGAGCGGCGCCGCGGCCCATGCTTTCTACGCGCGGGTTGCGCAAATGACCGGACTGCCCGAGGACGTCGTCGCCAAGAAGCGCGGCTTCATTGGCGACGCTTACATCAAGAATTTGCGCGAAAGCGGCCACAAGATCGTCAGCCATTACGACGCGACGTTCGCGGTCGACGATCCCAACCCCGAATCGGAGACCGCGCACGGCCCGGACCCGGTGCTCGACGGCTTCATTCGTGGCTATGGCAGTGCCTTTGTCGCCTACGCGCGCGACGAACTCGGCTTCAAGACCGAGATGACCTACAACCTGCTGGTGCCGGAGGTTTCCGGCAAATGGACTTGGAACGACGGCGGCGGCCGCGCGCCGCCGAGCGTCGCCGAGGATTTGCGCCAATTGCTGGCGCTCACCCCGGCGTTCCGGCTGATGATCGCCCACGGCTACAGTGATATGGTCACGCCATACGCGGTATCGCGCTATGTGCTCGACCACATTCCGCGGAGCGTGGACGGTGAACGCGCCGAGCTTCGGCTCTACCGCGGCGGCCACATGTTCTACATCGATCCGCAATCGCGCCAAGCCTTCACCGCCGATGCGCGGACGATGTATGCATTGCCGTAGCTCTTACAGGGGGAGACTGCCATGACTGGGGGGACTTCCAAGGACGGTTCCGCACGCGCGCAAAGCCAGGCGGCGGACCGGCTGGCGGTGCCGGATTCGCACAATCCGCCGCCCGGATACCAAGCGCCGATCGTTTGCGACGGCATTATCGACCTCCGCGACGTGATGGTGCCGATGCGCGACGGCAAGCATCTGTGCGTCGACGTTTATCGGCCGAATATCGACGGCAGGTTTCCGGCACTGCTCGCGATCGCCCCGCACAATAAGGAGTATCAGACACCGGAATTCGCCAAGGCGGTGCAATGGGCCCAGCCGGCGTGGTCGCGGATGTGGTTCGGCGGCGCCGAGGGCGGCGACACCGATTTCCTGGTGCGGCGCGGTTACGTCCACGTCTGCGGCAACGTGCGCGGCGCCGGCAAGTCCGACGGCGGCGGCTCGCCGGAATGGGACATGTACGACCTGATCGAATGGATCGCCAAGCAGCCGTGGTGCGACGGCAATGTCGGCATGATCGGCATCTCGGCCTTCGGCGGCGCCCAGTTCGAGGCGGCCGCGCAGCAGCCGCCGTCGCTCAAGGCGATCTTCCCCTACGATTCGATGGGCGCGTACGGCCAATGGGGCTTTCGCGACTTCTATCCCGGCGGCGTGATCCACACCATGCTGTTTCTGCTCGATGCCGGCGCCGTCTATCACGTCAACCGCGGCCAGCCCGGCCAGCTCGGCGGCGAGGCCGACAAGCTCTGGCGTGCCGCCATGAGCAACCCGGATCTGATGATGTACCCCAACATCTTCAACGTCATCGTGGAGAAGGGGCAGACCATGCCGCTGGTCTACGAAACGGTGGTCAATCCCTATGACGCGGACGACATCGTCGAGAAAACCAAGGAGAAGATGTCGCGGATCAAGGTGCCGTTCTACACCGGCTCCGGCTGGTACGCCTACACCTACAAGCTGCACCTTCAGGGCAGCCAGCAATGGTTTCAGGAAGTGCACGGCGTACCGAAAAAGCTGCTGTTCACCGGCCCTGCCCATTTGGAACGGCCTTTCCATTCATTCCACGACGAGATTTTGCGCTGGTACGACCATTGGCTCAAAGGCAAGGACACCGGCATCCTCGACGAGCCTCCGGTCAAGATTTGGGTCATGGGCGAAAACAAATGGCGCTACGGCCGCGACTGGCCGCTGCCGGAGACCCGATGGACCAAGCTCTATCTGCATTCCTGGGGCCGGCTGCGGCCCGACTCCTATGTGTCCGGCGCCCGCAACGCCCGCCTCGAGCCGGACACCTTCGTGCAAATGCCCCCGACCCAGACCAACGAAATCCAGCGGCTGCGCTACATGACCGACCCGCTGCCGGAAGACACGCTGGTGATCGGTCCGCTGGCGCTCAATCTGTTCGCCGCCATCGACCAGGACGACACCAACTGGATCGTGATTCTCAAGGATGTCGGACCCGACGTGTCGGTGCGCACCGCGCGTCCGGGCGAGGTCGACGTCCCCGGCGATCTGCGCGAGCGCGAGCTGACGCGCGGCTGGCTCAAGGCGTCGCACCGCGCGGTCGACGCCGCGCGCTCGAAACCGTGGCGGCCCTGGCACCCGCTCACCCGTGCAGCGCAGCAGCCGGTCGAGCCGGGCAGGATCGAGGAATACCGGATCGAGATTCTTTCCACCGGCAACATGTTCAAGGCCGGGCACCGCATCTGCCTCGACATCACCAGCCTCGATCTGCCGACCGGGCTCGCCGGCGCCCACGACGTGGAATATGCCCCCTATCACATCTGCAGCAGCAAGACGGTGGTGCACCGCATCTATCACGACGAACATCATCCGAGCCATCTCGTGTTGCCGGTCATCCCGCTCGAGTGAACCTTGACGCACGCAACCGAACCGGCGCCTGAGCAGAACGATCAGTTCGTCCCTGTTCGCAAAAGCGACATCGTCGACGCGTTGGTCAAGGACGATTCATTCGAGGACGCCGCCGAGCGCGACAAGTTCGTCCGGCTTTGCGACATGCTGGCGTCGATCTATCACTACGAATACTTCGCAACGCTCGAGCGCCTGCGCCACGAATACTATTACTTCAATCCGGAAACCCCGCCGCACGCGGCGGTGACGCCGGCCGAGCTCGATCGTGCCTACGACGACATCGTGCGTTCGCTCGATGCCGTGCTCAAGGACGCGAATTTCGTCGAACTGCCGCACGACGCCATCAGCGACGCCCACCGCCGGCGCACGCTGCTCCGCGTCGAGGTAAGCACGGAGCTTTCCGATTTCCGCGAAGTGCGGTTCTACTGGCGCGGACGGCACTTCGAGCAGTTCGCGGTGCGGGAGTGGTTCGGCCTGCGCCACCGCAACGTCGAAGCCGAAGTCTATGACGACGTCGTGCTGCTCGCGGCGACCAAGACGAAAGCACAGATCGGCTCGCGGCGCGAGTTGCGGGCCCTGGAACGGCGCAAGATTCGGCCCGGCGCGCTGCTGCTCAAATATTTCCGCAACATCGCCAGCGGCGATCTCCACGCGCTCTTTCCCAATACCCGCGTCGTGATGACCAGCTTCGACATGCTGTTCCTCGGCCTCCCGGCGATCGCCGGCGGCATTCCGATCCTGATCAATCTTTACACCACCGTCACGGTGCTGTTCCTGGTCATCGGCTTTTATCTGGGCATGAGCGCCGCGGTCGAGGACAAGGATATGAAGACGGCGCTGACCGCGTTGAGCGCGCTCGTCGCGCTCGGCGGGTTCGTCCTGCGGCAGTGGGTGAAGTACCAGCGTCAGTCGCTCCGATATCAGATCGAACTGACCGACAACATCTACTACCGCAATGTCAACAACAATGCGGGAATTTTCGATTACGTCGTCGGCGCAGCCGAAGAGCAGGAATGCAAGCGCGCGCTCCTCGCCTATCATTTCCTGAGCAACGCCGAGCCGGCCCCGACGGCGGCCGAGCTTGACCGCCGCATCGATGCCTGGCTGCTCGCAACCTTCGGCGTCGCCGTCGACTTCCGGCTGGGCGATGCGCTCGACAAACTTGAACAGTTCGGGCTTCTCAAGCGCGATGGAGAGCGGCTCTTTGTCACGCCGCTCGACACCGCGCTCGCCGCGCTGCGCCATGCGTGGGATAATCTGCTGTCCGCGGAGAAATGATCGCCGGCGGCCGTCATCACTGAGCGCCCCCTGGCCCGCCGAACGCGATTTGGCCGTTGATTTCCTTCGCTACATGGGATTTTTTGATGGCGCGTGACCGCGATTGAGATCGGGGCTCAGGTGGCAACCAGCCAAGGTTTTACAAGGGAGACCCTCATGTCCAAGGAACTTCTCGGCCGCTCGGTGCGACGCCGGACCGTGCTCAAGGCTGGTCTGGCGCTGGGCGCCATGCAGATGGCCAGCCCGTTCATCGTCAAGGCGCTGGGCGAGGAGCCGATCAAAATCGGGCTCAATGATCCGCTCACCGGCACCTATGCGCTGCTGGGAAGAAACGAGCAGATCGGTTGCGAACTGGCAATCACGGAAATCAACGCCAAAGGCGGTATTCTCGGCCGCCAAGTCCAGCTTCTGCCCGAAGACTCCACCAGCGCCGATACCGGCACCGCCGTGCAAAAGGCGCACAAACTGATCGACCGCGACAAAGTCAACTTCCTGCTGGGCAACGTGAACTCGGCGATGGCGCTCGCCACCGGCGAGGTTTCAAACCAGGCCGGCGTCTTGCACATCGTCACCGGCGGTCACACCGACGCGGTCACCGGCGCGGACTGTCATTGGAACGTGTTCCGCGTCTGCAACACGACACGCATGGAGACCAACGCGGTCTCCAAGACGCTGTTCACCCAGTACGGCAAGAAGTGGTACTTCCTCACGCCCGACTACGCCTTCGGCCACACGTTGCAACGGGGCTTCGAGGCGTCGCTCAAGCAATTCGGCGGCACCGAGGCCGGCGCGTCGCTCACCCCGCTCGGCACGACCGACTTTTCCTCGTACCTGATCAAGGCGCAGGCCGCCAATCCCGAGGTCATCATCTTCCTGCAAGCGGGCCAGGACGCCGTCAATGCCTTGAAGCAGGCGGTGCAGTTCGGTCTGAACAAGAAGTTTCACATCGCCGGGGCTCAGCAAGAGCTTGAGGTGCTCGAAGGCCTGCCGCCGGAGGCGCGCATCGGGACCTGGGTGTTCGAGTGGTACTGGAAGCAGCCCAACGTGCCGCACGTCAATGAATTCGTCGCGGCGATCCGCAAGCGCAACGGCGGCAAGGTGCCGACCTCGCGGCACTGGTTCGGCTACGTCGCGGCCTGGACCTGTGCCCACGCCGCCAACATCGCGAAGTCGCTCGAAGCCGTCAAGATGGCGAAGGTGCTGCAAAACTGGAAGCTGCCGCCGGAAGTCGCCTTGATGCCGAACGATCCCTTCTATCGCGAAGGCGACAACCAGCTCATGCCCACGCTTTACGTCGGCCACGCCCAGGCAAAGGGCAAGGACGATCCCGAGGACCTGTTCGTAGTCGACGAAGAGGTCAAGGGCGTCGCGGCAGCGCTGCCGGTGGCCGAGACCGGTTGCAAGATGAAGTGGCCAGCCTGACGCCGGCCCGCCAATGCCGGACGCGGGTTTCCTCCCGCGCCCGGCAGCGCTCAACGAAGCTCTGACGTTCGAGTTGGCCGGACGATTTGTCCGGCAAACCGATTTGCTTGTATCTTTGAGAAGAGTATCCGGCCGTAAGTATCTCTCCTGATGACCCAGCTCATCCTCTACAACGTGTTCAACGGGCTCATCATCGGTGCGTTTTACGCGCTGATGGCCTTAGGGTTGTCGCTGATCCTCAACCTTTCCGGCGTCATCAATTTTGCCCACGGCGGCTTCCTCGCCGTCGGCGCCTATCTCGCCTTCGTGCTGGTGCCCTATATCGGCTTCTGGGGCGCCCTCGTGATTTCTCCGATTCTGACGGCGCTGTTCGGACTGGTCATCGAGCGCATTCTGATCCGTCGGCTTTACGGCCGCGACCCGCTGTACGGCCTGCTGCTGACGTTCGGTCTGGCATTCATGCTCGAGGACGGCACCCGCTTCATCTGGGGGCCGCAAACGCTGCCGTTCTCGGTGCCCGATTGGCTTTCCAGCCAGCTGAGCAGCGAGTTTTTCTTCCTCACCGGCTACCGGCTGTTCATGGTGCTTCTGGTCACGGCAGTGGTGATCGGGCTGTTCCTTCTCCTCGGCTATACCCGTATCGGGGTGCGCATCCGCGCCGGCACGCTGGACCTCGAGACCGTGTCGGTGCTGGGCGTCAACGTACGCATGCTGCGCAGTCTCAATTTCGGCCTGGGAATCTACCTCGCCGGGCTTGCCGGCGTTCTTGCCGCCGGCATGCTCGGCCTGCAGCCCAATATCGGCACCGATCTGATCATGCCGAGCTTCGTCGCCATCATCATCGGTGGTCTCGGCAGCTTGCCTGGCACGCTGCTTGGCGGGCTTTTGATCGGCGTCGCTTCCGGCGTCACCACCGTATTCTTCCCCTCGGCAAGCGAGGCGGTGATCTACATCATGATGGGTCTGGTGCTGCTGGTGCGGCCGCGGGGCTTGCTCGGCGAAGAGGGGCGCTTTTGATGGACACGCCCTACACTAAACGCGCCGCCGACGTGCTGATCTGGCTGCTGCTGCTGACCATGCCGTACTGGATCGATGCGGTCGGCGGCTACACGCAGCTCGGCAGCCGCGTCCTGATCATGGCGCTCGCCGCCATGTCGCTCAATTTCCTGCTCGGATATACCGGCGTGCTGTCGTTCGGCCATGCCGCCTATTTCGGCCTCGGCGTCTACGGGATGGGCCTGACCATCAAATATCTGGTGCCGAGCACGCTCGCCGGCATGGCGGTGGGGGTACTTGCCGGCGCCGCCGCGGCGGCGATCATCGGTTTGCTGATCGTGCATCTGCGTGGCATCTATTTCGCCATGGTGACGATCGCGTTCGGCCAGGTGTTCTACTTCATCGCCTACCGCTGGAACAACGTCACCGGCGGCGATGACGGCCTGTCGGGATGGAGCCGTCAGCCGATCGACTTCGGCTTCGCCACCGTGGACATTCTGCACAACCAGCGGGCGTTCTACTATCTGGTGTTGCTGTGCTTTCTCATCAGCGTGGCCATCATGGCGGCTCTGCTGCGCTCGCCGTTCGGCCGCACGCTGTTGGCGATCCGCGAGAACGAGCGCCGTGCCCGCTTTCTCGGCATCCCGGTCGACCGGCACATCTGGATTTCGTGGCTCATTTCCTGCATTTTCGTCAGCCTCGCCGGCACGCTGTACGCGCTTCTCAACAACTTCGCCGATCCGCACGATTTGCGCTGGGACCAGTCGGGCGACTTCGTGATCATGGCGGTGCTCGGCGGCATGCGCAGCTTCTGGGGACCGCTGATCGGCGCCGCCATTTTCGTCGTGCTGCAGGATTACGTCTCCAGCGAGACGCAAAACTGGATGTCATTCATCGGCCTGTTCTTCGTGCTGGTCGTGCTGTTTTTTCCCCGCGGGGTGCTCGGCATCGTCCGGCGAAAGGCGGCGTCGTGAGTCTGCTGCGCGTCGAAAACGTGTCCAAGCAATTCGGCAGCCTGATTGCCGTCAATAACGTGTCGATGACGGTGGAGTCGGGCGAGTTGCGCGCCATCATCGGGCCGAACGGCGCCGGCAAGACCACGTTCTTCAACCTGATCAGCGGCTTTCTTCGCCAGACTTCGGGCCGCATCATCTTTGACGGCGAGGACATCGGCGATCTATTGCCGGCGCGCCGGGTGTGGCGCGGCATCGCCCGGACCTTTCAGGTCACCGAGGTCTTCCCCGAGCTTTCGGTGCGGGAAAATCTGCGCATCCCGGTCGAGGTCGCCTCCGGCATGCGGCTGCGCCCCTGGCTATCGCGCAGCGCCGACCGAACGGTCCGGGCGCGGGTCGACGAACTGCTCGACATGGCAGCGCTCGCCGGCAAGGCGGAGCGCCTGGTAGGCGAGCTTGCCCACGGCGACCAGCGTGCGACCGAGATCATGATGGCGCTCGCGCTGAAGCCCCGCCTCCTCCTGCTCGATGAACCGACGGCCGGCATGGGCGACCAGGAAACCTACGACATCACCCAGCTCATTCTCCGCCTGCACAAAAATGCCAAGCTGACCATTGTCTTGATCGAACACGATATGCGCGTCGTCTTCCATCTCGCCGACCGCGTCACCGTGCTCGACCAGGGCCACCTTCTCGCCGAGGGGGCTCCCAAGGAAATCGCTGCAAACGAAGCCGTGCAGAGCGCCTATCTAGGCCAGGCCGCATGACCGCTGCGCTCGTCGCCGAGGGGCTCCATACGTATTACGGCAAGAGCCACATTCTGCACGGCGTCAGCCTCGAGGCCGCGCAAGGCAAGGTCACGGCGCTTCTTGGCCGCAACGGCGCCGGCAAAACTACGACGCTGCGCAGCGTGATGGGCCTGACGCCGCCGCGCGACGGACGCGTCAGCATCCTCGGCGCGGAAACCACGCGCTGGGCGCCGTTTCGCGTCGCCGCCCTCGGCGTCGGCTACGTTCCCGAAGGCCGCAAAATCTTTCCGAACCTCACGGTCGACGAGAATCTCATGGTGCCGCTCGAGCGGCCCGGACCATGGACTCTCGATAGCATCTATCGGCAATTCCCGCGCCTGGCGGAGCGCAGATCGAACCGCGGGCGACAGCTGTCCGGCGGCGAGCAGGAAATGCTTGCGATTGCGCGGGCGCTGCTGGTCAATCCCAAGCTTCTCATTCTCGACGAGCCCTCGCAGGGGCTGGCGCCGCTGATTACCCGCGAAGTCTTCCGCATCGTGACGCAAATGCGCGACCAAGGAATTTCGGTCCTGCTGGTCGAGCAGAACGTGCGCATGAGCCTCGAAATCGCCGACCATGCCTATGTGCTGGACGACGGCCACGTGGTGTATTCCGGTCCAGCGCGTGAACTCGCCGCCGACGAGGCGCGGGTTCGCTCGCTTGCCGGCGCCAGCGCCGAGGAATGGACGCCGGCGTAAGCCAAGCGTTCGCCGGGCAAAACCAACGACCGGCCGTTTGCGGACCTGCTGGGCCGTTACTCGCCGAGATAGGCCGCCTTGACCTTCTCATCCTTGGCCAACGCGGCGGCGGTGTCTGCGCCCACGATATGGCCGTTGTCGAGGAGGTAGCCGCGGTCGGCGATGGCAAGGCTCTGCTTGGCGTTCTGTTCCACCAGGAAAATCCCGACGCCGGCTTCTTTGATGCGCGCCAGCGTGCGGAACAGTTCGCTGCACAACAGCGGCGCCAGGCCCAGCGACGGCTCGTCGAGCAAAAGAATGGTCGGCGCCGACATCATGGCGCGTCCGATCGCGACCATCTGGCGCTCGCCGCCGCTCATGGTCCGCACCAATTGCCTGGCGCGTTCCCTGAGCTTGGGAAACAGGCCGAGCACCCGTTCCAAATTCTCCTGTTCAAGCTTGCGGGCGCGCGCCGGATGGGCGCCGAGCGTTAGATTCTCCTGAACGCTGAGGTCGGCGAAAATGCCGCGATCCTCGGGAACAAGCGCGACGCCGGTCTCGACGATTTCGTGAACGGGACGGTGCGTAATATCGACGCCGTCCATCAGCACCGCGCCGCCCTCCATCTTGCGCGTCTGACCGGCGATGGCCCGCAGGAATGTGCTCTTGCCGGCACCGTTGGCGCCAAGCATGACCACGATCTCGCCCTTCGACACTGTCGCCGAGACGTTCTCCAGCGCCCGATGGCGGCCGTAGAACACCGACACGTTGTGCGTCTCAAGCATCGGCGTCTCCGAGATAGGCGCGAATGACGCCGTGGTCGGCCAGCACGTCGGCCGGAGTGCCCTCGGCGATCTTGGCGCCGGAATTCATCACGATGCAGCGGTCGCACAGGCTGCGGATCGCATGCATGACGTGTTCGACGATGATGATCGTACACCCCTCCGTGCGCAATTGTTCGATCAGCGCGATGCCGATCCTGAGTTCGGTCGGATTGAGGCCGGCGAGCCACTCGTCGAGCAGGAGCACCTTGGGATCGGAGGCAAGCGCGCGCGCCAGCTCGACCCGCTTCTGATCGATATAGGTCAGGGTAGCCACCGGCGCGCCGCCGACGTTCGGCAGTCCGACCCTTTTCAGCAGCGCGTGCGCGTAATCCTCGAGCTCCTTTCCCCAGCGCCGCGCGTGCCCGAACACGCCGCCGGCAGCGACATTTTCCAGCACCGTCATCGCCGGCAGCATCCGCACCAACTGAAAGGTGCGGGCGACGCCCATATTGGCGACGCGGCTGGCACCGATGCCGGCGATCGGATTGCCGTAGAGCCTGATGTCGCCGGAGCTGGGATGCAACGCGCCGGAGATCAGGTTCATCATCGTGGTCTTGCCGGATCCGTTCGGTCCGATCAGGCCGAGCACCTCCTTCTGCGCCAGCGCGAAGGTCATATTCTCGACCGCGACCAGGCCGCCAAAGCGTTTGGTAACGCCGGCAGCAGCCAAGGCCTCTGTCGCCGTCGCCTCAGGCATTGCCGCTCTTGCCTCGTTGCAGCAGGCTTTTCAGAGTTCCGGACGAGGTTACCAGGGCCCGCTGCAGCGGGCCCTGAATCGAACCGCCGATCTTGCCGTGGCGCTGCCATGCATCCTCAATCAGCCCGGTTATGCCGTTCGGAATGACATAGACAATCAGGAGAAAGCTGACCCCAAGCAGCAAGGTCGTTTGGTCGGGAAATTCGATCGAGATCAGCTCCCACATGAGCGTGAACGGAATGACGCCGAGCAGCGGCCCCCACAGGCGGTGCGTTCCGCCCAGCAGCGCCATGATCACGACCTGAAACGACAGGAACGGATTGAAGGCGACGACCGGCTCGACATAGCCCCAGCGCGGCGCGACCAGGGCACCGATCATCGAGGCGAACGTGCTCGAGATGATGAACAACACCACCTTGGCGCGCGCGGTGTTGATGCCGCAGTGAACCGCAACGACTTCGTCATTGCCGATGATGCGCAGGGCAAAGCCGAGCCGCGACCGGCCGATCCCCCAGCCAACCAGAAAGATTACCGCGGTCGCAAGCAGAAGCTGCCAGTAGTACATCGGTTCGCTGCGATCGATGGTGACGTAGAGGCCGCTCATCGTGCCGAAGACGTGCTGCCCCCAGGTCATGATCTGGCGTACCAGTTCGGCGAGACCGAGCGAAAAGATGACGAAATAGACGCCGGAAACGCGCAGCGTGGCGAGACCGACGATCGCGGCGAGCGCCGCTCCGGCCACGCCCGACAGGGCAATCAGGGCCGGATAGGGCATCAGATCGATGCCACCCGCCGTCACGTACATGCCGATGCCGAAGAATGCCGCGGTGCACAGCGCGATGTAGTTTGTCGGCCCGGAAAACAGCAGCCACGACGTGGCGAACGCCGTGTACATGACGATCGAGATCATCACTTGCAAAACATAGCCGCCGAAAACCAGGGGCACCAGGGAAGCGGCGATAAAGATCAACACGCTGACGAGCAGCGTGCGCCGCTCCTTGGCGGTGATAACCCACGCGCTGCGCACAACCGGCGTCTCGGCGAGATCGGTCATGCCGTGCGCCTCCCGAACAGGCCTTCTGGCCGCACCAGCAGAACGATCATGAACAGGACGTAGGCGGCGGCAAGCGTGAGACCCGGATCGATCAAAGTTGCCACGGCAGTTTCGGCAAGCCCGAGGATGAACGAGGCCACGATGGTCCCGCGAATGTCACCGACGCCGCCGAGAATGACGATGATAAGCGCCTTCAGAGTGAACACCACCCCGTATGAAGCGTCGAAGGTCAGGTACATGCTCAGCAGCACGCCGCCCGCCGCGGTCACCGCGCCACCAAGCGCGAAAGCGAGCGCCGAGGTGCGTATGACATTGATCGAGACCAGTCCCGCGGCCGACGGGTTGACCGACACCGCCCGCAGCGCGAGCCCCGCTCGCGTCATGTACAGCCAAACATACAGGCCGGCACAGAGCGCGCCGGAGGCGAGGAAGGCCACGACCCGGTTGAGGCCATAGCGTTCGCCGAAGATGAAGATCGGTTCCGACAGATAGGCGTAGTCGGTGTATTGAGCGCCGAAAGCCGCCACCATGATGCCGATGAAGATGAAGCTTAAGCCGAACGTCGCCAGAATGCTGTCGACCTCGAGTTTCCCCTGACTTTTGGCGCGGCGGACCAGCGGCAGGATCAGCACCAGGTAGATCGCGTAGTTCAGAACGAAGGCGAGCGGCACTACGAAGAGCAGGGACAACAGCGGGCTCGCCTTCGTCCCTGCGAAAAACCAGAACGCGCCGAAGGCGCCGGCGATCAGGATCTCGCCGTTGGCGAGATTCATGATGCGGGCGACGCCGTACTGCAATTGCAGGCCCATCGCCATCAAGGCATAGGTGCCGCCGAGCAGCAGGCCGATGATGACGATGTCCATGCCTACAGATAATCGACTACGAGGGGCTAGTACGGTGTCAGCGCCGTTCCCCGAAGAGTCAACTCGCCGCGGTGTCGCCCCGGGCCCCAAACCGGGGGCGATCACCTGACGGCGGACTCTGCCTTGGTCTCCCGAACAGCGATCAAGCCGCGTCCGGACCGAGTATTATCATCCCCAACTGGTCTTCAGTTTGACCTCGGCGTAGTTCCCGAAGCCCTCTCCGTTCACGGCGGAGAAGAAACCGCCCTGCCACTGGCCGACGGTATAGACCTTGTCGAGGATCTGGCCGGGCAGCTCGACCTCGCCGACCAGCACCTTGAACTTGCGATTGCGGAAGTGAGCCGCAATTGCCTGCCGGTCGGTCGTGCCGACCGCTTCGATGGACTGCGTGAGCATCTGGAGCATCGAGTAGTAGAATGGGCTGCCCCAGTAGTCGGCATCGACGCCGGTAACTTCCTTGTGGCGCTTGTAGAAGTCGCGGATTGCCGGCGAATCGACGACGCCGCCGGCCCCAAGCACGTTCTCGGCAGCGGCGCCGTTCTTCTGCGAGAAGCCTTGGAAGGCGCAACCGACGGCGCAGTAATAGGCCTTGACGTTGAGGCTTTCGATCTTGGCGGCATCGGCAAGACCGAACGTGTCCGGCGGATAGGACCAGGCGACGAAGGCATCCGGATTGGCGGCCTTGGCGGCCTTGATCACCGGCGTGTAGTCCTGCGTGCCGAGCGGATAGGACTTGTCGTAGACGATCTCGAAGCCGGCTTCCTTGAACAGCGGCCGGCCTCGATTGGCGAGCTCGATGCCGAAGTCGTCGGCGACGTTCACGGCGGCGACCTTGTTGCCGATCTTGCCGGCATCCTTCAGTTTCTTCAGCACGCCGATCGCGCCACTGGCATATGCGGTCGTCGACGACTGGAACATGAAGAAACCGGGATACTGCTTGACAAGTTTCGGTCCCTGGTCGGTGACGCAGGCCTGCGTGAGCTGCGGATAGCCATGCTTGGCAAAAGTCGGCGCGGTCGCGAGGTTGAACCCGGTGGCGTAATTTCCGCCGATCCAATCGCACTTGTCGACCGAGGCGGCGCGCTCGACCGCCTTGATGGCTTCCGGCGGCTGCGTGCGATCGTCGTATTCGATGATCTCGATCTTGCGCTGCCCGCCCTTCAACTTCAGGCCACCGCGCGCATTGACCTCGTGCGCCCAAAGCTTGTAGGGCGGAAAATGTGTCACTGCCGCGCCCGGCGCCAGCGGACCGGTCTTGGCGCCGATGACGCCTACCTTGTAGACGCTGGTAGCCGCGCTCGCAGCCCGCACGAACGGTGCGGCTACCGCGGCTGCGGCAGAATATTTGAGAAATTCGCGTCGACGCATGAAATCCTCCCTGAAGGTGTCGCCCGGCCGGGTCTGCGCGCTCCGGCCTTTCTTTGCACTCAAACATGATAGCGATATAAACTCCTGCTGCATAGTGCTCCGCAATGACGCCGTTTTGTTTATTAACCCGCAGCGCGCGGTTGTTGGTGAGCGGCCGCATATCGAACAACCACGAGCGGCGCCGCGGCATTCCAGCAGATGACAGCGCCCAGTTCATCACTCCGCCCCAGTACCGCCGGCTGGACTGCTGATGATTTGGGCGATTGCCCAATTCGCCCGGGAGGACAGAAACCAACAGGAGGACGACCATGGAATCCAGCACCGACCGCATCATCACGACGCACGCCGGCAGCCTGCCGCGCCCGCCGGAACTCCTCAAACTCATCCGCGCGAAAGCGACCGGGGAAGCCCATGACGAGGCGGAACTCGGCCGCGAGGTGTCGCGCAGCGTCGAGGCGCTGACCCGGAGGCAGGCTGATATCGGCCTCGATGTGATCAGCGACGGCGAAATGTCAAAACCGAGCTTCTTGGGTTACATCGTGGAACGGCTCGGCGGCGTGCGGGTCACCGCGGAACCATTCGGCAACCCGTGGAAGGGGTCTCGCGAGAACAAATCCTTTCCGGAGTACTATGCCTGGGAAGCCTCGCTCAATCTCAATCCGGCCGCCGGCTCCAAGCGCGTCGTTTGCGACGGCCCGCTGACCTACAAGGGCCAACGCCAGGTCGCGGCCGATATCGCGACGTTCAGGGCGGCGCTGGCCAAGGTCAATGTGCGCGAGGCATTCCTGCCCGCGATCTCGCCATCCAATGTCGATTCTGGATCCGCAACGAGTACTACAAATCCGAAGAAGAATACATCTTCGCGATCGCCGACGCGCTGCACGAAGAATACAAGGCGATCACGGACGCCGGGCTGCTCCTGCAGATCGATGATCCGCGGCTGGTCACCCAATACGTCATCGATGCCGGCATGTCGCTCGCGGACTGTCGCAAATGGGCCGAAATGCGCGTCGAAGCGCTCAACCGTGCGCTGCGCGGCCTGCCCGAAGAGCAGCTCCGCTTCCACACTTGCTACTCGATCGACATGGGTCCGCGCACGAACGACATGGAGCTGAAAGACATCGTCGACATCATCCTTAAAATCCGCGCCGGCGCTTATTCCTTCGAAGGAGCCAACCCGCGCCACGAACACGAATGGAAGGTGTGGGGCCACGTCGACCTGCCCCGCCACAAGATTCTGATCCCCGGCGTCATCACCCATTCGACCGTCCTGGTCGAGCATCCCGAGCTGATCTGCGACCGCATTCTGCGCTACGCGAGCGTGGTCGGGCGCGAGCGGGTGATCGCCGGCGCCGACTGCGGCTTCGGCACTTTCGCCGGCAGCATGATGATTCACCCGACGGTTGCCTGGGCGAAGCTCGAAGCGCTGGTCAAGGGCGCGCGCCTTGCCAGTGCCCAATTGTGGGGCAGCGGCACCAAGGCGGCTTAATCAAGCACGCGGAGAGGAACGCACAGGTCAGCCAGCCGACCCGGGGTCGAGATCGTATTTCTTGCACATCTTGCGAACGATCGCGACGTCCTTGCCGCCGGCAATGAGGCCGACCACGGCAGAGGACACTTGGCCGCCCGTGACCGTGGCTTCGATGATGTAAGCCTGCCAGCCATTGTAGGCGGGATAGGGGCTCTTGGCGTTGACCATCCCGCAATAATTGACCGAGCCTTCGTCCGACGACGAAATTTTCGGCCAACGGTACTGCGCCGATTTCGGGTCTTTAATCGAGAGACCGACCGCGTCGCTGATGATCTTCTTTTCCGAAGCCGTCAGCTCGCGCAGGCCCTGTGCGCTGTTGGCGGTCATGTGGCCCAGCCCCAACAGACCCTCCGCGGTCGTCGGCGACGACGTTGCCGATGACGAAGCGGACGAGGACGACGATCCGGTCAGCCAGGACGGCATCGACGATCCTGCGGCGCAGCCCGCGAGCCCGAGGCATGCCACCGCGCCGATCCACCATCCCGCCAGCCGGCCGCTGCGGCGGCGACCGTCGGCGCTGACCCGCTGATGCCGCCCGCGAACTGCCTGCGCATCTGACCCGCGCGATGATGGCCGGGGTTGCCACCGCTTCCTCGTGATCGTCATGGGATTCAGGTGAATATTGATTGTCGTCTGTTCATCATCGACCAGTCATGATCGATGGCGTTACGTGCCATCATACCCTCGCCCCGATTGATCCGACAATCCGCCGACAATATCGATGATTCGCGGTATCGGCGCCATTTGCAGCGTTCCCGGGCCGTAAAGACAGCAATCCCGCGACTTGTCCACGGCAAACCCGGATCGATTCTTGGATTCTGCCGAGTGCGGCATAATTGCAACGATTCCGGAATTGGCCTGTTTTTGCGCCATCAAGTCGCCGTTCCATCGACTTTGAGGGCGCCTGCGGCATTTTCAAATCCTGATTGTGGCTTTTCTGCACTAGAGAAGCGCCCGCGGCGCCTGTATCGAGGCCGAGTCGCCAAGGCCACTGAGGGAGCGGGATAAATGAAAAGATTGGCCATTGCACTTGTGGCGTTGTTTTCTCTCCTGAGTGTAGCTGGCTGCGCAGCGCCTCCGCACCCGCCGGTCGTTACCAAGGGGTGATGGGGGGGCAGCTGGATTGGGAAGGGCCGGTCGCGTACCGGCCCCTTTCTTTTTTGCGGTCTTTTGTGCGGTGCTCGGCGACCGGCGCTTCCGCCTTCTCGCCGTCGGCTCGACCCGGCGTCACTGCGACTTGCCGGCAACGCGCCACAGGTGTTGAGATGAGATCAACGGCGCTGGACGGCTCGGCGGCCCCGCCTTGTCGTCTCGCGTGGCGCCGACCTTGCGGTCGGTAATCCTCCATTCGGACCAACCGGCGCCTTCATGGCTCGCGTTGTCGGTATCGACCATCTTGTCCTGAGCGTGGGCGATTTCTCACGCTCCAAGGCCTTCTACGACAAGGTGCTGGGGTTTCTCGGCTTCAAGCGCAAATATGACTACGCGGACATGGCCGGCTGGAGCAACGGCAAGACCCTATTTTGGATCGCCGCCGCCGATGCCCCAGGCAAGAAGCGCAAGTATCGCAAGGGCGATATCGGATTTCACCATTACGCCTTCGAGCTATCGAGCCGTGACGACGTGGACGCGCTCGGCGCGTTTTTGCAGGAGAACGGCATGACGGTGCTCGACCCGCCGGGCGAGTATTACGGACGCAACTACTATGCCGTCTATTTTGCCGATCCCGACGGAATGAAGCTCGAGGGCATGATCTGGGGGCCGGCCAGGAAATCTGCGCAGCCAAAGCGCAAGCCGGCAGCGGCAACGCGGCGGCGCCGCCCGTCGAAATCCTGATCCGGCGCCGCAACCGCCCGCAATCGGCATCCGCGGATCAACTCGCCGCGCTCAGCACCAACGAAGCCTGCCCAACCACGGTGTTACGGCCGCGTCGCTTGGCTTTGTAGAGGGCGCTGTCGGCAGCCTCGACCAGATCGGCGCCCGGCTGGCCCGGCACCGGCACCAGCGACTGGACGCCGATACTCACCGTGACGAGGCCGCGCGGCGCCTCGGAGTGGGTTATTTGCAGGTCTTCGATGGCTCTGCGCGCCTCTTCCGCGAGAGCGGTCGCATGTCGGAGGTCGAGCCCGGGCAACAGCAGCGCAAACTCCTCGCCCCCGTAGCGGGCGACGAGGACCGCCTCATCGAGTGTGACGAGGGACAGGGTCTCGCCGACCGCGCGCAGGCAGGCATCGCCGCGAACATGACCATAGCGGTCGTTGAACAGCTTGAAATGGTCGATATCGACCATCATCAGCGCAAGCGGCAGACGAGATTCGTTGCCGCGTTCCCATTCGCGGGCGAGTTCGCGGTCGAAGCCGCGCCGGTTGGCGAGGCCGGTCAGGCCATCCAGGCTCGCCAACTCTTCCAGGTGCTGATTGGCAATTTGCAATTCTTCCTCGCGCGCGGCGAGCTTGCGCGCCATGTCGTCGAGCGCGGCCGCCAGAGGTTCGAATTCGGCAAGCCAGGGTTTATCCGTCGCCCGCACCTTGAGGTCGCCGCGGCCGAAGCGCGCGGCCGTGTTTACCAGCAATCTGATCGGCCGCAGGATGAGCCGTTCACCGCCAAACCAGGCAGCGAGAAGAACCAGCATGCCGAAGCCTGCGAGCTGCAGGTAGGCGATGCGGATCTCGCGATCGATCCCGCTGTGCACGATGGCCTCGTCGAAACCGACGACGAGCCTTGCCCGCGTCCAAGGTACGCGCACATAGGCGGAGATGCGCCGGATGCCGTCGAAGCCGGGCGCAATCATCGTGCCCTCTTCGTTGACCAACATGGCGTCGGCCAAGGCACGGCTGGCGAAATTCTTGCCGATCAGGGGCGCCTGATCGGCCGAAGCGGCAATGAGCGTGCCATGATCGTCGATCAGCGCCACCGAGGTGCCTGAGCGCCGCGCTGCCGTGGCCACCAGATCTCCCATCCATTGCAGATTGATCGATCCGAGCACCGCGCCGGTCAAAACGCCGTTGCCGGCCACAATGGGATAAGTGGCAATCAGGCCGGGTGTCTGATTGACACGGTTGATCAGGTAATCGCTTAACTCGAAGTCGCGCGCGCGCAGCACGTTCGCGAAGTATGGACGATCTGCCACGTTCAGACCGAGCGCGCGCAGATCGGTCGCGCAGACGATTCGACCATCGGTGTCGGTGATGGCGAGCCCGCGCAACCACGGAACGCTTTGCGCAATTTCGGCGAGCGTGCGACCGCAGTCGGCCTGGCCAGGCGGCATTCTGGCATAGACATGCGCCGCGACCTGAAGCAGCGCGCGCATCGAATAGACAATCTCGCGCTGTGCCACGGCTCCGTCGCGCGCGAGATCGACCACCCGGGCGAGCACCAGTTCCGCGCGTTCGCTACGGGTGCGTTCCAGGCCGCGCATGCGCTCGACCATCAGCGGGGCAATTGCCAATAGAGCAACCACGATCAGGCGGGCGCGGATGCTGAGGATCGGCTTGTCGCGTCCCGCAGCTTTCGGCTTTGCTTGGCACTCCGGCATCTGCGCGTTCCCCGTCCCCTAGGGTTCCGCAACCTAGTGGAAATGCGTAAAGACGAGCTTGGCGTGGCCGTTAAAGTTCGATCTGCTCCGCCGTCGTTGACCAGATGGAAAGCATGAACGCCAAGGCCGGCCTTGCTGAAGTTCGCGCACAGATCGCCCGCGCCTGCCGCGATGCCGGCCGCGATCCGGCAAGCGTAACGCTGGTGGCGATATCGAAGACGTTCGGCAGCGAGGCGATCGAGCCCATCATCGCCGCGGGTCAGCGCGTATTCGGCGAAAATCGCGTGCAAGAGGCCAAGGCCAAATGGCCGGCGCTCCGCGCCCGCCATCCGGATCTCGAACTGCACCTGGTCGGCGCCCTGCAATCGAACAAAGCCAAGGACGCGGTCGCCCTGTTCGATGCCATTCATTCGCTTGACCGCGCCAGCCTTGCCGCGGCCCTGAGCAGAGAGATGGCGAGGCAGGGACGTCACCCGCTCATTTTCGTCGAGATCAATACCGGAGGCGAACCGCAGAAGGCCGGCGTCGCCCCGCAGGACAGCGATGGCTTTCTTGCCGCCTGCCGCACCACCTATGGCCTGACAATTTCAGGCCTGATGTGTATTCCGCCTGCCAACGAGGCCCCGGCGCCCCATTTTGCCCTGACGGCGCAGATTGCCCGCCGCAACGGATTGCGCCTTCTCTCCATGGGCATGAGTGCCGATTTCCCGACGGCTATCGCCTTCGGTGCCACGCATGTGCGGATCGGCACGGCGATTTTCGGCGCGAGGGGACCCATCGCTACCGATGAATCACGATTCGCGTCTTCGGGGTGATCCGTTCCAGAAGCCGGCGCAGATCGCCGAGCCTCAACGCGACGCAGCCCGCAGTGGGGGTCAAGCCCGCGCGGGCCACGTGCACAAACACGGCGCTGCCCCGCCCGGCGATCCGCGGCCGGGTGTTGTGATCGATTTCGATGAAGGCGTCGTAAAGACCATCGCCGCGCCAGAGCCGGTCGCCTGGTTCATTGGCCGACCGCCGGAAAGCACGATTGTAGCGGCGATCCCCCGGATCCTCGCACCACGCGTCGGCCGGGCCGATGCGGCGGGCCGGCAGCGCCGTTCGCGGGCGGGGAAGGCGGTCAGCGCGCCACCACAGGCGGACCGGCCGAAACCGCCCGCTCGGGGTACCACCGTCGCCTTCGCGCTTGTTGGCTTTGACGCCGCCGCGGCCCACCGCGACCGGCAGCGCCAAGTGGCCTGCCCGCAGCACCGCTTGCGACCGGCGGCCGGGTCGCGGACGTACCTCAATCCGGCCCAGAGACATTCGCCGCATGCCGCGAGCCTCCCGGCAAGCCATTTCCCAACTCGCGCTTGCTCTTGTATCCTTGTTTGTTCTAGTTCGCATCAATGTCACGATTCCGAAGACGGCAAACGCCCGCGCACTCATCGACTCGGCAGATCGCAGCCAGGGTGCTTTTTGCGCCAATCGGAGCCGATGACGGCGATATTGTCGACCGGCGGACAAGCGGCCGCGGGGGTCCGGATTGATGCCCAATACACGTAAGATTCTAATCGTCGAGGACGACGCCGAACTGCGCGACGCGTTGACTGAGCAGTTGTCCCTGCACGAGGAGTTCGAAGCCGTCGCGGTGGACAACGGCAGCAAGGGCGTGCAGGCCGCAAAGACCGGTCAGATCGATCTGGTGATCATGGATGTCGGGCTGCCGGACATCGACGGCCGGGAGGCGGTGCGCATCCTGCGCAAGAACGGCTTCAAAGCGCCGATCATCATGCTCACCGGTCACGACACCGATTCCGACACCATCCTCGGTCTCGAGTCCGGCGCCAACGATTACGTCACCAAGCCGTTCCGCTTCGCCGTGCTGCTGGCGCGCATCCGCGCGCAACTGCGCCAGCACGAGGCCAGCGAGGACGCCATCTTCACCATCGGCCCATATACGTTTCGGCCAAGCTCGAAACTCCTGCTCAATCCGAAGGGCGGCAAGGTGCGCTTGACCGAGAAAGAGACGTCGATCCTGCGTTATCTGTACCGGGCGGGCCAACGGCCGGTCTCGCGGGAAACGCTGCTGCAGGAAGTGTGGGGTTACAATTCGGGAGTGACGACGCATACGCTCGAAACGCACATCTACCGGTTACGGCAAAAAATCGAGAAGGACGCCGCTGCGCCGGCCATCCTGGTCACCGAGGCCGGCGGCTACAAGCTGGTGCCGTAGATCGCAGCCATTATGACGATCGAGGACGACATCGCGTTCCTTGAACGCGTGCCAATTCTCAGTCGGCTGGGGGCGCCGGCGCTGCGCATCCTTGCCATCGGCGCCGAAGCCATTCGTCTCGAATCGGGCCAGATCCTGTTTACCGCCGGCGAAGCCGCCGACGCCGCCTATGTCGTGCAGCAGGGCCTGATCGGCCTGCAGCCCGACCGCCCCGGCGGCACCGAGGTCCTGGCCAGACCCGGCACCCTGCTCGGCGAAGCCGCTTTGCTCGCGGAAACGCGGCGGCCGGCCACCGCGACGGCGCGCGAGGATTCGATCCTGTTGCGCATTTCGCGCGCCATGTTCCTGAGAATGCTCGATGGCTATCCCGACGCCGCGCAGCGGCTGCGCGAGCTGATCGCGGCGCGCATCGATCAGTGGGAGCGCGAAATGACGAACATTCGCGCCGTGCTGGGGTCTGGCGCCAAGCCGCAATAGGCGTCCGGCGTCGCGTATCGAACGGATGGCCGGCGCGGCGCCGTTCGGCCCCCGGCCCGGCTGTTCAGCCGCGGCGGCGCCAACGGGAGGTCCTCAGACGATCCGGGTCTTGTGTCCCTGCCAATAGCGATCGCGCAGCACGCGCTTGTAGAGCTTGCCGGTCGGCAGGCGCGGCAGCTCGGTCTCGAAATCGATCGACCGCGGGCATTTCTGCCGCGCCAGATGTTCGGCACAGAACTTCAGCAGCTCCTCGGTGATTTCCGGCCCCGGCTCGATCCCGGGCATGAGCTGGACCGCGGCCTTCACCTCCTCGCCGAGATCTTCGTTCGGCACGCCAAACACCGCGGCATCGGCAACCTTCGGGTGGGTGATAAGCAGGTTCTCGCATTCCTGCGGATAGATGTTGACGCCTCCGGAGATGATCATGAAGGTCGCGCGGTCGGTGAGGTAGAGGTAGCCGTCCGCATCGACATAGCCGACGTCGCCGACCGTGCTCATCGTGCCGTCGCTCGAGCGCGCCTGCCTGGTCTTCTCCGGATCGTTGAAATACTCGAACGGCGTCGCCGTCTTGAACCAAAGCGTGCCCGCGGTCCCGGTCGGACAAGGCTGCATATTCTCGTCGAGCACGTGCAGCTCGCCGAGCAGCACCCTGCCGACCGTGCCGCGATGGGCGAGCCACTCGGCGCTGTCGCAGGCGGCAAAGCCCAACCCTTCGGTCGCGCCGTAATACTCGTGAATGATCGGGCCCCACCAGGCGATCATCTGCTCCTTGACCGGCACCGGGCATGGCGCCGCGGCGTGAACCGCGACTTCCAGCGACGACAGGTCGTAGCGCTGCCGCACTGTCTCGGGCAGCTTGAGCATACGCGAGAACATGGTCGGCACCAGTTGGCTGTGGGTCACCTGGTGATCTTCCACGAGCTGCAGATAGCGCTCTGCGTCGAAGCTCTCCATGATGATGACAGTACCGCCGCGGTCGATGGTGAGGCTCACGGCTGCCTGCGGCGCCGAATGATAAAGCGGCGCCGGCGAGAGATAGATCATGCCGTCGCGGTAGCGCCAGAGCCTGTCCAGAAATGCGTAGAGCGGCAGTTGCTGGGTGGGCGGCTGCACCGGCAGCGGCCGCACTATGCCTTTCGGCCGGCCGGTGGTGCCCGACGAGTACAGCATGGCCGCGCCGAGTGTTTCGTCGGCAACGGGGGTCGCTGGAAATGCCGCCGTCGCGTCGTCGAGATTGCGGACCCGTTCGCCATCCCCTTTCCCGTCGACGATCAGGCACAGCTCGATCTTCGGACAGTCCCTCAGCGCCGCCATGGCGACCCCGCGTTTCGCCTGCGACGTAATCAGGACACGCGATTCGCTGTTGTTGAGGATGTAGGCAAGCTCATCTTCCGTCAGGAAGGAATTGACGCATGTGAAGTACAGTCCGGTACGCGCCCCGGCGCTGCAAGACTCGACATAACGCGCGTTGTTCTCCATGAAGATGGCGTAGTGATCGAGGCGGTCGAGTCCGCGCGCGCGCAGAAGGCGCGCCAGACGATTGCTGCGCGCGTCGAGCTCGCCATAGGTGATGGTGTCGCCGGTCTGCGCCATGATCACAGCCGGATGATCAGGCTGGACGGCCGCATGCTTGCCCGGATACATGATTCCTCCTCTCCTCATGGCGCTGACTTGCCGGCGCCCTTGCCGGTCCCGCGTGCGCCTTCTTATAACTGCAGCATCACAGTCACAAATGGTTGCAACTTTGGCTCGATCGACGGAACCTTCTGCCGCTCACGCCGCAACACCACATCGGGCTCGGCACTCGGTTCCACTTTAGACGCGATGGGCGGCATGGACGACGCGGATTCACCGGTCGGGGCATTGCAGAAGACGAAGCTGTTTGCTGCTGTTGGGCCGTTGCACCGGCACGGCGCGAATGCCGCTTGCGGTGCCTGCCGTGCCGGCAACAGGCGTACGATGACATGGTCGACCGGCGACCATCGCGACCGGCGTTGAGCTCAATGCACCCATGAGCGCTTGGCTCGACACGATGCTTTCCTTTCTTGAGGCGCATTGGCCCGACGCCAAGTATTTTTTCAATTCCGTCTTCTTCATGGCAATTGCCGGTTCTCTGGCGGGCGCATTCGCCGGGGCGCGCGCGGCGCAAAAGATGGCTGACAAGGCGCGGAACAGAGACGAATTGCTCAAAGAGCTTCGCGCGACGAATGCAGCGATAATGGTTGCCTTCGGCATCTGCAACTCTCTGCTCTCAGCGAAGAGACAGCATATCAAGTCCCTCAAGGAGACGTTCGATCAACATAAGATCGAGACCAAGGACGCCATAACGAGACAGCAGGCCGGCACCGGCGGCGAAATCAAGTTCCTGGCCGACTACCGGATAGTGCCGGATTTGAACGTGCCCGTTTTTCCTCTACAGACGCAGATTTTAGAAAGACTGTCGTGGCCAGGCCGACCGATCCTGCTGGTGACGACTTTGGCACAGACGGTCGAGGCACTGAACCTAAGTATCAGGAAGCGCAATCAACTTATCGACAGCTTCAAGGCTGGCACGATGCCGGTCAATCAGGTGTTGGCTTTATATTTCGGCTTTGTCTTTGGCGGCCGCGTTAACGAGGAATACGCCAATACGGTCGAGGCGATCTATCGGCAGACCGACGACGCGATCTTCTTCAGCTCGCAATTGTGCCGCGAGCTGAGCAGCCATGGCGACCGGCTCCTGGCGTCATTCAAGAGGCGCTTCGGGCGAGGCGCGCCGGGAATCCTCAAACCGGACTTTGCTCAGGCCGGCAGCGCCGATCTCATGCCCGACGAGACCGACTATGCCGACTGGATGAATATGTTTGCCGGGCGACCGCAGGAATCGGCTGCCAAGCCGAAGGCGTCTTGAGACCTGCGATGTTGCGAGGCGAGCTTTCGCCTTATGCTTCAATCACCGCGGTCACCGGAATGTGGTCGGAAGGCCGGGTAAAACCGCGATATTCTTTCGCGACGCTGACCGCTTCAACCCGGTCTGCCAGCCGGTCGCTGGTCCAGATATGGTCGAGCCGGCGGCCCTTGTTGGATCTGGCCCAATTGGCCGAGCGATAGCTCCACCACGTGTAAAGCTTGGTCGGTTCGGGAATGAAGGCGCGCACCGCGTCGACCCAGCCGCCGGCTTTCTGCACGGCAAGGAGCTTTTCGCATTCGACCGGCGTATGCGACACCACGGAAAGGAGCTGCTTGTGACTCCAGACGTCGCATTGCAGCGGCGCCACGTTGAGGTCGCCGACGACGATGGCGCGCTCCGACGCCGCCGGGCGCAGCGCTCCGTCGCCATGCATCTCGTCGAGGAACGCAAGCTTGTGGGCGAATTTGGCATTGATTGCGGGATCGGGTATGTCGCCGCCGGCCGGCACGTAGAAATTATGCAGCGTGATCGGATCGCTCAGGCCGGCGCGCTCGCCAAGCGTGACGGCAACGTGGCGGCAATCGCTCCTGCCGCAATAGTCCCGAACCGCCGTCGACTCGAACGGCAGCCGCGAGAGCACCACGACGCCGTGGTAGCCCTTCTGGCCGTTGAGCGCCACGTTCGCGTAACCCAGCCGCTCGAAGCGCTTGAGCGGAAACCTGTCGTCCGGGCACTTGGTCTCCTGCAGGCAGAGGATGTCGGGCTGCATCCCCTTGATGAATCCGGCGACCAGATTAAGGCGCAGCCGCACCGAATTGATGTTCCAGGTCGTAACGGTGAGTCGCATGCCGGCTCTTCTGACGATGCCGCGTTACGGTTGAAAGCCGCAGCGAACCGCTTTTTCGAAGGAGCGAATCGGGCAGCGGAACGGCGGCTCTGGATTCGCTGCGCGCGCAATGATCCTTATATATCCAACCGAGCGACAAATCTCTCATCGCGAATCCACCGCCGGAAAGCCGAATGCCTGACGCAGCGAAACTGCCGCAAGTGGTGATCGTCGGCGCCGGTTTTGCCGGGCTTGCCGCCTGCAAAGCGCTGGCCAACGCCGCCGTCGATATCGCCCTCGTCGACGCCTACAACCACCATTGCTTTCAGCCGCTGCTCTATCAGGTCGCGACCGCAGCTCTGTCGCCGGCCGACGTGGCCTGGCCGATCCGCGCCATCGTGCGCGCGCAGAAGAACGTCCGCGTGATCATGGCGCGCGTCACGGCGATCGACGTTCAGGCCCGCCGCGTTCACACCACCGAGATCGATCTCGATTACGACTATCTGATGCTCGCTACCGGATCGACCCATTCGTATTTCGGCCATGACGATTGGGCGCCGTTTGCGCCCGGGCTCAAGCATATCGCCGACGCGACCGAGATCAGGCGGCGTTTCCTGCTGGCGTTCGAACATGCGGAAGTGACCGAGGATGCAGCCGCGCGGGCCCGCTTGCTCACCTTCGTCGTCGTCGGCGGCGGCGCCACCGGGGTGGAGATGGCCGGCGCCATCGCCGAGGTGGCGCGGCGCACCCTGCAGCACGACTTTCGCCGCATCGACCCGCGGACCTCGCGCATCATCCTGATCGAGGCCGGTCCGCGCCTGCTGCCGGCGTTCCCGCCCAATTTGTCGGACTATGCGCGGCGTTCGCTGCAAGGCATGGGCGTCGAGGTCGAGCTTAATCGCAAGGTCACGGGCTGCGATGCGCTCGGCGTCACCGCGGACGGCGGCCGCATCGAGGCGGCGACGGTGATCTGGGCCGCAGGCGTGGTCGCTTCGCCGGCCGCCTCGTGGATCGGCGCCGCGCATGATCGCGCCGGCCGCATCATTGTGAAGGCTGACCTAAGCGTTCCCGGGCGGCCGGAAATCTTCGCCGCGGGCGACACCGCGGCCGTCGTCGACGGCGATGGCCGTCCGATTCCCGGCATGGCGCCAGCAGCAAAGCAGATGGGCCGCCATGTCGGTAAACTCATCGCCGCGCGGGTAGCCGGCCGGGCCGCGCCGGCGCCATTCCGGTACCGCCACCTCGGCGAACTTGCCGCAATCGGCCGCAAGTCCGCCGTAGTGAAGCTCGGCGTCCTTCAGCTTACCGGGCTTCCCGGCTGGCTGTTCTGGAGCGCGGTCCACATCTATTTTTTGATCGGCCTGCGCAATCGCTTCGTGGTCGCGCTCAACTGGTTGTGGAGCTACGTAACGTTTCAGCGCGGCGCGCGACTGATCGGCGTCGCGCCGCGGTGAGTGCTTTCCGCGGCAGGCGCGAGGCCTATTTCAGATTGTTCTGATAATTGATGACGAAGAGATTGGGATCGGGCTTCTTCGCCGCATCGAGATTGTAGACGGCGACGGTGGTATCGAGCCCCTGCGGATCGGTCACCGTCCATTGCTTGAGTGTCGTGGTCTTGGCGTCGAACATGATCATGAGCCGGCTGGTGCCGGTCATGAGCTGCGTTTCCTCGATGACCACGGTGATGAAGGTGTCGTCGGCCGAGACGCTGATCACGTTGGTGTCGCGCAGAAGATCGATCCGTTCGGCGAGCAGATAGCGCAGCGGCGTCTGCGACAGCGGGTAGAAGTCCGACGTTTCCAGCGAGCGGTCCCGCACCACCACCGAGGACCCGTCGGCGATGATATCGATCGGGCTGGGCGGATTGTATTGGAAGCGGACTTTGCCCGGTTTCTGAATAGAGAAGGTGCCGTCGACGCGCCGGCCGTCCGGTCCGATCTGGACGAAATTTCCGACCAGCGTCTGCACGCTGGACAGATACGCGCTCACCCGGTCGAGGAGCCCGCGCTGCCTTGCATCGAAAGCGGTCGCCTGGCCGGATCCTGCGCTGTTGCCTTGGAAAAAGGAGAACGGAAAGAAGTGCTTGGTCGCCTGCGCGGACGATGTCGCCTGCGTCGCCTGTGCCGTCACGGCCCCGGCTCTCGACCCGGGACTCGGCTGCGGCACGTCTTGGGCGCCGGCGCAAACCATCGAAGCCGCGATGCATGCCATTGCCAGCGCCAATGTCCGCGCGCCCGATCCCGTCATTATCATGCTCCTATGTCTGGCGCGCACGCCGCGAACCGATCAACGCTAACGACACGATATGGCGAATTCGCGACTTCATCGCTTAAGGCGCGACCGCTTGATTCTCAATGGCGATCCTCATCGGCGGCCTCGACCAGGATTTCACGCTTGCCGGCGTGATTGGCCTGACCGACGATTCCCTCAGCCTCCATGCGCTCCATGAGCGAGGCGGCGCGGTTGTAGCCGATCTGCAGCCGGCGCTGGATGTAGCTGGTCGATGCCTTACGGTCGCGGATCACGACCTGCACGGCCTGCTGATAAAGATCGCCGCCGTCGCCCGCGCCCATGGCGGTGCCGTCGAATACGGGCGCATCGCCGTCTTGCTCCGGATCCTCGGCGGTGACCTCCTCCAGATATTCCGGCACCCCTTGCGACTTGAGGTGCCGCACGACCTTTTCCACCTCCTCGTCGGAAACGAACGGGCCGTGCACACGGCTGATGCGGCCGCCGCCGGCCATATAGAGCATGTCGCCCTGGCCGAGCAGCTGTTCGGCGCCCTGCTCGCCCAAAATGGTGCGGCTGTCGATCTTCGACGTGACCTGGAAGGAGATTCGGGTCGGGAAGTTCGCTTTGATGGTGCCGGTGATGACATCGACCGAGGGCCGTTGCGTCGCCAGGATGACGTGCAGTCCGGCCGCCCGCGCCATCTGCGCCAGGCGCTGCACCGCGCCTTCAATGTCCTTGCCGGCGACCATCATCAGGTCGGCCATCTCGTCGACGATGACGACGATGTAGGGCAACGGTTCGAGATCGAGTTCCTCCTTCTCGTAGATCGCCTCGCCGCTCTGTCGGTCGTAGCCGGTATGCACCGTCCGGGTGAGCTTCTCGCCTTTCCCGGCCGCCTCGGCGACCCGGGCATTGTAGCCGTCGATGTTGCGCACGCCGAGCTTCGACATTTTCTTGTAGCGCTCCTCCATCTCGCGCACCGCCCATTTGAGCGCGACGACGGCCTTCCGCGGATCGGTGACGACGGGAGTGAGCAGATGGGGGATGCCGTCATAGACGGAGAGTTCCAGCATTTTCGGATCGACCATGATCAGCCGGCAGTGATGGGGACGGAGCCGATAGACCAGGCTGAGAATCATGGTGTTAATGGCGACCGATTTGCCGGAACCGGTGGTGCCGGCGATGAGCAGGTGCGGCATCCGCGACAGATCGACAAGAACCGGCTCGCCGCCGATGCCCTTGCCGAGGCAGAGCGGCAGCTTCGCCGCCGTCTCGCCGTAGTCGCGCGACGCCAGGAGTTCGCGCAGATACACTTTTTCACGGGTCGGATTCGGCAGTTCGATGCCGATGGCGTTGCGTCCGGAGACGACCGCGACGCGCGCCGACAGCGCGCTCATGGAGCGCGCGATATCGTCGGCGAGGCTGATGACACGCGACGACTTGATGCCGGGTGCCGGCTCGAGCTCATAGAGCGTGACCACCGGCCCCGGCCGCGTATTGATGATCTCGCCGCGCACGCCGAAATCGGCGAGCACGCCCTCGAGCGCGCTGGCGTTCTCTCGCAGTGTTTCGCTGCTGACGATTGCCCGGCCGGCCTTGCTCGGCTGGGCGAGGAGATCGAGCGGAGGCAGGATATAGCCGCCGCTGGAGCGGCGCGCCGGCCTGGGCGCAGACCTGGGCTTGCGGGGCGCGCGCGGCACCGCGGCTTCGCCCAATTCGTCCCGCAGTTCGTCGTCGGCACGCGGGTCCGGCCGGCTCTCGAATCGCGGTTCGACTCGCCCTGGCGCCGCTTGATCGCCGCGTACTGGCGCCGGTCCGGACTCGCGACGACGCCAGAGCCGCATCAGTTTCGCGCGCAGGCTCAGCATCGCGTGCAGCAGATGCCCCAGCGAAATCCAGGCGCCGTGGTCCTCATCCTCGTCCGGCTCGGCTTCCGCCGCTTCCGCTTCCGCTCCTGCCCCGATCATGCCGGCCGCCCCGACAAAGGCCGCGAGCGCGGCCACCCCGAGCGCGACCGCCGTCGCAAACCGCGCCGTCCCGGACAGCGGGGCGCCCAGGAATAGCGCCGGCAGGCGCAACATGGCGTCGCCGATCACGCCGCCGAACCCGCACGGCAGCGGCCAGCGGGCGCCGCGCGGCAAGCTTGACGCGAACGCAGCCGCCAGCACGGCGCCGACCAGCCACAGCAGCACACGCAGGCGTTCGTGGTGCAGGGGCCGATGGCCGAGCAGCCGATAGCCCCACACCGCGACCGGCAACAACAGTGCCAGCGAACCCAAGCCCAGGAGCTGCATCATCAGGTCGGCGGCAATGGCGCCGACCCGGCCAAGCAGATTGTGCACCGACGCATCGGTGGCATGGCTGAGCGAAGGGTCGTCCACCGACCAAGTTGCGAGCGCCAGCGCCAGCATCATGGCGAGGCTGAGCAGCACGATACCCCCGAGTTCGCGCAGCCGTCGCCGCAAAGCAGCGCCGAGTTGGCCGGAGAGGAAGGCCATCCCGTCAAGGCTGCGGTCGATCAGGGACATCGCATCCATCCGTTCAGCCAATTTCAGCCCAGCACGGCAACCAGGCGGCGCAAGCCCTCGGCGGTGATCTCCCGGCTCTGCACCATCGCGACCCGGATATAGTCCGCTCCAGGATTGCTGCCGTCGGCTTGCTCGCGCGCCAGATAGCGCCCCGGCACCACGCGCAGACCGGCCTGACGCCACAACGCGACCGTCGCCGCCTCGCTGCCGCCTTGCGCAGCGACGTTGAGCCAGAGGAAAAAGCCGCCCTTGGGCCGGCGGTAGCCGTAGCGGTCGCCGATGATCTGATCGGCGAGATCGAACTTCTCGCGGTACAGGCGCCGATTTGCTTCGACATGGGCCTCGTCGGCGTAGGCGGCGATGGCAACACGCTGCGCCGGCATGGCCACCTGCGGCGCGGCAACGTTGCGCAGTTCCAGATAACTCGCCAAGAATCGGCGGTCGCCGGCGGCGAAGCCAACGCGCAAGCCGGGCAAATTCGAGCGCTTGGACAGCGAGTGGAACACGACCACGTTGGCGAAATCCGGCGCCGCCGCTTCGAGCATGCCGGACGGCGGCGTGTCGCTATAGATTTCGCAGTAGCATTCGTCGCAAAAGATCAAGAAGCCGTAACGCCGCGCCAACGATGCGAGGTTGGCGAGATAGGCGCTGCTGGCCACCGCGCCTTGCGGGTTCGACGGCGAAGCAAGATAGCAGGCCACCGTGCGGTCGAGCAGATCCTCGCCCAGGATGCTGAAATCCGGCAGGAAGCCGGTTGCCGCGGTGGCCGGCAAATAAACCGGTTCGCATTCGGCGGCGACCGCACCGGCGGCATAGGCGGCATAGAAGGGATTGGGAATGAGCACGGCAGGCCGGCCGGCGCGCGATTTCACCCAATTCTTGGCGGCAAGCGCCGCGAGAAACAAACCTTCGCGCGTGCCATTGAGCACCAGCACTTCGGACGCGGGGTCGACGGCACGCGCAAGCGCGTAGCGCGCGGTCAGCCATTTGGCGACCGCCTCGCCGAAGGCGTCGAGGCCCTTATTCATCGGATAGCGGCCGAACTCGTCGAGGTGCGCCGCGATCACGGGCCCGACAAACGACGGAATCGGATGTTGCGGCTCCCCGACCGCCATGCTGATGGCCGGCTGCCCCGGCGCCACATCGCCGAGTAGTTCCCGCAGCCGCACAAACGGTGAGCGCGAATCCGGCGCCGTCACGGGCGAAGCGAGTGATTGGCGGGTCATCCTATACATCATGCGACAGCGGCCGCCCGCCGCATCGGCGACGTGGATAGCATAGACGGCGCGAGGTTAAGACCCGATTAACCATCGGCCGCCGCGAACAGCGGCGTCGCGCCAGTCAGTGCCGCGACGCTGCCGCTGCAAGTCCTGCACTGTCACTGTCACTCGCGAACCGCAGTTCGGCCGCCATACGGCTCGCGGCCGTCGGCCGCCCTGACAATTGCCGGACATGTTTCCAAGTGGCTTGAAGCGAACCGACACCAGATTTTACTTTTCGCCTGGCCCGATTCCGTCTCAAATATCGTGCGCGAGTCGGCTCGCGACGTTCGGCCGTTATGCTGCCAAAGTCCGCCCGCACTGGCTTAGTGCTTGGTAGAGCGGTATTGAAAACAGAGTGCGTTGCGGTCGTTCGATGGATGATGGCGGCTCGATGCGGCTGCCGCGCGCCGTACGGAAGTACCAGTAAACGGCCAGGAGCTGTCCGCGCGCCCGGCACGGCGTCGGAGCCGGTCAAGGAAACTCTCGATGAACATCGAAATCTCTTATGACTCCAGCGTCAACAGCGCTCCCGCCGCATTCAAGACCGATATCAACATCGCGGTCGATTACCTTGAATGCCTGTTCTCGAACCCGGCTACCATTACGATCGACGTCGGCTATGGCGAGGTCGACGGCCAGACCATGGGGCCGGGCGCCCTCGGCGAGAGCGTCGCCAACTACACGACCGAAAGCTACTCCGCGGTTAGGAGCGCGCTTATTGCCGAGGGTGCGCCGGGCTCGTCCACGCTGCCGGCAGCGTCGCCTTTTTCGGGGTCCTTGGCCATGTCCCAGGCCGAAGCCAAGGCGCTGGGGTTTTCCACCGCGGGCTTCAGCAGCGTCGACGGCTATGTCGGGTTTTCCAAGACCGCTCCTTTCAGCTACGGCAACGGCACGACGCCGCCCGCCAATGAATATTACTTTATCGGCGTCGTCGAGCACGAGATCACCGAGGACATGGGACGGGTGTCATGGCTCAATTATCAGCCGAAATACTATGCGCTGATCGACATGTACCGCTACTCGTCGCCCGGCGTGCGCGATCTCAGTACCGGGGGCCCCGGAAGCACGGCGTATTTCTCGATCAACAACGGCACCACGAATCTCGGCACCTGGAACAATAACCCGAAAAACGGCGATCTTGCCGATTGGTACGGGAACAACATTCCCAACCAAGGTCATGACGCCTTCAATGACTACTCCAGCCCCGGTGTCATCAACTCGGTATCGCAAACCGACGTGACGCTGATGGAGGCGATTGGCTGGACGACGCACGATGCCATGGTCACCGGCAACAATTTCAGCGTTAGGCAGTTCAAGACCACCCCTCTTGGTGCGCATCTAACGAGATCCGGCAGCAACATAGCGGAGTATGGCTTTTACGATGCCGGCGGAACCGGCAACGGTTATCTCACAATGAACGGGGTGGCCCAGCCCGATGGGCAATGGATTTATGTGACCCCGGGCCAATTGCGCAGCGTCGGATATTATGGCGGTTCGACGGTTGGCCAGCAGACCTTGTATGTGGAACACCTTGACGGCGTCACCGGAGCGTGGTCCGGAACGCATTCTTTTACGGCGACGACGGCATATGCGCCGGCCCACTACGCCAACGTGGGCCTCCTGAGCCAGTATGCGGCCTCGAGCTTCGCCCCGACAAGCACCGGGTACGGCGGGCATGCCATTACCGACAGCGTGATCACGAGCCCGACTCTGCTTGCACAACCGCATGCATAATCGGAGCCTTGAGTGGGTGTCCGTTGAGCAATCTGTGCGCATCGGAACTGGCACATAGCGCAATCGCCCGCGCCGGCACGCGCTGCCCGGCGGGCAAGGCAAAGCGCGCAATCGGCGCCCGCCGTCACATTACGCGGACGATCCGGATCAGCCGGGCCACGCGATGACGACCGAGCGCGCGTCCGGGGCGCCGGACCCAGGTCTTTATGTCCTGGTGTCGCAGCTGCGCATGCTCGGCATCGGCGCCGACCCCGAGCAAATCCGCCATCGTTTCGGCGGCGCGCCGATCGGCATCGCCGAAATCCTGCGCGGCGCCAAGGAGTTCGGCATCAAGGCCCGGGAGTTGTCCTGCAATTGGCAACGCCTGACGGCGCTGCCGCTGCCGGCAATTGCGGCGTGCCGCGACGGCGGTTTCCTTTTGCTCGTCAAGGCCGGCGACGACAAGGTGCTTGTTCAGTCGCCCTACGCGGCGCGGCCGCAATTGATGACCAGGACCGAGTTCGAGACCGCCTGCGATGGCCGCTTGGTGCTGATGACCAGGCGCGCGGGGCTGGTCGACCTGTCGCGCCGCTTCGACATCACCTGGTTTGCCGGCGCCATTCACAAATACCGCTACCAGCTCGGCGAAGTGCTCGTCGCCTCTTTCTTTCTGCAGCTCTTCGCGCTGGTCTCGCCGCTGTTCTTTCAGGTCGTCATCGACAAGGTCCTTGTGCATCGTGCCTTGAGCACGCTCGACGTCCTGGTCATCGGTCTTGTCACCATTGCGGCGTTCGAGACGATCCTCGGAATCTTGCGCACCTATCTGTTTTCCCACACCACGAACCGCATCGACGTCGAGCTCGGCGCACGTTTGTTCCGTCATCTGCTGGCGCTGCCGATCGCCTATTTTCAGGCCCGGCGCGTAGGCGACTCGGTGGCCCGCGTGCGGGAACTGGAAAATATCCGCAATTTCCTCACCAGCTCGGCGCTGACGCTCGTCATCGATCTGTTCTTTACGTTCGTCTTCCTGGCGGTGATGTTCCTTTATTCGCCGCTGCTGACATTCGTCGTGCTTGCGGCATTCCCGCTCTATATCGGCATTTCCGCCGCCGCGACGCCGTTGTTCCGCAAGCGCCTGGACGAGAAATTCCAGCGCGGCGCGGAAAATCAGGCCTTCCTGGTCGAGAGCGTCACCCAGGTGGAAACGCTGAAGGCGATGGCGGTCGAGCCGCAGATGCAGCGGCGCTGGGAAGAGCAGCTCGCCGGCTACGTGACGGCGAGTTTTCGGGTACTGCAGCTCGGCAACACCGCCAGCCAGACGGTCCAGCTCGTCAGCAAGCTGGTCACAGCCGGCGTTCTCTACTTCGGCGCCAAGCTGGTCATCAGCGGCGAGCTCAGCGTCGGCGAGCTGGTGGCGTTCAACATTCTGGCCGGCCGCGTCAGCGCGCCGGTGCTGCGGGTCGCGCAAATCTGGCAGGATTTCCACCAGGCGCGCTTGTCGGTGGCGCGGCTCGGCGACATCCTCAACGCGCCGGCAGAACCGACGTTCAATCCGGCGCGGACCGTGCTCCCGGCGATGCGCGGCGAGATCGCCTTCGAGCATGTGACCTTCCGCTATCGCATCGATGGTCCGGAAGTGTTGCACGACGTAAGCTTCAAGATCGCGCCCGGCCAGATCGTCGGCGTGGTCGGCCCGTCCGGCTCCGGCAAGAGCACGCTCACCCGCCTCATGCAACGGCTCTACGTGCCGGAGAGCGGCCGCGTTCTCGTCGACGGCGTCGATCTGGCAATGGTCGACCCTGCCTGGCTGCGCCGGCAGATCGGCGTCGTGCTGCAGGAGAACATGCTGTTCAATCGCTCGGTGCGCGACAACATCGCGCTCTCCGATCCGGCGCTGCCGATCGAGCGTATCGTGGTGGCGGCGAAGCTCGCGGGCGCTCACGATTTCATCCTCGAACTGCCCGAAGGCTACGACACCATGGTCGGCGAGCGCGGCGACAGCCTCTCGGGCGGCCAGCGGCAGCGCATCGCGATTGCCCGCGCGCTCATCACCGACCCACGCATCCTGATTTTCGACGAGGCAACGAGCGCGCTCGATTACGAGAGCGAGCGCCTTATTCAGGAGAACATGGTCGGCATGGCCAAAGGGCGCACGCTCATCATCGTCGCCCATCGCCTGTCGACCGTGCGCCACACCGACCGCATCATCACCGTCGATCGCGGTCGCTTGGTCGAGGACGGCACCCATGACGAATTGATCGGGACCGGCGGACGCTACGCCAATCTGTACCGGCTGCAGGCCGGTATTCAGGAGATTCGCTGAGGATCCGATGGCGCTCACCAGCGGCAACCGGCGACTGGAGCGGGCGGATCGGGCCTTTCTGCCGGCTGCGCTCGAAATCGTCGAGACCCCGGCGTCGCCGACCGGCCGCGCGATTGCCTACGCGATCATCGCCTTTTTCGGCATCGCCCTGGCCTGGGCGTGCCTCGGTTCGGTCGACATCGTTGTCGCGGCCAAAGGCAAAATCATTCCAAGCGGCCGCGTCAAAGTCATCCAGGCATTCGAAACCGGTGTGGTGCGTGCCATCCACGTTCGCGACGGGCAGGCGGTAAAAGCCGGCGAGCCACTGATCGAACTCGATCCGACCATGAACGACGCCGACTGGAAACACCTGGAAAGCGACCTGATGGCCGCCCGGCTCGACGTGGCGCGGCTGCAGGCGGCCTTGGCCGACGGCGATCCGCTCGCCAATTTCACGCCGCCTGCCCGCGCTCCGCCGGAGCTTGCCGCGGTCCAGCGCAAGCTCCTTCGCGACCAGACTGCGGAACAGCAAGCCAGGCTGGCGGTACTCGATCGGCAGCGCGAGCAAAAAGAAGCCGAGCGGGAAACCAATCTGGCGACCATCGCCAAGCTGCAAGCGGCGCTGCCGGTCATGCAGGAGCGTCTGGACATCCGCAAGACGCTTTACGAACACACCACCGGGTCAAAAGCCAATTACCTTGAACTGCTGCAGTCTTTCGTCGAGGAGCAGCACGAATTGGAGGTGCAGAAGCGCCGCTACGACGAATCGAGCGCGGCACTCGCGGCAATTGTCGAACAACGGGCGCAAACGGCGGAGGAGTACCAGCGACAGCGGCTCAGCGAGCTGGTCGAAGCCGAACGCAAGGCGCACGGTCTCAGTGAAGATCTCATCAAGGCCCGACATCGCGCGGCGCTGCTTTTCTTGACCGCGCCCGTCGACGGGACGATCCAGCAGCTCGCCGTGCACACGATCGGCGGCGTCGTCACGCCGGCGCAGACCCTGCTTGTCGTGGTGCCGCGGGACAGCCGTCTCGAAATCGAGGCCATGGTGGAAAACCGCGACATCGGCTTCGTCCATGCCGGCCAGAGCGCCGCGATCAAGGTCGATGCCTTCAATTTCAACCGTTACGGCTTGATCGACGGCACGGTGACCAGCGTATCGCCGGATGCGATCACCCGCGAACGGCCGCCGGACAAAGCGGACGGCAGGAGCTTGGGCGCGGGCGACGAGACCAGCGAACCACGCGGCCAGGAACTTGCTTTTGCGGCCCGCGTCTCCCTTGCCCGCACCTCCATGCAGGTAGAGGACAAGCTCGTCGCGCTGTCCCCGGGCATGGCCGTCACTGTCGAGATCAAGACCGGATCGCGCCGGATCATCAATTATCTGTTGTCGCCGCTGCTGCGGTTCCGGCAGGAAGCGTTGCGCGAGCGCTAGGCCGCGACGCGCGGTCCGGGGCGTTCAGAAATACTTATCCTCGAGACTTATGGTCGAGCCGCTGCCGATGCGATCGAAATTGGCGGCCAGCCACTCATCGGCGCGGGCGCGACCTCTTGCGTGAAGATAAAGCAGGAAGTCCCAATCGCCGTTAAGTCTGCTCGACCACGACAGCTCCCTGATGAGGTCCTCGGCTTCGATCAGATGGACGAATACGCGCTTGACGTCGTCCGTTTTGCCGGCTTCGGCGAGCTTCGTCAGATAGGCGATTGTCCGCATTTCGCGAATGAGCGAAGTATTGAAGCTGATCTCCTGCATGCGATTCATGATCGCTGGCGAAGTCGTCGGTACGCCGGGACGCTCGGCCGGGGTGATGTGGACCATAATCACGTCGGGAGCTTCGCAATTATAGACCAGCGGGAAGATCGCTGGATTGCCGGCAAAGCTTCCATCCCAATAATATTCCCCGTTAATCTCGACAGCATGCATCATCAGCGGCAGACAAGTCGAAGCGAGCACGTGCGCGACGTCCAGCTCCTTGCCCTCGAAAATCTTGACCTTGGCCGTCTGCACGTCGGTCGCGCAAACGAACAGTTTGACGGCCTGCTGCCGGCGCACGCGTTCGAAGTCGATCGCTTCCCCAAGCAATTCTCTGAGCGGATTGTAGTTGAACGGATTCATTTGATAGGGCGAGGCAAAGTAGGTCATCGACTCCATGAACAGGTAACCGGGCGAATGTTCGAGGCCGTAATTGGGGTTCGCTTTGTCGAACGGTGAGGGCCGGAACACCCCGCGAGATGCGAGCTCGGATACCTTTTCCCAATAGACCCGCAATGCGTTTCTTGCTCCCTCGCGACCGCCTGCCGCGAGGCCGTCGGCGAGTACCACCGCATTGACGGCGCCGGCGCTGGTCGCGGTGACGCCCTCGAAGCTCAGCCGTTCCTCTTCGAGCAGACGATCGAGCACTCCCCAGGTGAACGCGCCATGGCTGCCGCCCCCCTGCAGCGCCAAGTTGACAACTTTCTGTCCAGCGGCGAAGCGCGCCGCACCGATTTTCGTGTCCGAAGCATGCATGATCAGGCAATCGAACTCAGCCGGACCAACCGGCTCGTGCCAGCACTAGCATTTCGCCGGCGGACTTGGCTCGCAAAAACCGCGGATGGAACCCATGTTGGGTCGCCGAAGCGAGCAGGGCGTCGGCGTTTCAGGCGCCAAATCCTAGAGCATGATCCGGAAAAGTGAACGCGGTCTTCCGAAACGATCATGCCACCAAAATGTTGAGAGGCATGCGGCGAGTAGACGTGCGGCTTGTCGGAGCCGCACGCGTTTTTACCGGCTCGGCGCCCTTGCCCGGTCCGGCAGGCGCGGGGAAATCAATTATGCGTGCGCCTTGCGCTGCGGATCGACGATCGCCTCGAGTCTGCCGAGGACTCGCATGCAGGGCAGCAGCTGGGCGAGGCTTGCGTTCGGCTCGCGCTTTTCCTTGATGGCGGCGATGAACTCGCGATCTTCCAGCTCGATGCCGTCCATCGACACGTCCACGCTCGACAAATCGATTTTCTGGTCCTTGCCGTCGGACAGCTCGTCGTAATACGCCTTGTAGGTGCCGTTGTCGCAGATGTAACGGAAGAACGAACCCAGCGGCCCGTCATTGTTGAATGACAGCGACAACGTCAGGATGGCGCCCGACGGCACCTTGGCGACGATTCCCATATCCATGGCGATGCCGAGCTGCGGATGAATCGGCCCCTGCACGGCGTAGCAGTCGGAGATGGTTTCACCGGTCTGATACTGAAACAGGTCGATCGTGTGCGCCGAATGATGCCACAGGAGGTGATCGGTCCAGCTGCGCGGCTGGCCGGCGGCGTTGATGTTCCTGCGCCGGAAGAAGTAAGTCTGCACGTCCATCTGCTGGATCTTCAGCTCGCCCTTTTGGATGCGCTTGTGCACCCATTGATGACTGGGATTGAAGCGCCGCACGTGCCCGCCCATGGCGACGACGCCGGTCTCCTTGGCGATGCGCACCAGCGCCTCCGCGTCCTCGACGCTGTCGGTGACGGGGATTTCCACCAGCACGTGCTTGCCGGCGCGCATCACCTGTTCGCCCTGACGAAAGTGCATCTTGGTGGGCGTGGTCAGGATCACCGCATCGGCGTGCTTGATGCCTTCGGAAAGCTCGCCGGTGTAATGCGGAATGCCGTATTTCTTGGCCACCTGCGCCGTCGCATCCTGGTTGCCGCCGACAAGTGACGTCACTTCGGCGTCGGGAATGCGCTTGAGCGCGTCCAGATGCTTTTGCCCGAACGCCCCCTGTCCCGCTACGCAGATCCTCATCGCTCGCCTCTCATAAATTATCTGCCCTGTGACCCACGCGAATCTTGCCCGGCCCGGTGCCGGCATCCACGCTCGCCGGTTCGCGGACGAAAGACGTGGGACGAAAGACGTGGCACGAAAGGCCTGGGCCGGCCGGAGCCGGGCCGACCATGACGCTTAGCCGCGGACCCGGTGAACTCTTGCCTGCGCGGCGGCGCGTTTGTGCCTGACGGAAGCCCGCGCGGCCCGGCGGTGATTTTCAAGAATGATATGGCCGACGGCGGTGTTCGAAGCCGGCACCGTGTAGAAGCGATAGACTTCGTCGACCTTGTCGTCCAGCGCGCCGCGCATGACCAGCCACATGACCATCTCGATGCCTTCAGCGCCAGCTTCGCGCATATATTCGAGATGCGGCATGCGCACGAGCTTTTTCGGATCCTTAGTGAGGTTATCGAGGAAAGCCTTGTCGAACTTGCGATTGATGAGGCCGGCGCGCGGTCCGGAAATCTGATGCGACATGCCGCCGGTCCCGAACACCACCACGCGCAAATCCTCGGGGTAAGACTCCACCGCCTTGCGGATCGCCCGCCCCAGCATGAAGCAGCGGTGGCCGGTGGGCGGCGGATAGAGCACGACGTTGACCGCGAGCGGAATGACGGGGCAGGGCCATTCTTTCGGCGAGCCGAACAAAAGGTTGAGCGGCACCGTGAGCCCGTGATCGACCTCCATCTTGTTGACGATAGTGAGATCGAATTCGTCGAGAATGACGGACTGCGCGATATGGGCGGCGAGCTCGGGGTGGCCCTTCACCGCTGGCACCGGTCGCGGTCCCCAACCCTCGTCTGCCGGCGGGAACTCCGCCGCGCAGCCAAGCGCAAAAGTCGGCACGATTTCGACGGAGAAGGCGGAGGCGTGGTCGTTGTAAACGGCGATGCAGACGTCGGGCTTGGTCTTCGTCATCCATTCCTTCGATTGCTCAAAACCCGAGAAGACCCGCTTCCAATACGGCTCTTCGGTGCGATGATTGTCGATCGCCGCACCGATTGCCGGTACGTGCGACGACGCCACTCCTGCAATGATCCTAGCCACGTTTCGACCTCGCTTTGCTGCGCGCCTTCAGCTTGGGTTTCGCTGCCTTGGCCGGCTTGGCAGGCCTCGCCCGTCGGCTCGGCTTCGGCGCGGCGACCGCGCCGGACTTGCTGCGAACGCCCTCGACGGACCGTCCGCCGCCAAGCATCATCTTGGCGTAATCTTCCTGCGAAGAGCCGGTCATCACCGCCGCCAGATGCTGGAAGGAATGGCCGTCGGTGGCGCCAAGCTTGGCGGTGAAATAGATGTTGCCGCCGAGTTCGAGCATGCGGTTGTAATCGCGCTTGAGGATGGCTTCGGTCTGCTCAGGCGTGAGCCTGAATTTTTTCAGATATTCAGCCTCGTTCGCCTTGAAGGCCTTGCGGTTTTCATCCTTCATCAGCGACATGCAGAACATGTTGATGCCGTAACCCTGGCGCGAGCGTTCCTGATCGAAAACAAAGGTGCCCGGAATGTCGTCATAATCGTGCTGCTCGCGGACCATCGGCGCCTCTCCGTTTGGCTTGACATATATCGCGCATGGGGGCTTGGCAACGTAAGCCGTTGCCGCAAGTCTTGAGCCGTTCTCAACTCCAGTAAAGCCGCATCGGGTTGTCGACCAGCAGCGCCTGCTGTTGCGCGGCCGTCCGGGCGACCTTTGGGATGTAGTCGACCAATACGCCGTCGTCGGGCGCTTCCTTTTTCATGTTGGGATGCGGCCAGTCGGTACCCCAGATGACGCGGTCGGGAAATTTCTCGACCAGGGCGCGGCCGAACGGCACGACGTCGTCATAAGGCGGACCGGCGATCGTCATGCGCTCGGGACAGGTGACCTTCACCCAGAAATTCTTGTGCCGGTCGAGGAGCCGGTGGAAGCGCTGGTTCTCCGGATGATCGACGCCTTTGCCGACGTTCGGCGTTCCCATGTGGTCGACGACGACGGCGGTGGGCAGGGACGTGAAGAAATCCTCAAGCTCCGGCAAATCCGGCATTTCGAAATAGACGACGACGTGCCAGCCGAGCTTTTCGATGCGCCTGGTGATGCGTTCGAGCACGTCGCGCGGCGTGAAATCGACCAGCCGTCTGAGGAAATTGAAACGCACGCCGCGCACGCCGGCGTCGTCGAGCCATTTCAGCTCTCGGTCCGTCACCTCCTCGCCGACGAAGGCAACACCTTTGGCTCTGCCGGCGGCGGCCTCCAGCGCATCGACCATCGCGCGGTTGTCCTTGGAATGGCAGGACGCCTGCACGATGACGTTCTTGTCGAAGCCGAGAAAGTCGCGCAGCGCGAACAGCTTCTCCTTCGGCGCGTCGCATGGCGTGTATTTGCGTTCCGGTGCGTAGGGAAATTTGCGCTCCGGCCCGAACACATGGCAATGCGCATCGACCGCGCCCGGCGGCGGCTTGAATTGCGGCTTTGACGGATTGGGGTGGAATGGGATGTAACCCGGGCTCATCGGCAATGGAAGATGCTCCATGTTGTTCATTTTTGCGTCGCGGCTGCCTTTATACCGCGCGGTCGCGCGAAGCGAAGCGGCTTCCGCCGCGGCAATGCGTTGACCGAAAGGCTCGAATGCGAATCGGTAATGCGCGGAGCAATGGCGTGGCGGCCGCCACCGTGGAGCGGCAGCGAGCGCGGCTGGAGCATGATCCGGAAAAGTGGACACCGGTTTTCCGAAAAGATCATGCTCCCGCAAAAACTTATAGAGCGCGATCGATTCAACCTAAAGCGATTGCGCTCTAGACCCGCTCCAGTGCCAGCGACACGCCCTGCCCGACGCCGACGCACATCGTGGCCAGTGCCCGCTTGCCGCCGCGTTTCTCCAGGCCATGCACCGCCGTCAAAGCGAGCCGCGCGCCGGACATGCCGAGCGGATGACCGAGCGCAATGGCGCCGCCATGCGGGTTGACATGCTCGGCGTCGTCGGCGACGCCGAGCTGGCGCAGGCAGGCGAGGCCTTGCGAAGCAAACGCCTCGTTCAGCTCGATCAGATCGAAATCACCGATCTTGAGGTCAAGCCGCGCCATCAGCTTGCGGGTCGACGGCACCGGGCCGATGCCCATGATGCGCGGCGGCACCGCCGCCGAAGCCATGCCGAGCACGCGCGCCCGCGGCTTCAAGCCGTACGCCTTTACGGCCTGTTCGCTCGCCAGGATGATGGCGGCGGCGCCGTCATTGACGCCCGATGCGTTACCCGCGGTGATGGTGCCGGGATTGCGCACGATCGGCCTGAGCTTGGCGAGGTTCTCCAATGTGGTGTCCGGCCGCGGGTGCTCGTCCTTGTCGACGATGATCGGCCCCGCCTTGCCGCCCGGCGCCTGCACCGCAACGATCTCCTCGGCGAAATAGCCGGCGGCAGCGGCCTTTCCCGCGCGCTGTTGGGAGCGCAAGGCGAAAGCATCCTGGTCCTGGCGGGTGACTTGGAATTCCTCGGCGACGTTCTCGCCGGTCTCGGGCATCGAATCGATGCCGTATTGCGCCTTCATCACCGGATTGACGAAGCGCCAGCCGATCGTCGTGTCGTAGATTTCCGCATTCCGCGAAAACGCCTCGCTCGCTTTGCCCATAACCAGTGGAGCACGAGTCATCGACTCGACGCCGCCGGCAATCGCGAAGTCCATGTCGCCGGTGCGGATGGCCCGCGCCGCGTCGCCGACGGCGTTGAGCCCGGAAGCGCACAGGCGATTGATGGTGACGCCGGGCACCGTCTCCGGTAGCCCGGCCAGCAACAGCGCCATGCGCGCCACGTTGCGGTTGTCTTCGCCGGCCTGGTTGGCGCAGCCGAAGAACACTTCATCGAGCCGCGACCAATCGGCCCCCGGATTGCGCTCGAGCAGCGCCTTGATCGGAGCGGCGGCGAGATCGTCGGTACGGACCTTGGCGAGCGCACCGCCGTAGCGTCCGATTGCGGTCCGCGCCGCGTCGCAAATGAAAACCTCCCGCATCGTGCTCTCCTTCACCGGCACTCGAGCGATCGGTGATGGTGGTCGGCCATGGCCGTCGCACGCTGAATGTGTCGGCAAGCAGGTATTTATGGCCCGGCGCCAACCGGGTCAAACAGCGCCCAAGCGGCCTATTGCCGATCTCGCGACTTGACGCCGTTCGGCAGTAATGTCAGGCGGATAATGTTACGCTCGACGCCTTGAACGACCGCGCCTATCGCGCGTATCTGGTACCATGTCCGCGACGCCCGCCAAGAAGCACCCAGCGCAAAACCGCCCGCCGCTGCGAGCGGCTCACCTCGGCGCGCCCGAGGTTGAGATCGAGCGCAAGGCCGACGGCGTCATCCTGATGCGGTCGCCGCGCCCGCTCGAGCCCTATCCCGAGAATCTGACCGAACGCCTCGCCCACTGGGCCACGGCGGCGCCGGAGCATATTTTCCTGGCGCAACGCGACAGCGCTGGCGCCTGGCGTACCAGGACTTATGCCGCCGCCTACGCAACCGTGCGCTCGATTGCGGCGGGGCTTCTTGGCCGCGATCTCTCGGCCGACCGGCCGATCGCGATCTTGTCCGGCAACGACATCGAGCATGCGCTCCTTGCTCTTGCCGCCATGCATGTCGGCATTCCCTATTCGCCGATCTCGGTGCCCTACTCCCTGGTTTCCCAGGATTTCAAGAAGCTCAAGGCGATCGTCGAGATCTTGACCCCCGGTCTGGTGTTCGCCGCCGACGGCGGCGCCTTTGCACGCGCCATCGCCGCGACGGTGCCGCCCGATGTCGAAATTGTCGTTACCGCAAATCCCGCGAGCGATCGGCCGGCGACGCTGTTTGCGGCCTTGGCCGGCACGCCGCCGACGCCGGCGGTCGATGCGGCCCACGCCAAGGTCGGCCTCGATACGGTCGGCAAGATATTGTTCACCTCGGGCTCCACCGGGCAGCCGAAGGGCGTCATCAACACCCAGCTGATGCTGTGCTCGAACCAGGCGATGACGCGCGCCGCCTTGTGCTTTGTCGCCGAAGAGCCCCCGGTCCTGCTCGATTGGCTGCCCTGGAACCACACCTTCGGCGGCAACCACAATTTCGGCAGCACGCTCTATAACGGCGGCTCGCTGTACATCGACGAAGGCAAGCCGCTGCCCGGCGCGATCGAGGCGACGGTGCGCAATCTGCGCGACGTTGCCCCCACGATCTATTTCAACGTGCCGAAAGGCTACGAAATGCTCGTGCCCTATCTCCGCGAGGATCGCGCGCTCCGTGAGAAATTCTTCAGCCGGCTCAAGGCGATGTTCTATGCCGGTGCGGGCCTGCCGCAGCACGTGCGCGACGAACTGGAGCAGCTCGCCGTGGCGACGACGAGAGAGCGCATCATCTTTCTGTCGAGCCTCGGCTCGACAGAAACGGCGCCGTCGGCGCTGTTTTGCAGCTGGGAATCGGAGCATGCCGGCAATATCGGCCTGCCGCTGCCCGGGGTGGAACTCAAGCTCGTTCCGCGCGAGGGCAAGCTCGAAGCCCGCCTCAAGGGGCCCAACATCACGCCCGGCTACTGGCGCGCGCCGGCGCTGACCGCGGCTGCGTTCGACGAGGAGGGCTTTTACAAGATCGGCGATGCGTTGAAATTCGAAGATCCGGACGACTGGGCGAAAGGGCTCGTCTTCGACGGCCGCCTTTCCGAGGATTTCAAGCTCGCGACCGGCACGTGGGTCAGCGTCGGCCCGCTGCGCGCGGCGCTGATCGCCCATTGCGCGCCGCTGGTGCGCGACGTTGTGCTGACCGCGCCGGATCGCGATGACGTCGGCGCGCTGATCATCCCCGACCTCGACGCTTGCCGCAAGCTCGCTCCCGATCTTGCCACGGATGCGCCCGCCGCCGCGGTCCTCAACGACGCGCGCGTGCGAGCAAAGTTTGCCGGCCTTCTTGCGGCGCTGTCGGCGCCGAGCCGCGGCACATCGGCCCGCATCCGCCGCGCCATTCTGCTCGCCGATCCGCCGTCGCTCGACGTCGGCGAGGTGACCGACAAGGGATCGATCAACCAGCGCGCGGTGCTTGCCCATCGCGCCGCCCTGGTCGAGGAGCTTTACGCCGACCCGCCGCCGGCGCGCGTCGTCGTCGCCGGCCGGTCTTCGTCACCAGAGAGAGTGAGTTGAACATGGATATTCGTGGACATGCGGCGCTCGTCACCGGCGGCGGTTCCGGCCTCGGCGCCGCAACCGCGCGGATGCTGGCGGAAGCGGGCGCCAAGGTCGCCATTCTCGACGTCAATGCCAAGGCCGCCGCCGAAGTGGCCATCGACATCAACGGCCTGTCGCTGCACTGCGACGTGGCCGATGCCGCCGCAACCGAGGCCGTGATCGCCAAAGCCGCCGCCGATCACGGCCCGGCGCGCATTCTGGTGAATTGCGCCGGCATCGGCGTTGCCAAGCGCATCGTCGGCCGCGACGGACCCATGCCGCTCGCCGATTTCGAGCGGGTCATCCGCATCAATCTGATCGGCACCTTCAATGCCATGCGGATTGCCGCCGCCGCGATGCAGAAGCTCGATCCACTCACCGACGGCGAGCGCGGCGTCATCATCTGCACCGCCTCCGTCGCCGCTTTTGAAGGGCAGATCGGCCAGGCGGCCTATTCGGCCTCCAAAGGCGGCGTCGTCAGTCTGGTCATGCCGGCGGCGCGCGAATTCGCCCAGTTCGGGGTGCGGGTCAACGCCATCGCTCCCGGCATATTCCTGACCCCCATGCTGCTCGGGCTGTCCGAGGAAGCGCAGGCCAGCCTCGCCGCCTCGCTGCCATTCCCGAAGAAGCTTGGCGATCCGTCGCAATTCGCCGCGCTCGCGCGCCACATGATCGAGAACCGCTACCTCAACGGCGAGGTGGTCCGGCTCGACGCCGCGTTGCGCATGGCGTCGCGGTGACGGGGACGACGGCAAACCGGATGAGGCAGGCGTCCGCTCTCGATCTGCGACCCGCGAAATCCGACGTCTGAACTCATGCTCAGGAGCATCCGCAACGTGCGCATCGAGTGGTGCGATTGCGACCCCGCCGGGATCATCTTCTATCCGCGCTATTTCGAGATGTTCGATACGTCGACGACGGTGCTGATCGAACGCGCGCTCGGCATGAACAAGATCGACTACCTCAAGGCCTATAATTTCGCCGGCCACCCGGTAGTCGAGACGCGGGCGCGCTTTCGCGCGGCGACACGGTTCGGCGACCAGGTCACGATCGAGACGGCGCTCGTCGCATGCGGCCGATCGAGCTTCAAAATCGAGCATCGGCTGAGCAAGGCCGGCACGCTCGCGGTCGAGGGCTTCGAAACCCGCGTCTGGGTGGTCGAGCGCCCCGACGATCCCAGACGCGTACGGGCGCAGCCGATCCCGGCCGAGGTTCTCGCGCGTTTCAATTCATCGTGGGGCGCAATGGTGTAGCGACGGGTTCAAGGAGAAAAACGCCCATGCGGATCGACGCGTATACGCACTTCTTTCCGAGGAAATTCTTCGACAAGCTCAACGAGGTCGCCGGCGACTACAAGGACATGGGCAAGCGCGTGCGCTCGCTGCCGGCTCTGCACGATATCGACGTGCGCAAGCGAATCGTCGATGGGCACAAGGACTATCAGCAGATCCTGTCCTATCCGCAGCCCACCATCGAAAGCTTCGCCAAGACGCCCGCCGATATCGACGAGTTCTGCCGCATCATCAACGACGGCTTTGCCGAATTGTGCGCCAAGGAGAAGGATCACTTCCCCGGCTGGGTCGCCCACGTCTCGCTCGCCGCGGCGGATGCCGGCGTCGCCGAGGCGGAGCGCGCGGTAAGACAGCTCGGCGCGCTCGGCGTGCAAATCTACACCAACGTCAACGGCAAGCCGCTCGACCGCCCGGAATTTCGGCCGTTCTGGGATCGGATGAACGAACTCGGCATCCCGATCTGGCTGCATCCGACGCGCGGCGCCGAGACGCCCGACTACATATCCGAGTCGAAATCGCTCTACGAGATCTGGTGGACCTTCGGCTGGTCCTATGAAACCGCCACCGCCATGATCCGCCTGGTCTATTCGAAGATCATGGACACCCATCCCAACTTGAAGATCATCACCCACCACTTCGGCGGCATCGTGCCGATGCTCGAGGGCCGCATCGGGCCCGGCAACGACGTCATGGGTTCGCGCACCTCGGACGCGGACTACGTCGCGCTGCGCAAGAGCCTGAAGAAGCGGCCGCTCGATTATTTCAAGCAGGATTTTTGGGCCGACACCGCGGTCTTCACCGCCGAACCTGCCACCAAAGCCGGCTTGGAATTCTATCCCCGGGACAAGATCGTGTTCGCATCCGATTGCCCGTTCGATCCGGAGGGCGGCACCATGTATCCGCGCGAGACGCTGCGGATTCTCGACAAGCTTGAACTGTCGAAGACCGATCGGGACAGGATTTATTTCAAGAATCTCGAGGCGGTCACCGGACGTAAGCTGGTAAGCTGATGAGATAGCGGGCGACGCAGACGGAGGATCAGGCGATGAAGAGATTGTTCGCAGCAATCGTGCTTGCGATGCTCGGCGCCGGACTGGCTGCTGCCGAGCAGCCGCCGCTGTCGCCGGCGCAGTTTCAAAAGTTGCTGAAATTCATGGACACGATCGGCGCCAAAGAGCTGTTCCCGGCGCCGACCGCGCAGAACCTCGGATTTTCCGGCGATGCAAGTCAGGATCTTCCGGTGGTCGTGGTGGTGACCAACGACCACAAGGTCTACTTCTGCCGTAGCCAGTTGGACGCCAACGATTACGTCGTCTGGGTTCGATCTCCCGACAATCAAGCCTCATACATGTTCTCTACTCATGCTGATCTTAAGCTCTTCCGGGCTCTATACTTGCGCAGCGATGCCTTTCCCAAAGTGGACGACGTCAATTCCCCGCAGGTGCAGGCCATCTACCGAGACGCACTGACGGCCCTGGCCAAAGACGTCGACCAGAATGCGCCTCGCTAGATCGGTCGGACCGCAGCTTCAGCGGTTGCGGCGGACATCGCTGGGCGCCGGCCCCGCTTTCTTGCTTCGTCCCACTCTCCTTCGTATGCTGCGACGATGGTAATTTCGGCGTCCGCCAACGCCGCCGACGGCGCGGTGACACACGATCTCTTTCGCCGCGTCATGGCCTCGTTCGTCACCGGCGTCACGGTGGTCACCACGCAGGCGCGCGGCGAGGTTCGCGGCATGACCGCGAACGCATTCATGTCCGGCTCGCTCGATCCTCCGCTTTGCGTGATCTCCGTTGCCTTGAAAGCGCGCATGCACGCTTTTCTGATGGAAGCCGGGCACTTCGGTGTGAACATTCTGGCGCGCGGCCAGGAAGCTTTGATCGGCCACTTCTCCGGACGGCCGGTGGAGGGGACCGACCTGAAATACGACTACGCCGGTGCGACGCCGCTGTTTGCGCACGCCAACGCCACCATCGCGGCGCAGGTAATCGCGCAACACGCCTGCGGCGATCACTCGCTTTTCATCGGGCACATTTTCGCGCTGCGCCACAATGACGGCGTTACTCCGATCGTGCTGCACATCGGCCGCCTCGCATCACTTCTCCACAGCCACGAGCAGACAATCTGGCCGACGCTCGATTTTTGGTGAACGACACTCGGCTTGCCGATTAGGCGTTGCCGAAGCACGCAAGAAACGCCCTGTTCATCGGCCGAATCGGGCTGACGCATTGTCCGCAACACCATTGCAGGTTAGCGGCGCGGTGGTGGTTGAGGTCGTCTATGCTTGTCCGCCACAGTATTGGACGGGGCTCGAGAGTTAAAGAGCACTGTTGCATTAAGCCATTGATATTTATGGTCATTTTTGCAATACCCCAGTGCCGTTGAGTCCGGTAACGCTGCGTTAGTCTTCGTGGTATTTTTGCAACTACCGCCACATAAATGACATTTCCCCCATCCGGGGTCCCGCAAACCATTGCATTCTTCGCTTCGTTGCACGACCCTCCGACCAGTTGGCAGATCGTGCCGACGATACGAGCACCATGCGCGGCTTTGGCGCACGTGGGGACAAACAGGTGGAGGGGCTAATGACCCGACTGAGAAACTTAGTGCTGGGCGGCCTTGCGGCGCTTGCCATTGGCGGCGTGGCGAGTTCGGCTTCGGCGATGGAATCCGGATCGTTTCAAAACCGCTTGAACGGCGCCACGATCGGTCTGCCGTTGGGCGCTCTGCCGCCGCCCGGTCTCTATACGGGACTTGAGACGGCGTATCTCTCATGGGGCGGCGTTGGGCCAAACGGCAAGGGCAATCAGGCCCCCGGCCTTTACCTGCCCGCTATCGCCCAAGCGGTGCCGCTGCTGTGGGTCCCGGGATGGCATTTCCTCGGCGCCAACTATGCGGCGTCCGTGGTCGTGGCCTTCTATGAATACCAGGTGCTGACTGGCAGCCCGGGCTTCATTGGCAGCTCGGCTCCCGGCGCGGTTGTCGGCCAGGGTTATAACTTCGCCAACCCAACGTGGAACCCGATCACGTTGTCCTGGAACCTCGGCGGTGGCTGGTTTGTGTCGGTGGGCTTCAACTTCATGGCTCCGATCGGCACCAGCTATGTCGGTTCGACGAACCCGGACTACTGGACGTTTGAACCGACGTTCGCCGTCGCCTATCTGGCCAACAACTGGAACCTGGCAGCGAACTTCTTCTATGACATTAACAGCACCTCTGGCGGGCGCGTGTTGGGCGCCGGCGTCGGCTCGACGATCACGAGCGGCAACGCGCTGTACGGCGACTTCCATGCGCTGTATAAGCTCGGCAAATGGTCGTTCGGTCCGGTTGCCTACTTCGAGGCGCAGACCACTTCCGATAGCGGCCCGGCTTGCCCGGCGGCCTGCGGCAACCTGAGCAACTTCGCAGTCGGCGGCCTCGCTGGCTACGATTTCGGCCCGGTCGATCTGCAGCTCTGGATCACGGACAGCGTGGCTCGCTCCAACGCGATCGACGGTCTGAACTTCTGGACCCGCCTCGGCTTCCGCATCTGGGCTCCGGAAGCTCCGAAGCCGCTGGTTGCGAAGAACTAAGCTAGCCTGAGACTAACCGCTTGGGCCCCGCGGGCGTTCCGCGGGGCCTTTGCTTTGCGCGCCCTGCAACGCGATCAATGCCGCCGGGCATTGCGTGGATGCGCTGCGATCAGCCCGGCGCCAGCGCCAGAGCCGCTTTCCCCAGTCATCGCAGGGAGGCGGTCGTGCAGTTCGGCGATGTGTTCGTGAAGTGCGCGCTACAGCGAATACGATCACCCGGCCCGGGCGAAGGAATGGTCGAGACAACCATACGCCGATCGCCAGCCCGGAACTGTCGCGAGGCCTTCTCTCGTCCTCTTATCGGCCTGAGTGGTCGCTAGTAGCCCTTGGCACCGCGCAGCACGTGATAGCTCAACTCCCCCGGATCGGTGAGGTCCGGCACCTTCCAGCCGTCGAGATCGTATTCGGCCATGCAGTCCTCGGCGAAACCCTTGAACCGGTCGGCGTTGCCGGAAGCCTGGGCGCCGAACAGGCAATAACGGCGGATCTCTTCCGTCGAGCCGCCGTAGTTGATCTCGTAGAGTTCGTGCCGGCCGCCGAATTCGGTGGCGATGCAGTCCCATAGCAGCTTCATGAGCTTGACCCGCTCCTCGGCCTTGTAGCCGTTGGAGCCGCGCATGTAGCGGTCGAGATAGGGACGGATTTCGGGGCTCTTGAAATCCCGGGCATGGGAATTGAGATAAATCAGCCCCGAGGCCACCGTCTGCTCGATGATGTATTTGACCTTGGTGTAGGCGATCGTGGCGATGATGGCGTAGGCGTTGCCCGGGTCCATGTTGGGCAGCACGTAGTCGCCAATCCACGGTTTCGGATCGCGCACCATGGCATCGGACAATGCCCAGAACAGGTTCCGCCAGGCGATGACCTCGCCGACATTGGCCTGCACGCCGCGATAGTCCTTGGTGCCGGCGGCTTCGACCGCCTTGAGCAGCAGGCCGGCGATGAAATCGAACTTGACCGCGAGCCGGGTACAGCCGTGAACGACGAAGCGCGGCAGGAAGCCGGTGCGCGGGAAGAAGTTGTTCGCCCGCTCGATGTCGCCGTAGACGAAGACATTCTCCCAAGGCACCAGCACCTTGTCGAGAATGAAGACGGCGTCGTTCTCGTCGATGCGGCTCGACAACGGATAGTCGAACGGGCTGCCCATCGCCGTCGACGTCATCTCGTACGACGTGCGGCAGATGAATTTCACCCCCGGCGCACCGGTCGGCAGCATGAACACCACCGCGAATTTCTTGTCCTGGACCGGGATGAGGCCGTGGTGGGCGACGAAGGTGTAATTGGTCAGGACCGATCCCGTCGCCACCACCTTGGCCCCGGACACGACGAGTCCGGCATCGGTCTCCTTCTCGACGTGACAGCAGATGTCGGCCACTTCATTCGGCGGCCGGTCGCGATCGACCGGCGGATGAATGATGGCGTGATTGACGAAGGGCACGCGCTCTTGGCTGAACTTGTACCAGCGGCGCGCATTGTCCGAGTAAGGATCGTAAAACTCGGCGTTGGCGCCGAGCGTGGCCAGGAACGATGCCTTGTAATCGGGGGAGCGGCCGAGCCAGCCGTAGGTGATCTTGGCCCACTCGGCGATCGCACTCCGCCCCATCAGCAGATCGTCGAGTGATTTCGGTGCCTTGAAGAAAGCATGTGTCTTGCCGCCATTGCCGGTATCGGTCGGCACCATGATCTTGTCGGCGTGCTTGGGGTCGCGCAGCGCATCATACAGGCGAGCCACCATGCGGGCGGTGTTGCGGAAGGCCGGGTGCGTGGTGACGTCCTTGACGCGCTCGCCGTAGATGAACACGGTCCGGTCGTCACGCAGCGAGTCGAGATATTCGGCGGCGGTCTGCGGCCCGTCGACGGACGCCTGCTTGCCTGGCTCGGATCCCTTCGCGGCTACGGTCATGGCGTTTCCTCCCGTTGTCTTGTTCGATAATCGAACAATCGTGCGGTATTCGTCCGTTGCGCGAACGATATCCGGCGGATGGTGCCCAGGCAAGATGAGGCGCGTAACGGCGCGCCGGTCTTGCAGTTTTTGCTCTGCCGACGATGAACGGGATCTCCGCCGCTTGCGGTCAAATGACCGACGCGGAAATCTGTTCGGCGATGGCACGCAGGCTTGGCAGGAAACCCTCGCGCATTTCGTTGCGCGTGGTGCGCGTCGAGTGGGTGCTCAAGTTCAGCGCCGCGACCGACTGACCGGAGCGATCGACGATCGGCACCGCGATCGCGCGCAGGCCGCGCTCGAGCTCCTCATCGACGATGGAGAAACCCTGCATGTGGTCTTCGCGCACCCGGTCGACCAACGCTTGCACGTCGGTAATGGTGGATGGAGTGTGGGCTTCGATGCGCAACGACTGCAATCGCCGCCACAACTCCGCGTTATCGAGAAAGCCGAGCTGAACCCTGCCGAGCGCGGTGTGGAACGCAGGCAGCCGCGTGCCCACCGCAAGCGACACCGACATGATGCGGCCCGCCGGAATGCGCGCGACGTACACGATCTCGGTCCCCTGCAGGATCGCCGCCGAACATGATTCGTGGAATTGCTCGCTCAATTGCCGCATCAGCGGCGTAGCCTGCTCGATCCAGTTCTGGGTGGCGAGATAGGCAAAGCCAAGCTTGAGAATCCCCGACGACAACGAGAATTGCCGTCCGCTGTGCTCGACATAGCCGAGCTCGGCGAGCGTCCGCAGAATGCGTCGCGCCGTCGCCCGCGACAGCCCGGCCGCCAGCGCAGCCTGCGACAGCGTCATGGTCGGCCGCTCCCTGTTGAAGCTGCCGAGCACGGCAAGGCCCTTGGCGAGCGTTGCCATGAATTCCTTGTCTTGCACCGCGCCACGCAGCTCGGCGCCGTCCTGTCGCTCGATTTGCGCAGCGGCGTGGCCGTGATTGACAGAAGTTCGGCGCCCGCTAACATGACGCATAGTGCGAACCTTTGTTCGATTATCGAACATTACGCGCGAACGCCGGACACTGCAAGCCGAGCCTTCGCAGCGCAAAGGGGAAACGCCAACGGCACGGCCAGCTCTGGCGGCAGTGCGCAACGGACAGGGAGGAAGGCAATGGCAAGGACATCTGACGGCATTCGCGTCAACCGGCGCAAATTCATCAAGGCGTCGGCGGCAACGGGCGCAGCGTTCGCGACAGCGTCGGTATTCGCGCCGGCGGTGCGCGCCGCCCAAACCCTCAAGCTCGGCTATGTCAGCCCGCAGACCGGGCCGCTCGCACCGTTCGCCGAGGCGGACAACTTTATCATCTCGAGCTTCCTCAACACGGTGAAGGGCGGCATCAAGGTTGGCGGCGCCACGCTGCCGGTCGAAGTCACCGTCAAGGACAGCCAGTCCAACCCCAACCGCGCTGCAGAAGTCGCCAAGGAGCTGATCGTCGGTAGCAAGATCGATCTGATGCTCGTGGCCTCAACGCCGGAGACCACCAATCCGGTGTCGACGCAATGCGAGATCGAAGAGGTGCCGTGCATTTCCAGCGTCGCGCCGTGGCAGCCCTATTTCATCGGGCGGCAGGCCAATCCGGGCGGCGGCCCGCCGGCGTGGAAGCCGTTCAACTACACCTACCACTTCTTCTGGGGGCTCGAGGACGTCATCGCCGTCTTCACCAACATGTGGGCGCAGCTTAAGACCGACAAGTCCGTCGGCGGCCTGTTTCCCAACGACGGCGACGGCAACGCCTGGGGCAGCAAACAAGTCGGCTTCCCGCCCGTGCTCGACAAGCTCGGCTATACGCTCACCGATCCGGGCCGTTACCAAAACCTCACCGACGACTTCAGCGCGCAGATTGCGGCGTTCAAGAAGGCGAATTGCGAGATCATCACCGGCGTGATGATCCCGCCGGACTTCACGACTTTCTGGAACCAGGCGATGCAGCAGGGCTACAAGCCGAAGATCGCTTCGATCGGCAAGGCGCTGCTGTTCCCGGTGGCGGTCCAGGCGCTCGGCAAGAACGGCAACAACCTCTCCTCCGAGGTCTGGTGGACGCCGCACCACCCATTCAAGTCGTCGCTGACCGGGCAATCGGCAAGACAGCTTGCCGAGGGCTACGAAAAATCCTCGGGCAAGCAATGGACCCAACCGATCGGCTTCGTGCACGCCCTGTTCGAGGTTGCGATCGACGCAGCCAAGCGTTCCGGCAACGTCGGCGACAACAAGGCCGTGGTGAAGGCGATCGCCGCGACCAAGCTTGATACGGTGGTGGGGCACATCGCTTGGGACGGCAAGAACCTGCCGCCGTTTGCCGCCAAGAACGTCGCCAAGACGCCGCTCGTCGGCGGTCAATGGCGGCTGCGCGGCGGCAACAAATACGATATCGTCATCACCGACAATAAGACCTTCCCGGCAATTCCGGTCGGCGGCAAAATGGAGCCGATCGCGTAAAGGCCGCACAACCTGTTCACACCGTCACCTCCGGTGCGGCCCTCGACCTAAGGCAGCACCGGAGGAGAAGCGACCGGACGGCTTGCCCTTCGCGACACAACGGTTCGCGCGTGCTACCTCACGGGTGACGTATGGAGCACTATGACAGGGAGCGCCGGACCGGCCCGGACCGGCGTTCTGCCCAGGCGGTGGCGTGATCCTGCGGTTGGACAATTTGACGCGATCGTTCGGCTCGCTCAAAGCGGTCGATGGCGTGCATCTCGAGGTCGCGCAGGGCGAGGCGCTCGGCATCATCGGGCCGAACGGCGCCGGGAAGTCCACGCTGTTCAATCTGATCACCGGGTTGCTCCGGCCCGACACCGGCAGCGTCCAATTCGACGGCCGCGACATCACGCACGAGCCGCCGCGCGCGCGCTGCATTGCCGGCATCGGGCGCTCGTTCCAGATACCGCACCCATTCGAGAACCTGACCGTATTCGAGAATCTTCTGGTCGCCGCCATCCACGGCCGCGGCCAAAGCGAAGCGCAGGTCGTGGACGACTGCGGCGACATTCTCGAACGCACCGGGCTGATCGGCTTCGCCAACCGCCGCGCCGGCACTCTCAACCTGCTCGCCCGCAAGCGGCTTGAACTGGCGCGCGCGCTTGCCAGCGCGCCGCGCCTTCTCCTGCTCGACGAGATCGCTGGCGGTCTGACCGAGGCCGAATGCGATGAACTGGTGGATCTGGTGCAAGACATCAAGAAGTCCGGCGTGACCATCGTGTGGATCGAACATATCGTGCATGCGCTGCTCGCGGTGGTCTCCCGATTGATCGTGCTGAATTTCGGCCGCAAGATCGTCGAAGGTGAACCGCGCTCGGTGATGGCCTCCGACGAAGTCCGGGAGATCTACATGGGCATCGCGGCGTGAGGTTTGGGCGTGGCCATTCTGGAAACCCGCGAACTCACTGCGTTCTACGGCGACTTTCAAGCGCTGTTCGGCATCAGCGTCGCTCTCGAGGAGGGCGAAACCGTCGCCGTCATCGGAGCCAATGGAGCAGGGAAGTCCACCTTCCTGAAGGCGATCGTCGGATTGCTGCCACGTGCGGCGGCTTCGGTCCGGCTCGACGGCCGCAACATCGGAGCGCTGCCGGCCTATGAGATCGTCAAGCTCGGCGTGGCGCTGGTCCCGGAAGGCCGGCGGCTGTTTTCTTCGCTTTCGGTTGAGGAGAATCTGCTGGTCGGCGCCTACGGCCGGCGCAGCGGAGGGCCTTGGAGCCTGGCCGAGATCTACCGGCTGTTTCCCATGCTGCAAGAACGCCGCCATACGCCTTCGACGGCCTTATCCGGCGGCCAGCAACAGATGGTCGCCATCGGCCGAAGCCTCATGTCGAATCCGAGGATCTTGTTGTGCGACGAACTCAGTCTGGGTCTGGCCCCGATCGTGATCCGCGACATTTACGCGGCGCTTGCCGACATCAAGAGGCGCGGCACCAGCGTCGTCCTCGTCGAACAGGACATGGTTCATGCCATGTCGGTGGCCGACCGGGCCTATTGTTTCCAGGAAGGGCGCATAAGCCTCACCGGCCGTCCACGGGATCTGAGCCGGGACGCCATTCACGCCGCGTATTTCGGATTGTAGGCGCATGCTTGGCTGGATCGACACGGTGCTGCAAGGCATCCTGCTGGGGGGCCTCTATTCGCTCTACGCTACCGGCCTCTCGGTCATTTTCGGCATCATGCGTCTGGTCAATCTGGCGCACGGCGACCTGATAGTGCTCGCGGCATTTCTGGTTCTGGCGCTTGCCGCGGTGGGAGTGCCCATCGTTGTCGCCGTGGCGATCGTGCTGCCGCTGATGTTTGCCGCGGGCTATGCGCTGCAGTCCGTGCTGCTCAATCGAACGCTCGGCCGCAATATCCTGCCGCCGCTACTGATCACCTTCGGGTTGTCGATCATCGTGCAGAATGGACTGCTTGAGACCTTCTCCGCCGACACCCGCTTTCTCAATGTCGGGCCGCTGCAGAGTGCGTCGCTGCCGCTCGGCGGCGGCATCGCCATCGGCGTCATGCCGCTGATCTGCCTGGTCGCGGCCATCGCCGTCATCCTGTTGCTCAACCAGGTGTTCTACCGAACCGCCGTCGGGCGCGCGTTCCGTGCCACCTCCGACGACGTCGAAATCGCACAGCTCATGGGCATCAACAACAAGACAATCTATGCGCTTACCATGGGTATCGCGCTCGCCGTCTGCGCCGTCGCCGGGTTTTTCCTCGGTGCCCGGGCCAATTTCGATCCGAGCATCGGGCCAGCGCGCCTGCTCTACGCGTTCGAGGCGGTTATCATCGGCGGGCTGGGCAGCCTGTGGGGGACGCTCGCCGGCGGTATCGTCGTCGGGCTGGCGCAGACCATCGGCGCCCACATCGATCCGGAATGGCAGATTCTGTCCGGCCACGTCGCGTTCCTCGTCGTCCTGGTGATACGGCCGCGCGGCCTGTTTCCGCGTGCGGTGGATTAGGGCCCGCGGCATGCGCATCAGCGACCTGATTCCGCTTCGGCTCGATACCGGCCGTCGTCGTGGTTCGCGTTTTGCGGTGGTCACGGCGACGCCCGCGTCCACGCTCGCTGCGCTGATTGCCGTGGCGGTCGTGATTTTGCTGTTCGCCCTGCCGGCCATAGGAAATCGTGTTCTGCTGCAGGAGCTGTTTTACGTTTTTACGATGCTGGCGCTGGCGCAGCTGTGGAATCTGCTTGCCGGCTGCGCCGGGCTCATTTCGGTCGGGCAGCAGGCCTTCGTCGGATTGGGCGCCTACGCGCTGTTTGCGTTCACGGTGGTCGCCGGCATCAACCCGGTGCCGTCAATCGTGCTGGCCGGCGTCGTCGCCGGACTTGTCGCCGTTCCGGCGGCGCTGATCGTCTTCCGGCTCCGCGGCGCTTATTTCGCCATCGGCACCTGGGTGGTCGCCGAAGTTTGCCGGCTCGTGCTGGCGCAGGTCAAACAGCTCGGCGGCGGCACCGGCACGTCGTTGCCGCCGGACGTGGCGAGTTCGATCGCCGGCATCGATTTCGTCCGCGGCCTGTTCGAAGTCCGCGGCCCGGCGGCGCGGGACATTCTTTCCTACTGGCTTGCCCTCGTGCTCGCCGTCGGCACGTTCCTGCTGGTGTACCGGGTGCTGCGCTCCCGCCACGGCCTTGCGCTTGGCGCCATTGCCGACGCCGAGGACGCCGCCGAGAGCGTCGGCGTCGACGTCTTCCGGACCCAATTGTCGATCTACGTTCTGACCGCCATCGCTACCGGGATGGTAGGCGCGCTCATCTTCCTGCAAAAGGCCCGGATTTCGCCCGACGCCGCGTTCTCGCTGATCGATTGGACCGCTTACGTCATCTTCATCGTGGTCATCGGCGGCATCGGCACCATGGAAGGGCCGATCATCGGTGTCGCCATCTTCTATCTGCTGCAGTACTACCTCGCCGCGCTCGGCTCCTGGTATCTGATCTTTCTCGGCGCGCTCGCCATCCTCCTGATGCTGTTTGCTCCGAGCGGAGTCTGGGGCGTGATCTCGCATTCCTTCGACATCAGCCTGTTCCCGGTCAGGCGCAGATTGATCGTGCGGGACGATCGCCAGCAGAAGAAGACCAGCGACCACTGAGTTGGAGCACGCGGGTCCCGGCCGACGGGACGGCGGCTCGAAGCCGGCATGGCCGTGCGGCAAAGCTGGCGGCGTCGACGTTGCGGCCGTTTGCCTCCGGTTAGGCCCGCGTCCCTAAACCGAGCCGTGCCGTGCTTTTGCCGCCAGCCCGCCTCTGCTAGCGTTCGACTCATGGACGCTCCACGCCTCGTCGCGACTGACATCGCGGCAGCTTCTCCCGAGGCTGCGCGCATCACGCCGATGATGGAGCAATACATCGAGATCAAGGCCGCCAATCCGGATTGTCTTCTGTTCTACCGGATGGGCGACTTCTACGAACTGTTCTTCGATGATGCCGAGATCGCCTCGCGGGCGCTCGGCATTGTGCTCACCAAGCGCGGCAAACATCTCGGCCGCGATATTCCGATGTGCGGCGTGCCGATCGAGCGCGCCGACGAATACCTGCACCGGCTCATCGCGCTCGGCCATCGCGTCGCCGTGTGCGAACAGCTCGAAGACCCCGCGGAAGCCCGCAAGCGCGGCGCGAAAAGCGTCGTGCGGCGCGACGTAGTGCGCCTGGTGACTCCCGGCACGTTGACCGAGGATTCGCTGCTCGACGCCAGAAGCAACAATTATCTCCTGGCCCTGGTACGGGCGCGTGCGTCCTCCGACGGTGACCGCTTCGCGCTGGCCTGGATCGACATTTCGACCAGCGAGTTCTCCGTCGCCGAATGCGATCGCGCAACGCTCGCCGCCGTGATCGCCCGGATCGAGCCGGGCGAGATCATCGTGTCCGATGCCTTGTATGCCGATGTCGAGATGGCGCCGTATCTGCGCTCGCTCAAGGCGGTAACGCCGCTTGCCCGCGACGTATTCGACGGCGCAACGGCCGAGCGCAGGCTGGCAGCGTTTTTCGGCGTCGCCTCGACCGCCTCGTTCGGCGCCTTCTCGCGGTTGGAGTTGAGCGCGGCCGCCGCGGCCGTGACTTATGTCGAGCGCACGCAACTCGGCAAGCGCCCGCCGCTTTCGGCGCCGCTCCGCCAGGCGGCCGGCGCGACGCTTGCCATCGATCAGGCGACGCGCGGCAACCTCGAACTCGTCCGCACACTAGCCGGCGAGCGCCGCGGATCGCTTCTCGCCGCTGTCGATCGCACCATGAGTGCCGCCGGCTCTCGACTGCTAGCGCAGCGCCTGTCCGCCCCGCTGACCGACCCGGAAGAGATCGGGCACCGGCTCGATGCGGTCACCACGTTCGCCCATGACCCGGGGGCTCGCACCGACCTGCGCGTGCGGTTGAAGGCGGCGCCCGATATTGCGCGGGCGTTGTCGCGGATCGTTATCGGCCGCGGCGGCCCGCGCGACCTCGCCACGATCCGCGACGGAACCTGCGCCGCCGCCGAGATCGCGGAACGGATTGCCGCGCTCGCGGACGTGCCCCGCGACATCGCGCGGGCGATGACGGCGCTGCGCCAGCCCGATGGCACGCTCGCGGCCGAGCTGCATCGGGCGCTGTCCGAGGAGCTCCCCGCTTACCGTCGCGACGGCGGCTTCGTCCGCGCCGGTTACGAGGCTGCGCTCGACGAGGCGCGGGCGCTGCGTGACGAGTCGCGCCGCGTCGTCGCCGCGCTGCAGGTTCGTTACGCCGAGACCACCGGGATCCGCTCGCTGAAAGTCCGCCACAACAACGTGATCGGCTATTTCGTCGAGGTGACCGCCCAGCACGGCGATAAACTGATGAGCGCGCCGCTCAATGCGACTTTCATCCATCGCCAGACGCTGGCCGGCCAGGTCCGCTTCACCACCACCGAGCTTGGCGAACTCGAGGCCAAGATCGCCAGCGCGGCCGAGCGCGCGCTCGCGCTCGAGCTGGAGATTTTCGACCGGCTTGCCGGCCGCATTGCCGCCGCGAGCGTGGCGATCAAGGCCGCTGCCGAGGCGCTCGCGGTCATCGACGTCGCCGTGGCGCTGGCAAGCCTTGCAGTCGAGCGCGATTACGTGCGCCCCGAAGTCGACCACAGTCTGGCTTTCGTCATCACCGCCGGACGTCATCCGGTCGTCGAGCAGGCACTGGCGCAGGACGGCGGCGCGTTCGTTGCCAACGATTGCGATCTGTCGTCGCCGCCGGTGACGGACGCAAAAGCCGGGCGCATCTGGCTCGTGACCGGCCCCAACATGGCGGGGAAATCGACATTCCTGCGCCAGAACGCGCTCATCGCCGTGCTGGCGCAAATCGGCAGCTTCGTGCCGGCGCGCGCCGCCCATATCGGCATCGTCGACCGCCTGTTCTCGCGGGTTGGTGCCGCCGACGATCTCGCGCGCGGGCGCTCGACCTTCATGGTCGAAATGGTCGAGACCGCGGCAATCCTCAATCAGGCGGGTGAGCGCGCTCTGGTCATCCTCGACGAAATCGGCCGCGGCACGGCAACGTTCGACGGCCTCTCCATCGCCTGGGCGACCATCGAACACCTGCACGAGACGAACCGCTGCCGCGCTTTGTTCGCTACCCACTTCCACGAAATGACCGCGCTTGCCGCCAGGCTGCCGCGTCTCCACAACGCCACCATGCGGGTGAAAGAATGGCACGGCGAGGTCGTGTTCCTGCACGAAGTAGTTGCCGGCGCCGCCGACCGCTCCTACGGCATTCAGGTCGCCAGACTTGCCGGGTTGCCGCCGAGCGTGATCGAGCGGGCCAGGGTCGTGCTGGCGCAGTTGGAGGCCGAAGACCGTACCGCGCCGGCCCGCAAACTGATCGACGATTTGCCGCTGTTCGCGGCGACCCGGCGCGGCGCGGCGCCGGAGACGCCGCAAGCCGAGGTGGCGCATTCCGGCGTCATTGAAGCGCTTGCCGCGCTCAATCCCGACGACATGTCGCCGCGCGATGCGCTCGAAGCGCTCTATGCGCTCAAAGGCCGCTTGACGAAGGCAAAATCGTAACCGGGCAGGATCAGAGCGTGAGCCGCCATCGGGCAACCAATCCGGAGTACACCGGTCCCGGCGATTTTTTCAGATTCGCGACAGCTGAATTTCGACCGGCGGCCCGCTCTTGATGGTCTGATAGACCACGCAATAGCGTTCGGTCAGCTTGAGGAGCTGATCGAGCTTGTCCTGCGGCGCCTCGCTGTCGAGATCGAAGCGCAGACGAATCTGCGCGAACCCCACCGGCGCGTCCTTGGCGACGCCGAGCGTGCCGCGGAAATCGAGATCGCCTTCGGCCGACACCACGCCGGATTTGAGCGGAATGTCGAGGGCAGTGGCGACGGCTTTGAGCGTAACGCCGGCGCACGCCACCAGAGCCTCGAGCAGCATGTCGCCGGAGCACAATTCGAGCCCCGATCCGCCGGTCGCAGGATGCAAACCCGCCACCTGCAGGGCGCGGCCGGTCTCCACCTTGCAGGCGATGCTGGCGTCGTCGAGCGCGCCCTGCGCCCGCAAAGTGACCAGGGCGGCTTCCGGAGCCGCCCTGTAGCGCTCCTTGATTGGCGCTTGCAGCGCCCGCAGCCCGGCTGCATCCATATCTCGGTCCTCCAAACTATTGCGCCGGTGTCAGTACCAGCCGGCCGATAACCTTGCCACTTTTCAATTCGTGGAGCGCTTCGTTCACCGCGGCGAGCGGGCGCGTGCTGACCGGGAGATTCGGTACGCCCGTGCGGCGCACCAAATCGAGCAGCTCCGCCATTTCCGTCAGGCTGCCGACATAGGAGCCTTGAATGCTCATCGCGCGCAGGGGAAACGACGGCGTCGGCACCGTGACACCACCGCCGAACAGGCCGACGACAATCAATTTGCCGCCTTTGACGAGGCTGTCGAGCGCGAGTTGCACCGTGCCCGCAGCACCGACCAGGTCGACCACCGCCCAAGCGCCGCCGCCGGTCGCTTCGATGATCTGCTGGGCGGCGTCCGGCGCGGCGCCGTCGATCACCGCCTGCGCGCCGGCCTTCGACGCCGCCTCGCGCTTCGCCGGATCGACGTCGACGACGACGGCGCCCTTGGCCCCCATCGCCCGATGCAATGCCAGGCACATGAGCCCGAGACCGCCCGAACCGATGATGACAATCGGCTCATCCTGCAGGACCGGCCCGACCTTCTTGAGCGCGCCGAAGGTCGTGATGCCGGAACAGGCCAGCGGCGCCGCCCGTTCCGGCGGCATGGCGCCGATGTCGAACAGATAACGCGGATGCGGCACCAGCAGATGGTCGGCATAGCCGCCCGAGCGAAACACTCCGATGCTGAACGGCGTCCGGCACAGCTGTTCGTCGCCACGGCGGCACACCGCACATTCCCCGCAGCCGAGCCATGGATAAACAAGCTGGCGGGCGCCGATCTCGACCCCGGCAGCGTCCGGGCCGACGGCGACGACCTCGCCGACATTTTCGTGCCCGAGCGTCAGCGGCAGCTTCACGCCGCGATCGCTGAGTTTGAGCTGTTTGCCGCCGCCCAGATCGTAAAAGCCCTCCCAGATGTGCAGATCGCTGTGGCAGATGCCGGCGGCGACTACCTTGAGTAAGACCTCGGTACCGGCCGGCTTCGGGGTGGGGCGCTCCACCAGCCGCAGCGGCGCACCGCATTCGCACACGTCAAAGCTTTTCATCGAGCCTGTTCCTCCCGGCCGGGCCTTGTCGAAACGAGAAACCTAGCACAGGGCTGCCCGGCCATCCCGCCATCCCGAAATAAAAAGCCGCGCTTCGGGCTCGCTGCACCGCAACGCGCCGACGCCGAGGCCGATGACAGCGGGCGGCGGCTCGGTTATGAGGTGGCAATGCTGGACGTCCAACGCGGTCGCGCCGCCGCCGAACTCATCGACAGTGCGGCGATCGTCGCCGACCTCAAAGTTCTGGCCGAGAGCCATGCCGGGCGCGAGCGGGAATTGCGCGCCGCCGTTGCGCGAAGGCTCAAATCATCGCTCACCGAGGCGCGCTCGCGCGCCGAAGAACTGCTGCTCAAGGACCGTCATGGACGGCGCTGCGCCGAGCGGTTGTGCCGCACCGAGGACGAGATCATCCGCATCCTGTTCGATTTTGCCGTCGGCGCGCTCTATCCGCCCCAGGTGCGCTCCCAGGCCGAACGCATGGCGGTGGTTGCGACCGGCGGCTACGGCCGCGGCCTGCTGGCGCCGGGCTCCGATATCGATCTGCTTTTTCTGCTGCCCTACAAGCAGACCGCGTGGGGAGAATCGGTCGCCGAGACGTTGCTCTATTGCCTTTGGGATATGGGACAAAAGGTCGGCCACGCGACCCGCTCGATCGGCGAGTGCATCCGCCAGGCCAAGGCCGATATGACGATACGCACCGCCTTGCTGGAGTCCCGGTGTTTGTTAGGCGATGCCGCCCTCTATAGCGAGTTGACCGCGCGCTTCGAAAAGGAGGTCGTTCAGGGGACGGCGGCCGAATTCGTCGCCGCCAAGCTTGCCGAGCGCGAGGAACGCCACCGCCGCGCCGGGCAGTCCCGCTATCTGGTCGAGCCCAACGTCAAGGACGGCAAGGGCGGATTGCGCGACCTGCACACCTTGTTCTGGATCGCCAAATACGTCTACCGCGTACACGAGCCGGAGGAGCTGATCGAGCGCGGAGTGTTCGACCGCGACGAATACAAAATGTTTCGCCGCTGCGAGGACTTCCTGTGGTCGGTCCGCTGCAACATGCATTTCTTGACCGGCCGCGCCGAGGAGCGGCTGTCGTTCGACATCCAGCGCGATATCGCCGTGCGGCTCGGCTACACCGAACACCCCGGCCTGCAGGACGTCGAGCGCTTCATGAAGCATTATTTCCTGACCGCCAAGCGCGTCGGCGATCTCACCGCCATCCTGTGCGCCGGGCTCGAGGAACGTCAGGCCAAGCCGGCCCCGGTATTGAGCCGGGTCATCGCTCGCCTGCGTCCAGCACGCGGCCGGCGCACGCTGACCGAAACCGACGATTTCATCATCGAGAACAACCGCATCAATCTCGCGGCCGCCGGCGTCTTCAAGCGCGATCCGGTCAATCTCATCAGGCTGTTTTATCTGGCGCAGAAGCACAATCTGGCGATCCATCCCGAGGCGATGCGCGCCGCGACGCGCTCGCTCAAGCTGATCGACGCCAATCTGCGCGACGACAAGGAGGCCAACCGCCTGTTCCTCGAGATATTGACCTCGAAGAACGAGGCGGAGACCGTGCTTCGGCGCATGAACGAAGCCGGCGTGCTCGGTGAATTCGTCCGCGCCTTCGGCCGCATCGTCGCGATGATGCAGTTCAACATGTACCACCACTATACGGTGGACGAGCATCTCTTGCGCTGCGTCGGCGTGCTCAACGAAATCGAGCGCGGCGACGGTCGCGACGTTGCGTTGGCAAGCGACCTGATCGGCACCATTCTGCCCGAGCATCGCAAACTCCTCTATGTCGCGCTGTTCCTGCACGACATCGCCAAGGGACGGGTCGAGGATCACTCGATTGCCGGCGCGCGCATTGCCCGGCGGCTTTGCCCGCGGCTCGGCTTCAATGCGGCCGAAACCGAGCTGGTAGCCTGGCTGGTCGAGGTTCACCTCGTCATGTCGACCGTAGCGCAGTCGCGCGATCTGTCGGACCACCGCACGATCGAGAACTTCGCCGCTGTCGTGCAGTCGCTGGAGCGCATGAAGCTCCTCGCCATTCTGACGACGGCCGATATCCGCGCCGTCGGCCCCGGCGTCTGGAACGGCTGGAAGGCGCAGTTGATCCGCACGCTCTATTACGAAACCGAACCGGTGCTCACCGGCGGCTTCTCCGAGGTCAATCGCGCCGAGCGCGTAGCCGCCGCCAAGGCGGAATTTCGCGCCGCATGCGCGAGCTGGCCGGCCGATGCGCTCGAGGCCTACGTCGCGCGTCACTATCCGGCCTACTGGCTCAAGGTCGATCTTGCGCACAAACTGGCGCAGGCTCGTTTCGTGCGCGAGACCGACGCCGCCGGCAAACGGCTCGCCGTCAGCGTCGGGTTCAATGCGGGGCGCGGCGTCACCGAGCTTACCGTTTACGCGCCCGATCATCCGTGGCTGTTGTCGGTCATTGCCGGCGCCTGCGCGCTTGCCGGCGCCAATATCGTCGACGCGCAGATCTACACGACGACCGACGGGCTCGCCCTCGATACCATTGCCGTGTCGCGCGAGTTCGAGCGCGAGGAAGATGAGGCACGCCGCGCTGCGCGCATCGCCGACGTCATCGAGAAGGCGGTGCGCGGCGAGCTCAAGCTGCCGGACGTAGTGCCCAAACGCGCGCCGCCGAAAGGCCGGCTCAAGGCGTTCGCCATCGAGCCAGAGGTCACGATCAACAATCAATGGTCGCAACGCTATACCGTGGTGGAGGTCACCGGGCTCGATCGGCCGGGCCTGCTCTATGAACTGACCACGGCGCTGTCCAAGCTCAACCTCAACATCGCCTCGGCGCATGTCGCGACCTTCGGCGAACGGATGGTCGACGTGTTCTACGTCACCGATCTCCTCGGCGCCCAGATCACCGCGCCGACCCGTCAGGCCGCGATCAAGCGCCCGCTGATCGCCTTGTTTGCGGCGCCCGCAGCCGAGAGCAAGCCGGCGCGGGAAAGCGTCACCGGTTAGGTGTTTGCCTGCGTCCCCGCGATCAGTAACGCCCCCTTAAACCGCCCTCTCTAGCCTCGTGCCGGCGCGCGTACGGTGCGGGGACGGGATATGGCGTGGCGTGAGCGACCGAAGCATGGCGGCGACGCCGCGCGCCTCGATCTGCGCCTGCGGCCCGAGGACCGCGCCGGCGGCCCGCCCGCTGCCCGAGGCGGTAGACGACACCGTCGCGGCGAGGCCGGCAAAGGCAAGCGGCGCGGCGGCCGTGCCAGACGCCGTTCCGGGGTCGGCCGGCTGTTCTACTGGGGCACCGTGCTCAGCCTATGGGCGGCGATCGCTGCCATCGGCTTCCTGGTCTGGATCGGCATCCACCTGCCGCCGATCCAATCGCTGATGATCCCCAAACGCCCGCCGTCGGTGCTCATCCTCGCCGCCAACGGCGCTACGCTCGCGACCCGCGGCGACATGGGCGGCGCCGCGGTGCCGCTGCGCGAACTGCCCGACTACGTGCCCAACGCGTTCATCGCCGTCGAGGACCGCCGTTTCTATTCCCACCATGGGGTCGACCCGCGCGGCATTGTACGCGCGGTCATTGCCGACGTGCTGCGCCGCGGGGCCGCGCAAGGCGGCTCGACCATCACCCAGCAGCTTGCCAAGAATTTGTTCCTGACGCAGGAGCGCACCGTTTCCCGCAAGCTGCAGGAAGTCCTGCTGGCGCTTTGGCTCGAACACAAATTCACCAAGGCGCAGATCCTCGATCTTTATCTGAACCGTGTCTATTTCGGCGCCGGCGCCTATGGCGTGGAAGGCGCGGCGCAACGCTATTTCGGCAAGTCGGCGCGGCAATTGACGCTCGCCGAGGCCGCCATGCTGGCGGGTCTGGTCCAGTCGCCGTCGCGGCTCGCTCCGAGCCACAATCCGGACGGAGCCGAACGCCGCGCCCGCGTCGTGCTGGCGGACATGGTGGAACAGAAGCTGATCAGCGCGGACGCGGCGCGCCATGCACTTGCCAACCCCGCGCACGCCAAGAAGCCGGCCGGCGCCGACTCCGTCAACTACGTCGCGGACTGGGTGATGGATGCGGTCGACGACGTTGTCGGCGGCTTCGATCAGGACATCGTCGTCCAGACGTCGATCGACCCGGCGCTGCAAGCCGCGGCCGAGCGCGCGCTCAACGACGCGTTGGCGCAAAAAGGCGAACGGCTCAACGTCGGCGAGGGCGCCATTGTCGCCATGACGCCCGACGGCCTCGTCCGCGCGCTGGTCGGCGGCAGGAGCTACGCCGAAAGCCAGTTCAACCGCGCCATCGCCGCCAAGCGCCAGCCCGGCTCAGCGTTCAAGCCGTTCGTCTATCTGACCGCGCTCGAACACGGCCTCACGCCCGACACTGTGCGCGACGATGCGCCGATCGCCGTCAAGGGCTGGCGGCCGGAGAATTTCGAGCGCCACTATCGCGGCCCGGTGACCTTGACGCAGGCGCTCGCCGATTCGCTGAACACGGTTGCGGTGCGGCTGACGCTCGAGTTCGGCCCGGCCGTCGTGATCCGCACCGCCTATCGGCTCGGCATCAATTCCATCCTCGAACCCAACGCGTCGATCGCGCTCGGCACCTCCGACGTATCGGTGCTGGAACTGGTGAGCGCCTACGCGACGTTCGCCAACGGCGGATTTGCCGTATCGCCGCACGTGGTCGAATGGGTGCGCAGTGCCGACGGCAGGACAATTCTGTACGCGCGGGCGCAACAAAATCTCGGCCGCATTGTCGATTCCCGCTACGTCGCGATGATGAACGCCATGCTGCACGAGACGCTGGTCGGAGGCACCGCACGCAAGGCCGAGCTGCCGGGCTGGCCGGCCGCCGGCAAGACCGGCACCAGCCAGGATTTCCGCGACGCCTGGTTCATCGGCTACACCTCGCATCTGGTCACCGGGGTTTGGCTCGGCAATGACGACAATATGCCGACCCGCCGGGTGACCGGCGGCAGCCTGCCGGTCGAAATCTGGAGCCGGGTCATGAAGGCCGCCCATCAAGGCGTTGCGCCGGCCGCGCTCTTGGGCCTCGGCGGCGCCGGCTGGACCAACACCGCTGCGGCGCCGGCGCCCGGCGCCGCGGATTGGAGCCGCAACGGCGCTCGGCCAGCGCCGGCAGGTCAGGGCGGCGGTCTCGACGGCTGGCTCCTCGACAAGCTGTTCGGACGGCCATGATCGCCGGATCGCTGCAACGGCTTGCGCCGACGGCTCCGCCATCGGGCGCGCGGGCGCCGCTTTAACCGGCGCCGTCAATTGCGTTCCAGCGATGGCGCCGCGTATCGACGTGGACGTCAAGATCGCGTTCGGAGAACGTCACCAATTCGCTGTGACCAAAGCCTTGCGAGTAATCCAGCACCGAGATGATATCCGGCGCAATCCGCAGCAACGCGACGCTCGCCCGCGGCGGCTCCGGCGAGATACGCAGCAATGCGCCCTGCCCGCTTGCCGACGGCAGCGCCGCATATTCTGGAAACTTCTTCAGACGCACCTTGGCTATGTCGTCGAACTCGGTTCGATCGGTTACCTCGGTTGCCTGGCCGCCGAGCGACAGACCCTTGATGTCGAGGGGATTTGGCGCGTCGCTGCCGATCGCGATCGAAACCCGCGGATCGCGCTGGATATTGGCATATTTCTGCGTGTCGCGCGCCACAAAACAGTACAGCAGAAAACCGTCGTTGACGTAGCCGACCATGGTCGCCTGCGGCCAGCCGTCGGCCCGATTAGTGGCAATGGTCATGACTCGATGTTCGTCGAGCAGACGGAGAATCAGCGACTTCAATCTCGGCATCATGGCTGGTCGCAACAATTGATCAGGCGAGATGAAATTCGACGTTCACCTGCCCGGTGCCGCTCGATGGAAAGTAGTCGCAGAGCTGCTCGGCCGTTCCGACATAGTTGTCCCAGCCGAGCAGACCGAACAGCATGGCGGTGTCGGCCATGAGCGCTTCGCCGCTGCACTTGGCGGCATATTCCGGCAGCAGGCTTACAAATTCGCGGTAGCGGCCCGAATTCCACAGTTCAAGCACGCGCAGATCCATCTGCCGGTTGAACTCGCTGGAGACGATATCCCATTGGCCCTCGCCGACCTGCCGGTTACTGACGACCTTGTGCGACAGCGAGCCGCTCGCCAGCACCGCGACGTCGGCGCTCGAGCGGAGTATTGCGCGGCGGCAAGCTTCGCCGAACCTGCGATTCTCCTCGATGCCGGCGAAAAGCGGCGACGCTACCGGCAGCAGCTTCAGCCGGCCGTCGTCATTCATGTAGCGCATCGGTACGATGCTGCCGTATTCGAGCGCCAGGCTGCGTACGCGGTGAGCGTGCACTTCAAGCCCGTCGGCGGCGGCCTCCTGCGTGATCAGGTCGGCCAATAACGGATTGCCGGGATAGTCGTAGCTGAGGTCCTGGATGAGGTGCGGGGCTTCGTGGCTGGTGTAGCGCCCCGCATGACGCTCGTTGGCATTGATGTGAAAACCGAAGTTCGACAGCCAGTGGGTGTCGAAGACCAGAAACGTGTCGGCGCCCCGCTGCCGTGCCCGCCGGCCGATTTCCTTCAGCGAGTCGATAGCCTGGGCCCGCCGCCCCTGAAGCGCGCCTTCGCGCTCCGACAGCAGCAGCGACGGCACGTGAGTGACCTTGGCAGCAAGCACCAGCTGACCCATACCAAGCTCCCCCTCCGCAATCTGTGATACGAGCGCCGGCTGTCGGCGCCGCGCCTGCCTACCACTCGCCCCGCGACGCCCAAGGCTGACGATCCAGTTCGGTGAGCGTGCCGGAGTTCGGGCAATATTGCCGCCACTTCGGATCGGCTGGATCGCGGGCCAGATCGTGGGCGCAACGGCCGCGGCATTCACACATGGTGCAGACGCGCTCGAGGTCCTGCAGCACCTGCGGTTCGGTACGCCCGATCTCGTTGCGGTCCAGGTCGAGCGCCGCCATGCGGCGGAACAGAAGCTCGGCCGAATCCGGACTGTGCCGCACCAGCGAGCGGAGCTCCGAGGCGGACATGCCGGCGTCCTTTGCCATGCGTTCGATGTCCACCTCGCCGCAGCGATAGAGTTCCGCCACGCTGCCCGTTCCGGCCCAGGAGCGGCACCATTGCCAGATCGCCCCGATGGCGGCGCGGGTCTTGGTTTGATCGTGCAACACGGCCATGTCATCCTCCTCATTTCGCGGCGCCGCAGCGCCATCGCTTCGGCCGAAATCGATCGACGCTCCAACGTTTCGGCGGGGCATGATCCTTGCGCAAAACCAGCTGCCACCGTTCCGGATCATGCCCTGGTCTAGGCCACGTTCTTCATCACCACGCTGATGTCGTCGGGATTGATCAGATCCGGGACCGTCCAGCCGTCCAGGTCGTATTCGGCCATGCACTGCTCGGCGAAGCCTTTGTACTTCGCCGTCTGCCCCATCATGTCCGCAACCGCGATGACCTCGGTGCGGATGTTTTCGTGGTTGCCGAAATAGTTGCGCTCATAGAGCGCATGGCGGCTGCCGAACTCGGTGCCGATCGCATCCCACATCAGCTTCATCAGCTTCACACGTTCTTCGGCGCCGTAATTGTTGGAGCCGCGCACGTAAGGGTCGAGGTACCGGCGCACCTCGGGAACCTTGAAGTCGTTGGCGTGCGAGGGCAGGTAGATCAGCGCGCTGGCGAGGACGTTCTCAATGATTTCCCGCAGCCGCGTATAGGCGATGTTCGACATCACGCGGTACGCCAGGCCGTATTCGAGGTTCGGCGAGACATAGCCGGGGGTCCAGGGCGTTACCGTGCGCGCCATCGCATCGGTCAGGCCCCAGAACAGATTGCGGAAGGCGAGCACCTCGCCAACCTGCACCTGTACGCCGCGGAAATCCTTGGCGCCGGTGGCTTCCACCGATTTCAGCAGCAGGCCGGCGATGAAATCGAGCTTCACCGCGAGCCGCGTGCAGCCGTGGAACATGAAGCGCGGCAGGAAGCCGGATCGCGGGAAGAAGTTGTTGACCTTGTCGACGTCGCCATAGGCAAACACGTTTTCGAACGGCACGAACACCTTGTCGAAAACGATGATCGAATCGTTCTCGTCGAGGCGGCTCGATAGCGGATAATCGAACGGGCTGCCCATCGCCGAAGCGGTCATTTCGTAGGACGGCCGGCAGTACAGTTTGAGGCCCGGCGCGTCGTTCGGCACGATGCAGACGAACGCAAAGTCCTTGGTCTTGATCGGTAGTAGCCCGTTGTTGGCGATGAAATTGTAGTGGGTCAGCGTCGAGGTGGTGGCCACCACCTTGGCGCCGCTGATGATGAGGCCGGCGTCGGTCTCTTTTTCGACGTGCATGTAGACGTCGCGCACCTCGTCGAGCTGCTTGTTGCGGTCCACCGGGGGATTGACGATGGCGTGGTTGACGAAGGTGACCTCCTCATTGACCTTCTTGTACCAGCGCCGCGCGTTGTCATCGAACGGCTTGTAGAAATCCGGATTGGCGCCGAGGGTGGCGAGGAACGCGGCCTTGTAATCCGGCGCGCGGCCCATCCAGCCGTAGGTTACCCGCGCCCATTCGGCGATTGCGTCGCGCCCTCCCACCATCTCGTCCACGCTGCGGGGGGCCTTGAAGAACTTGTGGGTGTAGCCGCCGTTGCCGGTGTCGGTGGGCGTGCAGATGATGCTTTTGCGCTCATCGTGCAGCGCGTCGTAGAGCCGCGCCAGCATGCGCACCGTGTTGCGAAACGCCGGATGTGTGGTGACGTCCTTGACGCGCTCGCCGTAGATCCAGATCTCGCGTCCGTCGCGGAGACTGTCGAGATATTCGCGCGAGGTAAAAGGCTTGGTGCGGACCTGCTGTTTCGCCTCCGCCGTGGCCGCATTTACCGGAGCATCCAGGGTCATCGACATTTTATCTTCTCCTTTGCGGCGCGACCGGCGTCCGCTGTCGCTGCTTGCAACTCCTTGCCGACGGCTCTCCGCATATGGCTCATTTGATGAGCGGCAGGACGTCGAACTGGTGGAACGGCGGCGGCGACGGCAGCGTCCACTCGAGCGTGGTCGCGCCCGCGCCCCAAGGGTTCGCGCCGGCCGGTTGCTTGCGCCGGAGCGCAACGATCATGTTGACGGCAAAGACCAAGAGCCCGGCGGCGAACATGTAGGAACCGATGGAAGAGATGAAGTTCCAGCCGGCATAGGCATCCGGGTAGTCGGCGATGCGGCGCGGCATGCCGGCAAGTCCGAGAAAATGCTGCGGAAAGAAGATTGCGTTGGCGCCGGCAAACGACAGCCAGAAGTGAACCTTGCCGAGGGTTTCCGAATATCTGTAACCGGTCATCTTCGGGAACCAGTAGTACCAGCCGGCGAAGATGCCGAAGGTGGCGCCGAGCGACATGGTGTAATGGAAGTGCGCGACGACGTAATAGGTATCCTGCAGCACGCGGTCGACGCCGGCGTTCGCCAAGACGACGCCGGTCACGCCGCCGACGGTGAACAGGAAGATGAACCCCAGCGCCCACACCATCGGCGTCTTGAATTCGATGGAGCCGCCCCACATGGTCGCGACCCACGAAAAGATCTTCACGCCGGTGGGGACGGCAATGACCATCGTCGCGGCGACGAAATAAGCCTGGACGGCCGCGGACATTCCCACGGTGTACATGTGATGGGCCCAGACCACGAAACCGATGGCGCCGATCGCCACCATCGCATAGGCCATGCCGAGATAGCCGAACACCGGCTTGCGCGAGAACGTCGCCACGATCTGGCTGATGATGCCGAACGCGGGCAGGATCAGGATGTAGACTTCGGGATGACCGAAGAACCAGAACAAGTGCTGGAACAGCAGCGGATCGCCGCCGCCTTTCGGATCGAAGAACGTCGTGCCGAAGTTTCTGTCGGTGAGCAGCATGGTGATCGCGCCGGCGAGAACCGGCAGCGACAACAGCAGCAGGAATGCCGTCACCAGGATCGACCAAACGAACAACGGCATCTTGTGCAGCGTCATGCCGGGCGCCCGCATGTTGAAGATCGTGGTGATGAAATTGATGGCACCGAGGATCGAGGCGGCGCCGGCCAAATGCAGCGACAGGATGGCAAAATCCATCGCCGGGCCCGGGTGACCGTAGGTCGACAGCGGGGCATAGACCGTCCACCCCGTGCCGGCACCGTGCTCGCCGGGCGCTCCCTCGACGAACATCGAGGCGACCAGCAGCGCGATCGAGGCCGGCAGCAGCCAGAACGACAGATTGTTCATGCGCGGGAACGCCATGTCGGGCGCTCCGATCATGATCGGGACGAACCAGTTGCCGAAGCCCCCGATCAGGGCCGGCATGACCATGAAGAACACCATGATCAGCCCATGCGCAGTAACGAAGACATTGAAGGTCTGCGCGCTGGCGAAGACCTGCATCCCAGGCTCTTGCAGTTCCAGCCGCATTCCCAGCGACAACAGCCCGCCGATGACGCCCGCCGCCACCGCGAACACCAAGTACATCGTGCCGATGTCTTTGTGATTGGTGGAATAGAGGTAGCGCCGCCACCCGGTCGGATGGTGAGCGGTTGCGGCGGGGACGCTCGCGGATGCGGAGGATGGCGTGAATTTATGGCCTTCGGCGGCGGCGATGCTCATGAGGCCTCCCGTGAGTCGCGCCGGCCCGCCTGTCGGCAAACCGACCGCGTATGCTCGATGGGGCACGAGCCCGATATTGTTGCAAATGTAACTACCATCGGGTGTCGGCCCCGTCAAGGCACTCGGCTTACTCCGTCCGAACGAATTTTAATCGCTAAATCAAGGCTTTGCCGGGCAAGCAAAGGCGATGGCGATATTCGTTACGAACGTAACAAATATGTCACCAAGCGTTCGCGGCGCTTTGATCTAGATCAATTTGGCGCGGCCGCCGTTTCGGCAGGCGTCGACGTAGGCCTCGCGGCGTCATTCGAGGCGTTCGACGTCGCGCAGCGTCGGAAACAGTCTCATCCAGAGCAGCGCAACGCCGATGGTTGCGATGCCGCCGAGGGCGGCGGCCGGGACCACTCCGAGCAGGGCGGCAGCCATGCCGCTCTCGAATTCGCCGAGTTGCGACGAGGCGTTGATGAACAGATAATTCACGGCGCCGACGCGGCCGCGCATCGCGTCCGGCGTGCCGAGCTGCACCAGCGAGACGCGGATCACGACGCTGACCATGTCGGCTGCCCCGAGCACGACCAGCATCAGCAGCGAAAGCCACAGCCAGTGCGACAGCGCGAACGCGACCGTCGCTGCGCCGAAGACGATGACGGCCTGGAACATCCGCATGCCGACGCGGCTCTGCATCGAGAAGCGCGCCAGCGCGGACGCCATCAACAGCGCACCGAGAGCCGGCGCCCCGCGCAACACCCCCAAGCCCCACGGACCGGTGTGGAGGATGTCCCGCGCGTAGATCGGCAGCAGCGCCGTCACTCCGCCGAACAGCACCGCGAACAGATCGAGCGATATCGTTCCGAGGATCGGCGGATTACGGCGCACGAAGCCGACGCCGGCGAACAGGGCGCCAAGCGTCGCCGGCTCCTTGCCGATGGTCTGCTGCCTGAGCCTGATCGCGCCGTTGAGCGTCGCCGCCACCAGCCAAAGGCCCGCCATGATCGCGTATGGCGCCCCCGGCGCCGCCGCATAAGCGATGCCGCCGAAAGCCGGCCCGGCGATGGTTGCGATCTGAAACGCGGCGCTCGACAACGCGGTGCCCCGTTGCAGCAGCCCTTCGGGCGTCGTCAGCGGCAGCATCGCGGCGCCGGCAGGGTTTTCGAAGGCCGTAGCCGCGCCGAATATGGCCACCGCGATGAAGATCTCGCCCACGCTCAGGAAGCCGGAAAAGCTGCCCCACGCCAGGAAGCATGCGGTCGCGGCAGCAACGACCTGCGAACTTTGAACGACCCGGCGGCGGTCGAACCGATCGGCGACATGACCGGCAGGGAACAGCAGCAATGCGCTGGGAAGAAATTGAGCGAGACCGACCAGCCCCAGGTCGAGCGCACTTCCGGTCAGTGCATAAACCTGCCAGCCAATCGCCACCGCGCCGATCTGGTAGCAAAACTTCGAAAGCCCGCGGGCCGAAAAGAAAAGCAGGAATGGGTGATGGCGGAATAGATCGCCGGCACCGCCGGACAACGGCACAGACATGGGCCAGCCTATCATGAAATCGAGGCGGCGAGGGCTGATCGGAGCGGGACGCCGGTACGCACCGCAAGGCGGCCGGCCGCTTGCGCCTTCATCGCGCGGTCGCGGCCGCACGCCCGCATCGTTACGATGAAATCGCCCGTACGTTGGCGGCGCTGACCGGGCGGTGGAAGCCCTTGAGGCTGAGCGCTTCCAGCGGCTCCAACTCGGCGATGTCTTCGACGGCGACCTGGACCTTGCGATCGACTAGGATCTGGCCGTCCTTTGCCTCGGCGCACAGACGCGCCGCCAGATTCGTTACCGAACCGATGGCCGCGTAGTCGAATCGGCCCTCGAAACCGATGCGGCCGAGCGTGGCAAAGCCGTGGGCGATGCCGACGCCGAAGCCGAGATCGAAGCCGTGCTTGCGCCATTTGGCGCTCAGTTCGCCGACCGCGGCCCGCATTTCCGCCGCCATCCGCACCGCCCGCGCGCACGGATCCGGGCACGGCACCGGATCGTTCAGCATCACCATCAGGCCGTCGCCGGCGAAATGCTCGATGGTGCCCTCGAACTTGTGAATGATGGCGCCGACCGCGGCATGATATTCGCGCAGCGTGCTCATGATCTCTTCCGGCTCCGACGATTCGGCGAAGGCGGTAAAGCCGCGCAGATCGCAGAACACCACCGACACCTCGCGGCGATGGCTGTCGAGCACGCGATCGTCGCCCGACGACAGGATCAATTCCGCTACCTGCGGAGCGAGAAACCGCTTCAGGCGGTCCATGCGCCCGATCTGATTGAGCTGCTGCTCCACGCGCTCCTCGAGCGTGCGGTTCCAATCGGCCAGATCGGCCGCCTGCGCGCTGACCTTGTCGGTCAATTCCTTTATGCGCAGCATCGATTTGACCCGCGCGACCAAAGCCGCCTGATCGATCGGCTTGGTCAGATATTCGTCGGCGCCCGCCTCGAGCCCGGCGACGACGTCCTTGGTGTCGGCCTTGGCCGTCACCAGAATGATCGCCATGAACGGCAAACCGGCATCGGCCTTGAGCTGGCGGCACACCTCGATGCCATCGATCTTCGGCATCATCACGTCGAGCAGGATCAGGTCGGGAAGCTTTTCGCGGGCGACCGCCAGCGCTTCCTCGCCGTCACAGGCCTGCAGCAGCTCGTAGCCCTGCGGCCCGAGCCGCGCCAGCAAGATGTCGCGATTGGTCTCGTTGTCGTCGACGATGAGGATGCGGGGAGGATCGTGCATGGTGGCAACCGGTGCCGCAGCTACTGCAAATGCTCTCGGATCTTCGCCAAAAGCTGACGGGGGCTATAGGGCTTGGTTATGTAGTCGTCGCAGCCCGCGGCGCGGGCCTTGTCCTCGTCGCCGGACAGCGCATAAGACGTCACCACGATGATCGGTATCGCCTTGAGCTCGGGATTGGCCTTGATGCGGCGCGTCGCCTCGTAGCCGTCCATGATCGGCAGCTGGATGTCCATCAGGATCAGGTCCGGGCGCTCCGCTTCGGCGGCGGTGACGCCGCGCGCGCCATCCTCGGCTTCGACGATCTGATAGCCGACGCTGCTGAGCAGATCGCGCAGGATCTGCCGGTTATCTTCCTGGTCCTCGACCACCAAAATCCGCTTGCTCATGCCTGGTGTCCTTCGCCGCCGGCGCGCACCGGAAGCTTGATGGTGAAAGTCGAACCCTTGCCCGGCTCGGAATCGACCGAAAGCCGGCCGCCATGCATCTCGACGATGCGCTTTGAGATGGCGAGTCCCAGACCAGTGCCGCCCTTCTCCCGCGTCGAGGTGCTGTCGACCTGCTGGAATTCCTCGAAGATCTTCGCCTGGTCGGCGGGCGCAATGCCCGGCCCGCTGTCGCGCACGGCGACCTTGAACGAACCGTCCGCCAGCGAAGCCTCGATCGCCACCTCGCCCCGGTCGGTGAACTTGATCGCATTGCCGACCAGATTGAGCAGCACCTGGGCGAGACGGCGCTCATCGCCGCGACCCCGCGGCAAGCCCGCGGCGACCTTGGTGCTCAAGGCAAGATTCTTCTTCGACGCCAGCGGCTCGACCGCGACGTAAACGCCCTGTACCAGCTCGGCGAGCGAATAATCGGACAGCGACAGCGCGACCTGTCCGGCCTCGATCTTCGACATGTCGAGCACATCATTGATCAGGCCGAGGAGGTGCCTGCCGTTGGTCTGCACGCGTTCGAGCACGCCGCGCATTTTTTCCGGCGCATCGCCGTAGATGCCGTCGAGGATCAATTCGGTGTAGCCGAGAATGGCGTTGAGCGGCGTCCGCAATTCATGGCTCATATTGGCGAGGAACTGCGATTTGTGCTTGCTCGCGGTTTCCAGTTGGCGGCTCTTGTCGGCGATCTCGTGGAACAGCCGCGCGTTCTGGATCGCCAGCACCGACTGCGCCGCGAACGTCTTCATCAGATCGACGATGCCCTGCGCAAACGCGCCCGGCGTCTTGCGGCGCACCACCAGCATGCCGACGATCCCGCCGTCGCCGCGCTGGAGCGGCGCCACCAGGCGGGCGCGGTAGCCGGCTTGCAGCGTGATCCTATTGATCTCGGAGGCGGCGGTCTCCTCCCGCAGGTCGGCGACCTGAACAGGCTCGCCGCGCGCCATGACGGCCGCGACGTTCGGCTCGCCCAAGTCGATGCGGCGATGCGTCAGCGCTTCGATCAGATCGGGCTCCATGCCATAAGTGGCGCGCAGGTGAAATTCGCGCTGCTCGTCGTCGAACGCGTAGATTGCGCCGGCGTCGGTATTGGAAAGCTGCGCGGCCTTGGCGACAATGGTCGACAGCACGGTCTGCAAATCGAGCGTGGAATTGACCGCCTGCGAGACTTCGCCGAGCGCGCGCAACTCACCGACCGAGCGGGCAAGCTCGTCGGTCCGCTGGCGCAGCTCGGTGAGGAGCCGGGTATTTTCGATGGCGATGACGGCCTGGCTGGCGAAACTGGTCACCAGCGCGATCTGCTTTGCGGAAAACGGGCGAACCTCGTCCCTATAAAGAATGAAGGCGCCGACGAGTTCGTCGTCTTTTAGCATTGGCACGGCCAGGACAGTCCGCACACGCCCCAATTCGACCGCGGCGACAACGATCGGCACGCGAAGTTCGGTGTATATTCTCTCCGCCGCCAGGTCGGCCACGTGCGCCACCGTCTTGGTGGCGATCATCCGCCCAAGCGGAGCCTCCGGCGGAGGACGAAAGCGCGGCGCATGCTTGTGAATCTCCGCATATGCCGCCGGCGTGTTACGTTCGGCAACGAGGTAGAGGGTTTCGCCGTCCCAGCGGTTGATATGCCCGAATTTGGCGCCGCAGATTTCCAGAGCTTTCTCGAGCATGGTGGCGAGCACGGGTTCAAGATCGCCGGGCGAGCTGGAGATGACCTGAAGCACCTCCGAGGTCGCGGTCTGCTGCTCCAGCGATTCGGTGAGGTCGGCGGTGCGGCGGCGCAGCTCACTGAACAAGCGCACATTCTCGATGGCGATCACTGCCTGGTCGGCGAAGGTGGCAACCAGCTCGATCTCGCGGTCCACGAAGGGTTCGACTCGATTGCGCGCCAGCGCGATGACACCGATCGCCTCGCCCTCGCGCATGAGCGGCACGCCGATCATCGAGCGTACGCCGCCGAGCTTGGCGTCGCCCTTTTTCTCGTATTGCGGATCGGTCCAGGCGTCGTCGATGCGGGCGATTTGCCGGGTGAGAGCGGCACGTCCGGCCACCGTGCCGGGTTCCGGCACGATCGGCGTTTGCCGCTCGATCTCCAGATATTCCGGCACGGTACTGTGCCCGGCGGCGAAGCGGTAAGCCCCGTCCTCCAACCGGTAGATCACCGCCTGTTCGGCCCGGCACAGCCGCATCGCGGTCTCGACGACGCTCTGCAGGATGGGCTGCAATTCGAACTTGGAGCGGCTGATGACCTTGAGCACGTCGGCCGTGGCCGTCTGTTGTTGCAGCGACTCGCGCAGCTCGTTGAGCAGTCGCGCGTTTTCGATGGCGATGACGGCCTGGGCGGCGAAGTTGGTGACCAGCTGCATTTGCTTGTCGGTGAACGGCCGCACCTCCTGGCGGTAAATCTGAATCGTTCCGATCAGAGCATTGTCCTTGATCATCGGTACGGACAGTAACGTGCGAATACCCCCCAATTGCGTCCCGGCGACGTAAAGAGGAAACTCCGCCAGCCTGAGTTCCCGCGCGTCGGCGATGTGGAATGTGCGGGGCGCGAGTACCATTCGGCCAAGCGGGGTTTCGGGGCCGGCCTCTATGGGACCGCGACTGAGAAATTCCTTGAAAGCGGCCGGAGCGTTGTAGGTAGCGACCGTCTGAAAGGCTCCGCCTTCGTATCGAAACAAATGCGCAAATGTTGCTTGGCAAAAATGCGTAGCACTCTGCAAAATGGTTGCGAATACCGGCTCAAGGTCGCCGGGCGAAGAGCTGATGACGCGCAACACCTCCGACGTGGCCGTTTGTCGATCTAGGGTTTCGGTTAGGTCGTCGGTGCGCTGGCGCAGCTCGTCAAGCAGACGTGCATTTTCGATGGCAATGACGGCCTGGGCGGCGAAGTTGGTCAACAGCGTGACCTGCTTGTCGGTGAACGGCCGCACCTCCTGACGGTAGATGCCGATGATGCCGATCACATCGTCGCCCTTGAGCATCGGCACGCCCAGCAAGGTGCGGGCTTTGGCAATCTCAATGGTCGCGATCCGCGCCTTCATGCCGTAGGTCGGTGCCTTGCTGACGTCCTCGACTTGCACCGCACGCCGCGTGCGTATGATCCTGCCCATGCTGGTTCTCGGATCGGGAGCAACGGGCGGGTTGCGAAACTGAAAATCGCGATATTCGCGCGAGGCACCGTGGATGGCGGCGATGCGAAACTTGTCGTTCTCGCGGAGCCAAAGATTGCCGAACTTGGCCTCGCAGATGCGGGTCGATTTCTCCAAGATGGCCTGAAAGACCCGCGGCAATTCGCCGGGCGAGCTGGAGATGACGCGCAGCACCTCGGTCGTGGCGCTCAACTGTTCATGCGCGTCGTTCAGCTCGCGGGTGCGCTCCCGGAGCCGGCGCTGCAGGCCGGTCGCAGCTTCGCTTGGCGCCACAAACCGCCGCGCCGGACGGGCCTTTGCCGCCGTTTTCTGGCGCCGCGCCATGGTCCGCTGTCCGCCTGATTTGCCGCGCCGCTTCATCGACCCTCGCCGGAGCCGGGCTCATCGCGCCGGATGTGCCGCAAGCATACTACCCGCGGCGGCAAGGAGCGAGATGCGCGACAGCGCCGAGACCGGGATTTCGGCTGCAGAGCCTGCACCAGGCGGCTTCGTGCGGTCAGGTCGCCCTGCGCAGATCGTGGTTCTTGAGCGGCAGCGAGCGGATGCGCTTGCCGGTCGCGGCAAAGACAGCGTTGCACAAGGCCGGCGCCAGCGGCGGCACCGGCGGCTCGCCGACGCCGCCCCAGAAATCGCCGCTCGGCACGATCACGGTCTCGACCTTGGGTGCGTCGGCGATGCGCAGCATGTCGTAGCTGTCGAAGTTGGCCTGCTCGGCGCCGCCGTCCTTGATGGTGATCTCGCCATAGAGCGCTGCGGTCAAGGCATAGACGATGGCGCCCTGGGTCTGCATCTCGACCGAAAGCGGATTGACCACGTGGCCGGAATCGATCGCTGAGACCACCCGGTGCACGCGCACATTGCCGTCGTCGACCGACGCCTCGACCACCTGGGCCACATAGCTGCCGCAGGCTTCGTTGAGCGCGATGCCACGGTAGACGCCCTGCGGCGGAGCCTTGAACCAATCCGCCTTGTTCGCGGCGGCGTCGAGCACGGCAAGATTCTTCGGGCTGTTGCGCAACAGCCGCCGCCGGTAAAGGTAGGGATCCACGCCGGCGGCATGCGCCAGCTCGTCAATGAAGCATTCCTTGTAAAAGGCGTTCTGGGTGTAGTTGATCGCGCGCCAGACGCCGACCGGCACCGGCGTTTGCCGGATCACGTAATCGACCAGATAGTTCGGCACGTCGTACGGCATTTCCTCGGCAAGCCCGCTGAGAAAGGTACGATCGACGATGTGCTTGCCGAAACCGGCGACGAACACGGCCACGAACGACGGGCCGGCGAGCCGTATCGACAACGCGACCGGCATGCCTTCGGCGTCGAGGCCGGCGGCGAGCCGCGCCATGCCGAACGGCCGGTAGAAATCGTGGCGCATGTCCTCTTCGCGCGACCAGACAAGCTTGACCGGCTGGCCGACGTCCTTGGCGATGTCCACGGCCTGACGGACATATTCCTGGATCGGCGCGCGCCGGCCGAAACCGCCGCCGAGCATCGTGCTGTGGACGACGACCTTTTCGTTCGGCACGCCGGCGGCGACCGCAGCAGTCACCAGCGCCGTCGATGCACCTTGCGACGGCGCCCAGACCTCGACGCGATCCGGCGTGACATGGGCGGTACAGGTCTGCGGCTCCATGGTCGCGTGGGCAAGATAGGGAACGCTGTATTCGGCTTCGATGCGGCGCACGGCGCGAGCGAAGCCGGCCGCGACATTGCCTTCGGCACGCCCCACTATCGCATCGTCGGCGCGCAGGGCCGAACGCACCAGTTCGGCGATGCCGGCGCTCGACAGGGTTTTGTTGCCGCGGTCGTCCCAGGCGATCGGCAGCGCCTCCAAGGCGCGCTTGGCGCGCCACCAGGAATCGGCCACGACGGCCACCGCATCCGGCATGCGCACCACGCGGCGGACACCGTTCATGGCGGCAATGGCGTTTTCGTCGACCGACTTCAAGCGTCCGCCGTAAACCGGGCACTGCATGATCGCGGCGTAAAGCATGCCCGGCAGCCGCACGTCGATGGCATAGACCGGCTTCGCCGTCACCTTGTCGAGCACGTCGAGGCGGCGGCGCGGTTTGCCCGCCAGTTTCCACTCGCCGGGCGCCTTGAGCTTGACGTCGGCCGGCGGCGAGATTTTTGCCGCCTCGGCGGCCACCGCGCCGAAGGTCACGCGACGCCCGCTCGGCCGATGCGTGATCGTGCTCATGTGCGCGGCGCACTCGAAAGCGGGCACCTGCCATCGGGCCGCCGCGGCGGCGATCAGCATTTCCCGCGCGGTGGCCCCGGCCTCGCGCAGAAACTGCTGCGAGGAGGCGATCGAGCGGCTGGCGCCGGTGGACATATCGCCCCAGACCTGGTGCCGGCGCAGATTCTCGCCGGCCGAGATAAACTCGGTGCGCACCTTGGCCCAATCGCATTCCAGTTCCTCGGCGACCAGCATGGCGAGACCGGTCTGGGCGCCCTGCCCCATCTCCGCGTGCGCGATGCGAATGATGACCGAATCGTCGGCGCGAATGAGCAGCCACGCGGTAACCTCGCGAGCCTCGTCGGCGGCGTGCGCGGGCGTGAACGGGATGCTGAATCCAAGGGTAAGTCCGCCGCCCGTGGCGCTTATTCCGGCGAGAAATGAACGGCGGCTGAGGCGATTGCCTAATACCATCTCCCTTCCTTCAATCCATGACGCCAAGGCGCTGAATCCGAAGCGGCGTTGCGGCAAACATTCAGCGGTCAATGGTACGAATGGTGCCGCCCTGCCATTATTGTTGCATCCTAACAAGGACGGTGCTGCAGGCAATGCCCGATTGGGGGCTGCTCGCACCCGCTTAACGCTCGGCGGTACGGACGTGGCGAGTGAGCGCCCAAGTGAAGAAGCTCAGGCAGCCCATTGTTGCGACTACGCCGGCAAGAGGCCACGCGGAAGCGCCCAGGTAGTTACCGACGGCGGCAGCGGCCGCGGCTGCGACGGTTTGTTGCACTACTCCCAACAGCGAGGCCGCAGTGCCGGCGCGGTCCGGAAACGGCGTCAATGCGCCGGCCATAGCCTGAGGCATGCCTAGCCCGAGGCCGGCGAGATAGACCGCCATTGCCACCACCAGCCAGACGCCGCTGACATGGGCGGCGACGGCCGCCGCAAGGCCGAGCCCGCCCGCGGCGAGCGCGCTGACGCCGAGCCCGATCATGCGATCCAACCCAAGCCGGACCACGAGGCGCGTTGCGATCGTCGCTCCGACCATGTAGCCGGCCGCGCCGAGCGCAAAGGTGAAGCCGAACGCCGCGGGCGAGAGACCATAGACGCCTTCCAGCACCACGGCGGCGCCGGAAATCCACGCGAACAGACCCGCATAGCTGACGGTAAGGAGAACCAGATAAGCGCGAAAGCCGCGATGCCGCAGCACCGATGCGTAGCCCTTGAACAAAGACGGCAGCGAAAACGGCTCGGCCACCCGCTGGCGCAATGTCTCCGGCAGCAATCGGGCCGCAAGCACAATGGCGACCATGGCGGCGGCGCCCATGACAACGAAGCTCGCGCGCCAGCCAAACACGGTCTGCAGCACGCCCCCGATCATCGGCGCCACGATCGGCGAGAACGCGCTGATCGAGCCCATGAGCGACAATTCGCGCGCCGCGCGGACGCCGGAATAAAGATCGCGGACGATGGCACGCGCGAGCACGATCGAGCCCGATCCGCCGATCCCCTGAAGAAAACGCGCGCCGATCAGCGGGTCGATCGACTGGGCAGCGGCGCAAATCGCAGTGCCGGTGACATAGAGCATCAGGGCGGCCAGTAGCACCGGGCGGCGGCCGTAACGATCCGACAGCGGACCATAGATGATCTGGCCGACGGCAAAGCCGATCAGGTAACTCGAAACCGTCAGCTGCACGCGTGCGGTCGGCGCTGCGAGGACACGGCCGATGTCCGGCAGCGACGGCAGATACATGTCGATGGACAGCGGGCCCAGGGCCGTCAGCGCCGCCAGCAGCAGGGTAAGCGCAAACGTGCCGGGTCGAAGCATCAAGAAGAATCCAAGATGGGGTGTTCCGCGCTCGGCCGCACCGGACAGCTTCCGTCGCGACCGCGATCGTCCTGAGGGGAAGCACCGAGATACCCGGAAAAGGCTGCCTTCAGAATTCGGCCTCTTCGGTTATAAAAGGCCGCCGCCAATCCCAACAGAGCAATCCGGAACAGAGCATGGATGCAAAAACGGAAGATCGCGCGGCGTACGAGCCGCGCGCGGAAGACGACGTTCTGGTCCGCGGACGAGGCCGCTACGCCGCTGATGTCCCTCTGCCGCAGCAGGCGTATGCCCATTTCGTGCGCTCGCCGCACGCGTTTGCCCGCATCGTCGGCGTGGATAGCAAAGCCGCGCAAAGCGCGCCCGGCGTCCTCGGCGTGCTCACGGCCGAGGACATGGCGGGCGTTGCCAATCTCGGCCGTCACCCGCCGCTTGCCGGGCGCGGCGGTCAGGGGCTGATCGTACCGCATCGGCCGGCGCTCGCCGCAGAGCGGGTCATGCATATCGGTGAGCCGGTGGCGATGATCGTCGGCGAGAGCGCCGTTGCGGCGCAGGACGCCGCGGAATTGGTTGCCATCGACTACGAGGCGCTTGAGCCCGTCGTCGATGCGCGCGCCGCGCTTGCGCCCGGCGCACCGCAGGTATGGCCGCAGGCGCCGGGAAACCTCGCGGTCGATTGGCCAGGACCGGCCCCCGATGCCGACGCCAATGCGCGCCAAGTCGATGCTGTTTTCGCCGGCGCGAAATTCGTCGCCCGGATCGCGGTGGTGAATCAGCGGATGGCGGTCGCGTCGATGGAGCCGCGCGGCGCGACGGCGAGCTACGACGCCGCCGCCGACCGCTATACGCTGCGTGTCTGCTCGCAAGGCGCCACCGCCATGCGCGATCCCGTCGCCGCGATCATGCAGGTGACAAAGGCGCAGGTGCGGATCTTGACCGACGACGTCGGCGGCGCGTTCGGGCTGAAGACCGGGCCGTATCCGGAATACATCGCACTATTGGTCGCGACCAAGAAATTGCGCCGGCCGATTCATTGGATGTCGGGCCGTTCCGAAGCGTTCGTCAGCGACAACCAGGCACGCGATACCTATTCGGAAGCCGAGCTCGCGCTTGACGATACCGGCCGTTTCCTGGCGTTGCGCATCCGCAACATCGGCAATCTCGGCGCTTATGTCGGTCCGGTCGGCGCCAATATCCCGACCTTGAATTTCACCCGCTGCCTGCCGGGCATGTACGACATCAAGCATATCGACGTCAGCGCGCGTTGCGCTTTCACCAACACGATCGCGACCGCGCCCTATCGCGGCGCCGGACGGCCGGAAGCGAACTACGTGCTCGAGCGCGTGGTTGAGGAGGCTGCGCGCATCACCGGGATCGACGCGGCGACGCTGCGGCGGCGCAATCTCATCGCGGCATCGGCCATGCCATACAAAACCGCAGTCGGCACGACCTACGACAGCGGCGATTTTGTTCCGATCTTCGACAAGGCGCTCGAACTCGCCGATTACGGCGGCATCGAGCCCCGCCGCCGCGCGGCGCGAAAGCGCGGAAAATACCGCGGCATCGGACTTTCCTGCATGGTCGAGCATGCCGGCGGCGCTCCGCTGGAAGGGGCGCTGTTCAGCTTTCCCGGCGACGGCACCCTGACCGTCAATCTCAACGTGCAGTCGACCGGCCAGGGTCATGCCTCGGTGTTTCCGCGCCTGGTGGCCCAGCGCCTCGGCATTGCCCGCGATAAGGTCACCCACAAGCACGGCGATTCGGCCTTGGAAATCGCCGGCTATGCCTCGGTCGGTTCGCGGTCGGCGATGACCGCGGGCGCCTCGATCGTCAAGTGCATCGCCCTGCTCGTCGACAAAGGCAAACGCATCGCGGCCACCGTGCTTGAAGCCGCGGAGGGCGACATCGCCTACGAAGCGGGCGAGTTCGGCGTCGTCGGCACCGATCGCCGCATCTCGCTGTTCGAGCTTGCCACGCGCGCCGCGGAACTAAAAGCGAGCGGCGTCATCGACGAGGATCTCGACACCAAGACGACAACCGAGACGCCGCTTTCATTTCCCAATGGCGTGCATATCGCCGAAGTCGAGATCGATCCCGAAACCGGCCACCTGGACATTGTCGCCTA
>Ga0335085_10000577_pt1 | contig 99596 bp, 76 predicted proteins | sample Lox_Sample_45_FD_206712 | JGI IMG/M metagenome (GOLD analysis project Ga0335085, IMG submission 206712) | Soil microbial communities from Loxahatchee National Wildlife Refuge, Florida, United States - Lox_Sample_4.5 | ecosystem: Environmental > Terrestrial > Soil > Wetlands | place: USA...
CCTGTGTCGGGTGCTGGCCGCCTTCGCCATCTCCCGCGTTGACAACGGGGATGGGGGAAACTTGCGCGGCACGCTCCGCCCCCCCAGACTGCGGATGCCTCACAACAATCACGTCGGAATAATTGGCAATGATGCGGATCGAATCTTCGACCTGTTCCCCGGCGATTTCTGATGAGAACGCTGAGGCCTGCTCGGTCGAAAGAACCTTGCCACCCAGCCGGTACATGGCGGCTTCGAAGCAGAAACGGGTCCGTGTTGAAGGTTGATAGAAGAGATTGGCAAGAATTTTATTCTGGTATTCGAGCGTGCCACCACGGGAGACGATCCGCTCCATGCCACGCGAGCGCTGAAACAAATCCATCAGTAGCGGCAGTGTGAATTGCTGCGACTCGATGACATGCGCCAGCTTCGAACCCTCGGACCGGTAGTCGTGAAGGTGGCGCGGCGCCATCGACCTCGCTGGATTCGCATTCGAACTCATGAACCGCTACCCCCCTATAGTGACTTCCTTTTCTTTGGAAACGCTGGCGCGCACGGCGTCCGGAACGATGCGCGTCCCCATTCGCCCGGCAACTGCATCGGTCAGGTGCTCGTACGAAGTGATCACGACTTGCTTGCCTCCCGCCTTGAGGAACCTCAGCGCAGACTCTACTTTCGGCCCCATATTCCCTTTCGGAAAATGTCCGGCGCGGTAATGCACCTCAAGTTCAGAAACAGTCAGGTAGTGCAGTGCACGCTGAGTGGGCCGGTTGTAATCGAGGTAAACGAAATCGATGTCGGTAGAAATGGCGAAGATGTCGACACCGAGCTTGGCGGCAAGCAATGCTGATGCTCTGTCTTTATCAATGACGGCTTCAATTCCCTTCAACTCGCTGCCGCACTGAACGACTGGAATTCCGCCACCACCGCAGGCCACAACCAGCACTCCCTGGTCCATTAGCGTCCGTATCACTTCGAGTTCCACGATCTCTACCGGCTCGGGAGAAGGCACGACCCGTCGATATCCTCGGCCTGCATCCTCGACGATGTGCCAACCTAGGACGCGCTGGCGCTCTTCGGCCTGGTCCTGCGAATAGAACGGCCCGATCGGCTTGCTCGGATGCTGCATTGCCGGGTCGTCGGCACGAACCATGGTCTGCGTGACCACGCCGACAACCTGCATGTCCAGACCTCGTGCGGTCAGTTCATCGCGCAGCGATTGCGCGAGGAGATAGCCGATCTCGCCCTGGCTTGCCGCGCCACAAACATCGAGAGTCTGGCCGGGCACCTGATCGGAGGCCCGCTCGGAGCGCAGCAACTGCGCACCGACCTGCGGGCCATTTCCATGCGTTACGACGAGGTGATACCCATCGCGAATCAATAGAACGATCGCTGCAGCGGTGCGTCGGGCATTGGCCCATTGCTCCGCAACCGTTCCAGTTTCACCGGCCCGGATCAAGGAGTTGCCTCCCACGGCAATGAGCATTGACTTCATGAAAGATCCAAGTACGCGAAGATCCCACTTCTCGCCGCAGTTGCGCGAAGCGGAGCTTCTCTACCTATGCGTCACCTGCTCCGGACGCACCGGTTCGGCCACCTCTCGGAACTCCATCAGTTCCAGCAGAATTGCTTTTTGCGCATGTAGCCGGTTCTCGGCCTGCTGATACACGATGGAATGCGCCGAATCGATGACTTCGTCGGTCACCTCAGCGCCGCGATGAGCAGGCAAACAATGCATAAACAGCGCATCGAACTTGGCATGACGGAACAACTGTCCGTTCACCTGGTAGGGTAAGAAGATGCGGCGTCGCGCTTCGGCTTCTGACTCCTGCCCCATGCTGGCCCAGACATCGGTGTAGACGATGTCCGCCCCGGTAGCCGCCTCAACCGCATCGGTCGTAAGCACAAGCCGGGCTCCCGTCTTTTGGCCGCGCTCGCGGGCCCATTTCACGGCATCGTCTTTCGGAGCAAATCCCGCAGGCGTCGCAACCCAGACGTTCGCGCCGAGTTGCGCGCCCGTGAACATCAAGGAATGGCAGACGTTGTTACCGTCTCCGATGTACGCCACCTTGAGCCCTCGAATATCCCCCTTCAGTTCCGCCATGGTGAGGTAGTCCGCCATGGCCTGACAGGGATGGCTATAGTCCGTCAATCCATTAATGATCGGAACGCTGGCGTACTCGGCCATCTGCTCGACGATCTCGTGGGCGAATGTCCGCACCATGATGGCCTGCACCATCCGTTCGAGATTCTTCGTGATGTCATAGACTGATTCGCGCTGGCCCAGGTTGATTTCCGCCCGGGAGAGATAAAGAGAGAATCCTCCGAGCTGCTGGATGCCTACATCGAATGAAACGCGCGTGCGCAGCGATGGCTTTTCGAAGATCATTGCGAGCGTTTTGCCTTTGAGCGCGCCGGCATGCGCCGAAGGATGTGCCTTCATTTCGCGCGCCAGATCGAGTAGATACCGGATCTCTTCCGGTGAAAAATCGCGGATAGAAAGAAAATTATGCCGACCCATGGGCTCCTCTTGAATTTGCTTGGAAACCTGCGGGAAGCGGGAGGTTATCGGCTGGAGTGGTTTGCGGCTGGAAGGAAAGGCGAGTGGCATCCGCGGACGACAGTGTGAATCCAGCCCACAGAAGTTCTTTCTGAACGATCTCCCACGACCCGTACGGTTGCCCGTCGCCGCCGTAGATACGCATAGGGATGCCTTCTCGATGCTCGCTTGAGCCCTGTTTTCCGGGCAAGGAAGGGCATCACCAGCTCCGGTGATTCAAGTCACTTCGCGTCGGAAGGTCCCGTGATCAGTGCCAGCCTGCATTGTGAGGCTCGTCACATCGGCAGATGTGCCGAGGTTCTTACAATCGTGCCGAGAGTCCAAAAGCGTGCAATGCGCTCTCGGCGAGGTCTCGAACATGGCGGCGCAATATTACGTCTGCACCGAATGCCACAAGAGATATCCCACCCATCAGAAGCTGTTCGATGCGCTGTACGAATTCCAGAGGACTAAGCCCGAAGATTGCGCCTGCGGCGGCCCCCGCGAGCTTCACCTCACGCTCGACTTCCAGTTGGGAGCTGGCGATAGCGATTTTAAGGTCGTTTCGGCCACCCTGCCCGACCAGTTGGATTCGTGGCTCGGCCAAGAGGAGGAAGAGGTGACTTTCTATCCTTTTCTGATTGTTCTGGAGCGCGCCGGAGATAAGAAGCAGTTTTGCTGGATGCCTTATTGGCACGTTACCGGCAAAGACGCGCGATATGGACAACACGCCGTCTGCCTGGAGCACGCGCAGTTTGAGAACCTGGTGGCAAAGCTGATTGAGAAATCAGAAGAGCGGCTGCTGCAAACGGTGTAAGTCTTTGATCCGCGCAATAAGCCTGTTTTGAAAGGGCTCGGCTTTCAGCCGAGCCGCTGCGAGCACGAAGAGTGCGGGCTGTAGCCCCTGAGTGAGCTGGTTCGTCTTAGATTTCCACTACAAGCCCGTCTGCCAGACGGTATCCAGCACTGTGCCGTCGACCCATTTCACAACGGCAACCGGTCGATCACTTCGTTTCGGCTTCTGCGGTTTTCCTCCGCAAATCCGCTCGACTTCGGTTTTGATGTCTTCGATCGAGCGAATTGGAAGTTTCGAGCCTTTCACCGCGTCGATCAGATCCTGACGGCGCGGATTGATGGCGATTCCACGTTCAGTCACAACCACGTCGATCAGTTCGCCGGTGCCGCAAAGAGTCGTGACGTCATCCACGATGACCGGAATGCGATCACGGAAAGATGGCACGGCAAGAATCGTGCATCCAGCGCCCAGACAGTTTTGCCACCCGCCGATACCGTGAAGCAGCCGTCCGTCGGAATGGGTAACGACGTTGGCGTTGAAATTAGTGTCGATCTCGGTCGCGCCCAGTACAACCGCGTCAATAATGGATGCGAAGTTCCCCTTGCCATGAAAGTTGTACGAGGTGAACGGAGACGTCGCGACATGACGCGGATTGTTGGCCATCGACTGCACGCCGGCGAGATCGAACGTCTGGCCGTCAAGGATGTAATCGGTGAGACCTTCATCTAACAGTTCGACTAGGTATTTCGTGGATCCGCCGCGAACGAATCGCGCTTTCACCCCGGATTCTTTCATCATTCGCTTCAGGTAGCTCACAAACGCGAGAGCGATTCCTCCCGCGCCTGCCTGGAACGAAAAACCGTTCTTCATGATTCCCGCGTCTCGCAGGAACGCCGCAACAAATTCGGCGATTCGTAAGCGATCTGGCGACCGCGTGATCTGCGTCGTGCCAGAAACTATTTTCGATGGATCACCGATCGAATCGACTTCGACAACATAGTCCACATTGTTTCCCTGGACCTGCCATGGTACGCAGGGAAACGGGACCAGATTGTCGGTTACGACGATCACGTGATCCGCATAAATCGAATCGGCCAAAGCAAATCCGAGTGAACCGCAGGCAGATTTGCCGTGAGAACCATCGCAATTGCCGAAAGCGTCGGCCGTCGGCGCGGCAATCACTGCGATATCGACGTGGACTTCACCATCTTGAATGGCCTGCCAGCGACCGCCATGAGACCGCAACACGCCCATGCCGCGCATCTTGCCTTGCGTGCAGTAGTCTCCGAGGGGACCATTCATGCTGCCCTCGATGTGGTCGATGACTCCGGCCTGCATCAGTTCAATCGCAGCCTTTTGAGCGGGAAATGATGCGCTGGGGAACCACATCAGATCTTTCACGCCGACTCTCGATGTGGCTTCCAGAGCCATCATGGCGACGCGATCGCCATCACGCAGGTGATGGTGCGAGGAGATGACCATGCCGTCACGCAGTCCGCACTTGCGCAGTGCGGTTTCGAGATCTGCAACGCGCTTATCGCCGTTTGCAGGATAGTCCGCCGCGCTGCGGATCGGAGGACTCGCCTTCGACCCTTCTGGCCGGAATTTGTTTACTCCCATGTACGCGGTCTGCGGGCGGCCGTTGACCATCTCCGGAACGATGCGGCCGGCTGCGTTTGCAATCACTCCGATCTTTTCCAGTACAGGCATGATCGTCCTTCCCTACTCGAGACCCATGGTGCCGGCTTGCGCGATCAACTTGATGGCACGCTGCACGACCGGCGCGTCGATCATCTTCGATCCCAGGCTGACTACGCCGAGTCCCTTTTCCTGCGCATTCTCGTAGGCGGCAACAATCTTCTTCGCCTTTTCGATTTCCGTTGAAGTGGGAGCAAATGCTTCGTGAATGGACGGAATCTGCATGGGATGAACGCATCCCATTCCTCCGAAGCCCATGGCCCGTGAGTTCAATGCCCAAGTGCGCAAACCTTCGAGATTTCCAACATCACCGTAGACAGAATCGATCGCTTGAACGCCCGCCGCACGGGCAGCGTTCACCAACCGTTGGCGAGCGTAGAGACTTTCCGCTCCGGATTGCGTTTTGGCGACGCCCAGATCAGCCGTATAGTCCTCCAGCCCAATGGTCAAGGCTGCGATGCTCTCGGCGGCTTTCGCAATCGCGAAAGCATTCTCAATTCCGAGGGCAGACTCGAGAATGGGCATGAACCACATCGGACGATTGATGCCGTACTCCGATTGGATCTCGCGAGAGCGCCGGGCTACCTCGGCAACCTGATCGGGAGTTTCCACTTTCGGAATGAGGATCAAATCTGGCGATTCAGGCACGATCTCGTCGAGATCAGAAAGTCCAAGCGGAAGCTGGTTGATGCGAACCATCCGTTCGCAGCGCGCAAAGTCCACCGCCCGCAGGGCATTTCGCACGAGCAGACGCGCGGCATCCTTTTCGCTGGCATGAACCGAATCCTCCAGATCGAGGATGACGCCATCCGCCCCGTGCAGGGCAGCGTTGATGAAGTATTTCGGCTCGCTTCCGGGAATGTACAGACGCGATCTTCGCAGCCGATCGCGGGATGATGGCTCGGGCAGAGCGACCCGATCGGGTAGTACGCGAGTGCCTTCCCCAACGCCAGCGCGGCGGGCGGCCGCCTCAATGCGAGCCGTGATGACAAATGGCAGGGCGCCTTCGTCCCGAATTTCGAGAATCGCGTGGCGCAGACCTAATGCCTCAAGGACTTCTTCGGCCTGCCGCCGAATTGAGACGCCATAATATGGTTCAACCCGCGACTCAAGCTGAACTTGAATCCCTCCGGCGTCGCGAATCTCAATCTTGACGTGGAGGTCGGACCGGATTTCTGATCCTGAGTGACCTGCTTCTGCAACGCGCGATTCAGTGGTAACTGACATAGAAGCTACCTATGACTGCCCACAAGCTCTTGGGCGTTGTGAGTGACACCAGCCGTCCGGGAAAGTTCGGCCAGTACGGCGTCGGTCATCTGGAGAGTGCTCGCTGCGCCTTGACTGATTGCCTTCGCACCTCCAGGAATTCGCATCATGTCGTAGGTGCGAACTTTGCCATTCTTCACCACTGCTGCGATCGCTTTCCGGATGCGCTGTGCTTTCTCAACTTCGCCGACATGCTCCAGCATCATGACTGCTGACAGGAACATGGCAATCGGATTCACAATCGGCGGATCAAGTTCCGCATACTTCGGAGCAGATCCGTGCGTTGGCTCAAAAACGGAAACTTCATCGCCAATATTTCCGGAAGCTGCGAAACCCAACCCTCCGATCAAGCCAGCAAAGGCGTCGGAGATAACGTCCCCGAATAGATTGGAAGCAACGACAACGCCGTAATCCTCGGGATTCTTGGTAAGCCACATGGTTTGCGCATCGATATTGGTCGACCACAACGCGATCGCAGGATAATCTTTCGAAACAGCTTTCGCCTCTTCCTCCATTAACCCGGAGGTTTCCCGAAGCACGTTCGGCTTCTCGCAGATCGTCACCGACTTGTAGCCATATTTCTTGGCCCACTCAAACGCGGCACGGCAGATCTTGCGTGCAGCCGCTCGGGTGATAATGCGAACAGAAACCGCCAGATCGAGCCCGGCTACTAACGCAAACGGTTTGAACTTAGAATGCGTGGCGAGCGCTGCGCGAACCTGTTCCGGCGGATTGGTCCACTCGACACCGGCGTAGAGTCCTTCGGTGTTCTGGCGGAAGACAACTACATTGACGAACGGCTCTTCAAATCCGCCATCGACCTTCTTCCGAATGAAATTCAGCGGATTTCCAGGGAACGAAATGCATGGGCGAATGCATGTATCGAGGCTGAAGCGCTGCCGCATCGTCACAATCGGACTGAAGTACGAGTAGCCCTTGCCCTTCAACTCCGGCTTCAATTCCGCTTCAGCTTGCTTCTTGGGCTTCGACGTAATTGCGCCGAACAATCCCAGCTTGTGTTTCTCCAAAAGTTCCACCGTGCGTGCGGGCAGGGCGTTTCCTTCGCGGCACCAGCAATCCCATCCGATGTCGGCGTGAACATACTCCGCATCGAAACCGACGGCCTTTAATACTCGAATTGCCTGGGGCAAGACCTGGTTGCCGATTCCATCTCCCGGCATCGTAACGACGGTGTGCTTTGCCATGATGAGTCTTTTCTCCTCAAACAAGAACAGGTTGTTTCCGGTCGAGCCCAAGCTTCTTCGCCGCAAGATTCTCTGCCCCGCCGGCAATCACCAGCGATTGCGGAACTGTACCGAGCGGCGGGAAGGAGAACTTCTCTCCGCGCCAAGTCGCCACGCTCGATGTGAAGTCGATTTCGATCCTCTCTTCAGAGATGATGGTCTTCTCTTTCGCCTTGATCTCAGCTGCAAACTGCTCGCGCAGTCGCTTCACCAGTTCTGGAACCTCGATGCACAGAAAACCGTTGTTGTATGCATTGCGCAGGTAAGTCTGCGAGAAACTGGAGGCGATCACCAGCGGAATCCCTTTCGCCTTCAGGCAGGTAACCGCTTGTTCGCGGCTTGATCCCGTGCCGAAATTGAATCCACCGACGATTACATCCCCGCCGTGAGTACGGGCTGCAAACTGTGGGTCATAATTTTCCATTACCACCCGCGACATGGCCTCAGGAGTCATGTCGTCACGATAGGTGTAATCCTTGCCATAGATGGCGTCGGTGTTCACGTTGTCGGTCGGCATGAAAATCAGCCGCCCCTGTACTTTCTCGGGAAACCCGGGAAGGATCTCGACGCGCTCTCCGCCTTTGGCAGTGCTGGCGAATTCCTGGTAGTCGCGAACGAGTTCTCGCTGTTCGAACTGTCGTGGGCCTGTAATGTATCCAGCGAGGGCCGAGGCTGCCACAACTTCGGGACTCGCCAGGTAGCACTGCGCGTCGCGCGAACCCATTCGGCCTTTGAAGTTGCGGTTGGTGGCGGAAATCCCGACTTCACCTTTCTCGAGAAGTCCCGTGCCGAGTCCGATGCAAGGGCCGCAACTGGGCGGCAGCGGAATCGCACCGGCATGGACAAGATCGTGCCAGATGCCACATTGTTCCGCCTCGCGCTGGATCCATGCGCTGGCCGCTCCCACGTAGAACTTCACCCCAGTGTGAACTTTGTGGCCCTTCAGGATTCGCACAGCGGCCTCAAGATCTTCCAGCCGGGAGTTCACACAGGAAACGAGATAGGCTTTCTGAATCCCAACTTTCTTCTGCTCGATTTCGAAGAGAGATTGCGTCGTCTGCACGTTATCGGGACCGGAAACGTGGGGTGTAATCAATCCGAGATCGAGCTTGATTCGTGCAGCGTAATTGGCGCCAGCATCAGGTTGAGGGGGATTCGCCAGCCACTCGTCAATGTCTTCGGACTTGAATCGTTCGATTCCTTGCTCTTGCAGATGGCCATGCATCGCACGCAGATAGTGGATCGTCACGTCGTCGACCGGGAACCACGCTCCGATTGGTCCCCACTCCGTGCTCATATTCGCGATCGAGAAGCGCGCATCCATGGAGAGGCTGGCCACGCCCGGCCCGGAAAATTCGATCGCCGCATTCAGTGCTTCGTCGTGCTTGTACAATCCACACAGCGCGATGATCACATCCTTGCCGGTAACTCCGTCCTGGAGCTTGCCTTCCAACACGACCTGGATCGTCCGCGGAACCTGCCACCAGAACTCGCCCGTCGCCCAAACGGTGGCAGCGTCGGTCCGGACAATCGGAGTACCGATCGCACCCATAGCGCCGTACATGTTCGAATGAGAATCGGAAGCAACGACGAACGATCCCGGAAGAACATAGCCTCGCTCAACCATGATCTGGTGACCGATACCCGATCCGGCCGGATAAAAATCAACTCTGTGCTCGCAGGCGAATGCCTCGATCGAGCGATACTTCTTGAGGTTTCCATCATCGTGATTCTGGATGTCATGATCCAGCGCAAACACAAGTTGTCGGGAATCGAAAATCTTCTTTGCCCCGATAGCCTTGAACTTGCTCATTACCGCCGAAGTATTGTCGTGCGTCAACACGTGCGATGGCCGGATAGAGAGAAAATCACCCGCCTGCAGCGGCCGCGATGGTCCTTGCGTTTGATGACGTTGTGCGAGTTTTTCAACGATCGTTTGGGGCATAAGATCTCCCGCAACTGCCAGTTCGAATTAGTCCGACAACAAACAGTCGCTACACCAGCGCCGGCTTTCGGCTTGGCCGCCGCGACCCGTTCGACTTGTTGTTGGATTTCGACTTCTTCGATTTGCGTACATCCGCTTCCATCAGTGCCATGAGCTCACTGATGGAGCCGACTCGCTCCAGGTTCCAGACCGCCTCCCTCACGCGGTTTTGGGCGCCTTGCGAGAGCACTCCCTCGGCTAGCGCTGAGAATTTTTCCTCAAGTTCCTCATCCGTCAGCGGATTCCGCGGATCGCCTTTCGGATAGTCCAGTTGTTTGTTGAATGAGCGTCCGTCTGTCGTATCGATACGCACGATTACCCTCTGTAAAGCTGGAAACACTTTTTCGATCTCGGGATCCGCGACGACCTCGACCTTCTTCAGTTGCTCGCGGATCTTCGGATCCATAATTTTGTCCATCGTGAACTGCACGGGCGTGACCTGCCGCTCGGCCAGAGCCGCAGCGATCACGTAAGGAAGAGAATGATCCGCAGTCTCTTTTGTGTGCGGATCATATTTGCTGGGGTCGGAAAGAATGTCGGCCGCGCGAGCCAGCGAACGGATTTGAACTTTGCTCACTTGCTCTGGCTGCAGATCCTGACTCTTGACGATGTCGAGGACAGCAGAGATTGGAGTGTGCGTCAGAGCCTCGGTGGGAAACGCCTTCATCCCGCATTGCGTGATGCGCCACGATTCGCCCAAACCACTGGTCAGAAGATCAACCTTCCACTCCGGCTTGAAAACATGCGTCAGACCTTCCTTTCCGTCGATGACATGCTCTGGTCCGGTGTAACCTTTTTCAGCCAGCATTGCGGCCAGAACTCCGCTTTGCGTCGCCATGGGATCGACGGTGTTCTTCATCATCGTCAATTTGCCCGCGGTGACCGCACCCAGCGTGCAGTGTCGGCTCGCCGAGATTCCAATCGCATGTTGAATCTGCTCCCAGGTGAGGTGCAACATGCGCCCAGCCACGATCGGCGAAGCAAATGCAGTCAGCGTTGCGTGATGCCAGCCACGTTCGCGAATGCCTGGGAAAGCTGCTTCGCAGAGGCGCATCTCGAACTCATGTCCCAGCACTAATCCGACAATGAGTTCTTCGCCGTTGCTTTTCGCGCGCTCACCGCAGGCGATAGCGGCGGAGAAGATGTCCGACGGATGAGAGGGGTCCTGCTTCCAGTAAATGTCGTTGTAATCCATGCACCGGATCATTAGTGCATTAGCGAGCGAAGCTGATACGGGATCGACACGGTCTCGGCTTCCAATGATCGTCGCCAGTCCGCGGCCTGCGATCTCTCCGAGAATATCCAGAGCGATGGAAACATCATGCTGCTGATAGCCGCCCAGCGCGCAGCCGAAGGAGTCGAGCAGGAAGCGCTTTGCTTGATACACGGCACCGGCCGAGATGTCTCTAAATTGCAATGCCGCCGCCCAGCGCGACATGGCGGCGGTAATCGTCTCTTTTGGGGGCTGTGAAGATGGAATCGTCAATCTGAACTCTCCTATTTCGGCTGCAGCTTGATGTTCTTAGGATTCTTGAATGGCAGAAATGCCATGAAGTCTGCATGATGCACGATGAAAGCCTCCGTCGTGCGCTTTACGAGATCGCCCTCCGCGGCATGAGCGGCGATGATGTGACAGACGGAATCCGGTACTCCACATTCGAGCGCGAGAGCAGCGCCGGTAAACGGATGCCGCAACGCCTCTCCGCGCTCACTCTGTCGGATTTTGCCGTTCGGACCGAGTTCGTACTCCAGCAGTTTTCCGACGTCAGCCAGAATTGCCCCGGCAATCACCGCGTCCATGTCGACCGGCAGGGCCCGACCCATGAAGCTCTGCATCGCCTTCGCACTCTCGCGGGCAATGTGCACCACGCAGCGCTTGTGCTCCATGAACGTGATCGGGCAATTTGGGACCAGCAGCGTGAAAGGAATCTGGTTCAGGTCCTCCGGTTGAAGAGGGCTGCGTTCGAGGGCTTTTATCCAAGTCTGGGTAACTTGCTCTCGAAGCGCTGGATTCTCGATCCAGTCAATCTCCGGCCATAGCTTCTTTACGGTTTCGCGCATGACGCTGTGCGTAGGAAACTTCACAGGCTAGCCGCGAGGCAAGACCCGAAACGACGATTAGGATCACAGTAGGGTGTGATTGGACGGGATCATGAGCCGTAGGAAGACACCGAAAATTCGCGCGAACCTACAGGAAATCGAGCTCTTATACGAAATTCAGCGCAGGATCATAAAAAGCGGTGATTTGGATCACAGACCCTCCGCGGCCTGCGCCCTCAGAATTCCTTCCGAGTCTTTTCTCCTAAATAAGGAGACTTCATGGCTACTGCAACCCCAGTTTCGCCCGAAGCCCTGCGGACCCTTCCCAGTGATGCCGCCCGTCAGGTGCAATGGGGATTTTCCGACCGCTTCGATTTGCAATTGCTGGTGCAGTCCACAAGAGCCGTGGCGCGAGGCCCGGTGGCAAGATTGGTGGCCGCTGGTGGCAGAAACTCCCACGAGTGGACTGAAGGCAAAGCTGCCCTGCTGGATGACTTTGATAACGCAGGCATTACGGCTGTCTTCATGGACCCGGAACAAGGAGGAATGTTTGCCGGCCCCAAGAACCTGGCGTTGGCCCTAGTTGCTTTCGAACTGGCGTGGGTGGACGGAGGCGCTGCGACCGCCAGTCTTGCAAGCTGCCTGGCCCTCGCTCCCATCCACGAGCGCGGCACTGAAGAGCAGCAGCGGCATTATATGAAGCGAGCAGCCCCGCCGCAGCCCGGAGAGGACCGCAAGCCGTGGCGCGGCGCATTCTGCCTTACCGAACCGATCCCCTACGTCGGCGTCGATACCGGAGTCCTGAATGGCAAGGTCCGGATAGTTGAATGGAAGCCGGGCGAAGAGCCGGTTTTGCATGTAGATAAGCGCGGGCGGTTTATCACCAACATTGCCTTCGCCAATTTTGTCACAGCTGCGGTCGATTCCGACGATGAGCGGATCATGGGCAGCTGCATGGTCATCCTTGAGGAAGGTGATCAAGGAACGTTTGACCGCGGAACTCCGACGAAAAAGCTAGTTCACCAACTCTCATCAACTGGCGACCCGGTTTTCAACCTGCGCATACCCGCAAGCCGCATTGTGGGCGGATACGACCTAAAAGATGGCGTGATCGTTCCCCGTTACAACCACAGCGAGATTATTGAAGCGGTCCTTCGCCGCACGCGCGTGACGGTTGGCGTGATGACATCCGCAAAACTTCTTTCTGCGGTTGAGCCCATCATTCGATATCAGCGTGGAAGATTTCGCGGCGGCGAAAGTGCTGCACCGGGATCGGTGCGCTATGAACTGGGCTTGCAAGCGCGGGAAGACGCTGTCCATCGCCTCGTGGACGTGTGGGCCACCGGAGAAGCCAGCGCATCTCTGGCATTCGCGGCAGCACGCTCCTTCGACGAACTCGATCCGCTTGAGAAACAGATGGATCAGGTCTACGCCGAACGTGGGATCTCTGGCGCAAAGGCAAAAATGAGATTCATGCGTGAGGCAGCGGATCGTGCCATCGAACTGATCAAACTTCCGGACGGTGATTCTCGAAAAGAAGCTCTGCATTCGGACTCGCAACTCCGGTTTGCGATGCTGGACTCTCTCGCCGACGTTCTCTGCCCCGCCGCCAAGCTCTGGAACACCGGTTGGGGCACGCAGATGATGCGCGAAGCCGTAAGTCTGATGGGAGGTTACGGAATCACCGAAGACTGTCCCGGATTCCTCGCCAACAAGTGGATGGACGCCCAACTCGAGGCCACCTACGAAGGCCCGGAAGCGGTTCAGCGCCGGCAGCTGTCGATCACGATGGCGCAACCAATATTTCTGGCGCAGGTACGCAGCTGGGTCCGCGAGATGCGCGAGATCGCCTCCGACCATCCGGGTACCGGGGCGTGCACCATCGCCACCGCGATGACGATGTGGCTCTGGACGCTCGAACACCTGCAGACCAGCAGGGATCCGGATGGTTCCAAGTTGTATCAGAGCGCGCGACAGGGTGTGACTTTCCCACTTGCGGACGCTCTTTGCTGGCTCGTTGCCGCTCGATGCCAGATCGTTGACGTACTCCGGCTGGAACGCGAAGGCGCAGCAGATCCGTCGCTCGCCGAGGGGCTACCAGGACTGGTGAACTTCCTGAAAGATCTGTGCCACGTGCAAACCGCGCGCGCAAGCGGTGAAGTCGCCCGGATCTGCGCGGAACTGGTCTTCGGCTACAACCGTCATCCAGAGTGGGACACGGAAGGAAGGAGAGGTTGTTGGCATGGCGACGAACTCGACTTCCTCGAACAAGTAATGCCGGGAATCAATTCGTACGCACTGGATGTCATCGGCGAGAACGGATCGCATCCCAAGAAGGCCGGTCCTTGCGTGAGTTGTGCTGCAGAGAGTCCGTTCCTGTCGCTTCACGCGAAGCTCGACGGATGTCTCACTGGTTCGCGCCTTGCCAAAAGCCGTGCTGCAGAAACTATCTCAGAGATCATGATTCCAGAAGCGCTGGATTATCCCGCATGAGCGCTTTTGCTCCATCACCGGCGAGCGACGTTGAACGCCAACAAATCTCTGTCGACATCGCGGGAGTCGGATTCGGACCTGCCATGGGCGGGTTCCTGACCACGCTCTCTCGCAAGCTGATGAATGAAGACGGCTCTCCGCGATTTGAGAGCTCAACTTCGCCGGGACTACCGCTGCAGGTTATCTGCTACGAACGAGCGGGCGGCCTTGGCTTCGGAGCTTCGGGGGCCGTAACGCGAGCGCGGGGAATTCGCGCGAGCTTCCCGGATTCAGATCTGAGCCAGATTCCGATGGCGGCTCCCGTCACGAGTGAAAAACTTCTGTATCTGCTTGATCCATTTGGGGCGAGTCACCGGTCGTTAGCGTTTCGGCTGCAGGACCAGCTGATCCGAGCGTTCCCCACACTCTCCCGGTTGAAGCACGATGCTGTCGAAATTCCCTTCCTTCCGAAATTCATGCAGAAACATGACGGGATGATCTTCTCTCTCGGTCAATTCAACCAGTGGGTCGGAGAGCAAATCACGGCTTCTGGGTCAGTTCAGCTGTGGCCGGGCATGCCAGTTGCCGAGCCTCTAATTGATCAGAACGCGGTCTGCGGAATACGCCTCACCGATCAGGGTGTCAATCTCGACGGAACTCCCGGCGACGGGTTCATGGCGGGCATGGATGTTAGCGCAGGACTGACCGTCGTCGCAGACGGCCCGGTAGGAACCGTCGGCCAGAAGCTGGATTCGCACTTCGGCCTGCCCAAGGGCAACGAACACCGGGAATGGGCCCTCGGTATGAAGATGGTCGTCGAACTGCGGGAAAACTCCGGACTAGAGCCGGGAACGGTCCTGCACACCATCGGCTTCCCCGAACCGGAGATCTTCGGCTTTCTTTACGTACATCCCGATCGGCTGGCATCTGTCGGCATCTTCATTCCTTCATGGTTTCGCAGCCCGGTACGTACCGCGTATCGCTATCTGCAACACTACATGCTCCATCCATACTTGTGGAGACATCTTCAAGGCGGAACACTGAAATCGTGGGCCGCGAAATCCCTTCAGGAATCCGGGCGGCACGGCGAACCCTTTCTCGTCGGAAACGGCTACGCGCGGATTGGAGAAGGATCGGGCAGCACGAACGTTCTCGCCGGATCGGGCGTCGACGAGGCTTGGACGACTGGCGTTCAGTTGGCAGAAGCCGTTGTCGAACTCTTGGAGCAGAAAAAGCCGTTTACAAAAGGCAATCTGGAAAGCACCTACGTTCGAAGGCGTAGGCACAGTTGGGTTGATGCGGAATCCAGAGTCGCAGCCGATGCCCGCAACGGATTCGAGCATTCTGTTATGCGTGGGCTCATCGGCATGGCCCTGGCTGGTCTCACCGGAGGGGCGATCTCGTTCCCGGTGCCTAAAAGAAGGCCAAAGCAATTCTCGCTCGAAGATTTCGTCGGCAAGCGAATGCCATCGGCAGAGTTGCAGGAAATCCAACTTCAGTGTATGGAGCAGCACGTCGCGCTGCACGATCGCATCATGGACCGATGCGGATGGCCAGCTATCCCGCTGGATGGGCACCTCTTGATTTCGCATCAAGACGCGCTGCTGATGGGGGGAAGCGTCCAGGCAGCGGCGGGCTATGCGAATCATGTCATCTTTCGGCAGCCAGAACTATGCCAGGAATGTGAGCCGAATTTGTGCGTTGAGATGTGCTCCGGACAGGCCATTACCCGCGGCGAAAATGGCGTTCCTGCATTTGATCGGGAGAAGTGCATCCACTGCGGCGCGTGTCTGTGGAACTGTCCTGCCCGAAACGTGGATTTTCAGGCCGGCGCTGGAGGATTGCACTCAACCCTCAATTGACTTAAGGATGAGAAACAATGAGCAACGTTTTTCACATCGTCGTTTGCGCCGGCATCGTGCCCGACCCCTTGCAAACATTGGAACCAGTCACTACCCCAACCGGCCCGGCGCTGAAAAACGAGATGATGCTGCCCGCAGTGCTGGACCCATGGGCATCCCATGCGCTGTACGAGGCCGCGAATCTGGTTTCGCATCATCCTGGCAGCAAACTCTGGCTCGTCTGTGCGGCGCCGAAATCCAAACTGCAACAAGTCATGATGAACATCGCCCAAAAAGCCAGCTTTGAATTGATACCAGTCGACGCGCCGGCAAGCGGCTTCAGTGACGCCCACGAAGTTGCAAAGCTCTTAGCCAATGCAATCGAATCTATCTCAGGCCTCGACAGCTCGCGGCTGCTGCTGTTCGGCGGCTGGGAATCGCCGTCGCGTGGTGCAGGCGTGACCATGCAGCTAGTAGGCGAGCGACTTGGAATAACGGATCAATTCCAAGGCGTCGACCAAATCACAGTTCAACCCGACGGATCGTTCGAAATTCTCGAGCGCATCGAGGGCGGACGTCATCTTGCATCCATCTGCCAAGGGTCTCCTGCGCTGCTCGGTTGGGCCACGGGCAATCTGCCGGAGCCGCGAAATAATCCACAGATTGGAATGGCCAATATGCGCACGATCATTCCAGCGCTGCAGAAAGCGAAGCCAAACCAACTGGCACAGAACCTGAAGTTTCTGAGCGTCACACCCCCTAAGCAACGGCGACAGACGCGCATCGTGAAGGATCGTCCGGTGGACGAGATCGCCGCCGAACTTGCGGAATGGATCACGGAAGACTAGCGCTCTGGATTGAGGAACTCATGCCAAAGAAAATTCTGCTGATCGTGCACGTAGATGAATCGGGAGACACATTGCCGCGCCCGGCATTTGAAGTCTTGGGCGCCGCGATGGAACTCGCCAAAAGCTCGGGCGCGAACCTCGCCGTAGGGATCTTCGGAGAGCAGGTTCAGGAAGCAGCGAACAGTATCGCGTCAGCCACATCCGAGATTTTCACGGTATCCGGCACCGACTTCGCTCATCCACGCTATTCCACCGATGCCGCCGCCGTCGAAGCAATCTGCATGCAAGCATCCGCCGACATGGTAATCGGGCCTGGTACTTCGCGGCTTTTGCGTGTCATGCCCGGTGTCGCGCACAGAATTCAAGGCCAGGTCGATACGCACGTCACTGCTATCGAATCCATCGATGGCGCTATTACCGCGCGACGCTGGTTTTATCGGCAACGGCTGGAAGGCGTCATCCAGAGGCAGGGCGGTCCGTGGTTCTTGGCGATCGATCCCGGATGTCATGAACCATGGAGCGGTCCGCCTTCACTAGCCGCGGTGAAAGAGGTCGCAGTATCGCTTCCTTCGCCGGCAAAGCGTACCGAATTCGCAGGAATCAAAGTTCCCCAAAGCAGCGCGCAGACCATTCGTCCCGACGCAAAGCTCTTGTTTGTCGCAGGTGCCGGATGGTGCAAGAAGCAGGCAGACGGAAAGACCCATGTCGCGGAAGCCGAATCGGCGATTTTGGAATTCCTCAAGAACTCGGGAGCCTCACTCGGGGGAAGCAAGTCGCTGGTAGATCAGACGGGTGAAAATCAGTCTGTTCTCGGATTCATGACTCATCTCAACCAGATCGGACAAACCGGATCTACGCCGCGTCATCCCAGAGGGCTTTCCACATGTTGTCACGGCGAGGAACCACACGTTGTCGGATGGCGGTTCATCAATGAGCGTCGCGCCATCAATCTCGACCCCAACTGCGGATGGGCTCGGGGTAAAGCCGATGTGCTCTACGTGGCGGATGCGTTCGAAGTGATTTCGAAGCTGAACGCGCTCCTGGCCGAAAGATCGGAGCAGAAATTGGCCTCAGTAACCGGATGAAATGCCACTGTGACTGAGGGATAGGAAAGAAATGAGCTCCGTTATGTGAAGAATGTTGCACTTCCTTCCCATGCGAGCCACTTGCTGTCTTCTTTTGCCGAGGTCGGATCACTATATTTAATGTCAGCTTGACACCACTCAGTAATGTCTAGAGAATAGCTCGCTGCCAAGATTTTTTTTGGCGAACCTTCCCCCTTTTTGTGGTCCTGGTTCTGGGACGTTTCATTTAGTTCAACTTTTTGGGCATTCGCTCGCGGAGCGAAGTGCGGCACGATTTCGTGCGCTCAGCGGCGGCTTGCTATGGAGAACAATTATGCGCGGACGGGCGTGGTGTCTTTTGACGGCAGTTTTGGCGGTCCTGGTTCTTACAGCCGCATCAGCAACACCAGCAGCAGCACAGTCGTTCAGCTTCCCAGTTGGCGGATTCACAACCACGAACGTGTGTGCGAATAGTGGCAATCCGCCGCCATCGTGCCAAATCTTGACGAACGGCTCGCCTTCACGTCCGCAGATAACCAGCAGCGGAGCTCTGCGTCTAACGACTGCCAATCTGAACCAGCATGGCTCAGCATGGTTCAAGATTCAGCAGCCACTTTCCACTGGATTTACCACCGCTTTTCAGTTTCAGGTTTCTAAATCGAATGCATGCCGTGGGTGCTCGTTTCCGGCGGACGGCCTTGCTGTCGTAATTCAGAATGATCCCTCCGGAACCGGCGCCATCGGCTACACCGGAAACGGTCAAAACCTCTCGTATGGTAATAACGATGTTTCGACTGCTCACGGTCCGGGTGCCGCAATTCTGAACAGTCTGGCTGTCGAACTCGATACCTTCCAGAACTCAAACTACAGCGATCCAAATGGCAATCACATTGCCGTGCAGAGCTGCGGGCCTAACAACAGCAGCACTCTCACTCCCAATAGCGCCGATCACAACTACGTCTGCCCGAATGGGAGCCTGGCAAATCTCGGGCTCCAAAGCTTGCCATCGGGCCTTTCTCTGAGCGATGGACTCGCACATACGATCACCGTCAACTATCTCCCGCCTGCGTCGTGCACCAGCGGCTGCAATAACCTGAGCGTGTACTTCGATAGCACGCTGATCTTGCAGACGACCATCGACCTGACACAGCAGCTGAACCTGACCAGCGGGACAAACGCATACGTCGGATTCACCGCAGCAACAGGCTCTTCGGTTGAAAACAACGACATCATCAGCTGGTCGTTCAGCCAATGGCCACTTTCGCCCATTACTATCAATCAGCCGGTCCAACCCACCAGTCCGACAAACTTCAATTACACTTCAAGCCTCAGCGCCGTCTCCGACTACTCGCAGAGCGGATTGCCCCCGAACTCCTTCCAGGGGCTGTTCATGCAAGGTACGGTGCAGACCATCACCGATCAGCAGTTCTCCGATCTCGTGAACAACACTCCATTTCAGGGAAGCACCTGCCAACATCAGGACACCGGTAATGGCACATACGCTTGCGTCACAACGACGGATCTCTGCACAACTTCTAGCAACTCAAACCCGCAAGGATCAAACTGCCTGACGACTGGCGGAAATCCGCTGATCAATGTGTCGAATACATACAACATTGACCCATCCCAAAAACCGATCACTGCTCCGGGATACATCATGGGCAAAGACAATGCGATCGGCTGCGGGGCTGCCGCGGACAACAGTTGCAAGGGATTGGTAAGTGTCTTTACCAGCATCAATGGAGACATCGTGACCAGCAATGGCCACACGAACAACTTCAATTCAGTCCTCATCCCGATCTTCGGCGGGGTTCAGCCCAGCACCAGCATCACAACAACTCCGCCGCTGAACGGCGGTTGGATCAACGGACCTGTGAACGTCAACTTCAACAGCGTCGAGACAGTGCCCAGCAACAACACGAATCCGCCTTCGACTCTCCCCACCATAAGTGCAATCAATTGGCAGGCGACGGGTCCGAATGCTCCGAGTCCTTCCTCGGGAAACATTAGTGGCTCGACTGGATCGATTCTGATCCCAGGCACCACGGAAGGCACAACTACCATCACCTATGCCGCGACGGACAGTTCGAATGTCATCGAGACGCAGGTAACGAATGATGGCAACAATGTGAGCACTGCCACTCCCGTCTTCATCATAAAGACTGATCTCACTCCGCCTACCGTGAGTTGCACTCCGCCTACCGCAACGTGGCAGGCCACGGACGTAATCGTCCCCTGCACTGCGAGCGACAACGCCAATGGCTCGGGACTGGCTGGACCTTCGTCATTCAACGTTCAAACGAATGTTCCTCCGAATACCGAGACGAATAGTGCGACGATTTCGGCAGTAACCGTCCAAGACATTGCGGGAAATACTTCTGCTCCCGCAGGGCCATTCGGGCCATTCGAAGTCGACAAATTGGCACCCAGCATCACGCCTCCGACGATTTCCCCAGCTTCGCCTGTGTTTGGCCAATCGGTGAGCGCCAGTTACAGCTGTGCTGATGGCGGCTCGGGAGTAGTGCTCTGTGGGCCGACAGGCTCAACGCAAATTCCTCCCACTTCCAATACAGGAATACTTACAAGTCCGGTCGACAGTTCCGTCGGGCTCCACACTTTCACCGTGAATTCGCAGGATCTCGTCGGGAACCCGAGCCTGCCCAGTTCAGTGACGTATACAGTCGGAAAAGCTAATCCTGTGATCACCTGGGCGAATCCGGCGCCCATCGCTTATGGCACTGCTCTTAGTTTCGCTCAGCTGAACGCCACGGCCAACACTTCCGGCGCTTTCAATTATTCGCCGGCAGCGGGAACCGTACTCAGTGCAGGAACTCAAACACTTTCAGTCACATTTACACCAAGCGATACGACGGATTACAACAATGCAGTCGCATCTGTTCTATTGATCGTGAGTCAAGCATCCCCCACTCTTAGTTGGACCGTGCCTTCCCCCATCACTTACGGCACGCCACTCACTTCTGCACAATTGAATGCCTCAGCGAACGTACCCGGAACGTTCGTTTACACTCCCGCCGCGGGAACCATCCTTCCTGTGGGGATGCAGACACTGACGGCGAACTTCACACCGTCGGACACTACCGACTACACGGGCGCCTCGACGAGTGTACCGATCACCGTTATTCGGGCCGCTAGTTTGACGACGATTACCTCTGTCTCACCGAACCCGGCTGTTCCAGGTAGCCCGGTGATGATCAGCGTCACCGTTGTTGGCGTGTCAGGTGCTGCTTTACCAACTGGCACCGTCACTGTGAAAGCCAGCAGTGGCGAGATGTGTGCTGCTCAGGTGTCTGCGGGCGGCTGCGCAATCACTTTCTCGACAACTGGAACTCGCACCCTCACGGCTACCTATAGTGGAGATGCGAACTACCTGGGCAGTTCAAGTAGCAGTTCGGTGCAAGTCACTGTTGGGGATTTCTCTATCAGCGCGACGCCGAGTTCGGAGACGATTTCCTCCGGACATCAGGCTCTGTATAGCATTACCGTTACACCGATTGGAGGCCTGAAGGGCTCAGTCGCCCTGAGTTGTTCGGGAGCACCTGCCAACTCTTCATGCAGTATTAGCCCATCGGTAGACAATCTTCAGGGCAAACCAATTTGCTCCATTGTTACGTTGAATGCTAGTAAGAATGTGAATCACGGTACGTTCACGTTGACATTCACGGGGTCATACGGCAACGGGGCCATTGTACACAGCAAGTCCGTAACACTGACCGTAAAGGGCGGGAATTAGAGTCGGACGTTGAGAACTGTTGGAGTATCAACCGTGCGTTTGGGTTTTGCTGCCTCTTCGTTGAAGCTGCAATCCTAAACTCGCGCTATTTCTACTGTACGGACTGTCTTGATTGCGTAAAGATGTGCTTCAAGTCATATCGCTCAGCGAGGTGTTCCGAACCCTGCTCTTTGCTCAGTTCACCGAGCAGTCGCGCGGATTCAGTAAACTGCGTGGCAGCGTCTGTATTATTCCCGGAGCGCTGCAGCGCAGTCCCAAGTAAATAATGAATTCGCATACCCTCAAGCCGTAGCCCGAGTTTCTCGCTGCGGCCCATTACTCGTTGAAGCTCCTGCTTGGCACCCGAATAATCCTTGCTCTCAATCGTGGCCTGAGCCAGGAGGGCCGACGCCGCCACGGAGATATAGCGCCTGCCTTCTTTGTCGGCCTGCTGCGCCAGTGCGCGAAGGTCACTGACTGCCGTCCTCGCACGTCCATCGAAAACCGCAACTCTGCTCAAGCTAAGCTTGGCATTCATCACTCCTTCTTTGTCACCACTATGCGTTGCGAATCGAGAGGCCTGCTCATATGAATTCTTCGCAGACTTGAGATCACCCTGATAGAAAAAGGCGTCCCCTTGACTCTGCAAGACGGATGCCGTTAACGAATCGTTCTTCAAGCCGCGAGCCAAACTGAGAGCTTCATCGGTCAGCGTGCCGGACTCAGAGCCGCGCCCAGCCTCCGCCAATGCTCCCCCCAGGTCGGCTAATGCTTCGGCCATGTTGCTGCTGCGGTCACCCGCATCGCGGAATGCTTTCACCGCATCCTGCAGAATCGAAACCGCCGGCCCGATACGTCCCTGGTACTCGAATACCAATGCCATGCTGTGTGACATCTTCGCAGCGCTAAGCGTGTCCCCAGACTTGCGATAAAGGTCCAGTCCGCGCATGAAGGACTGCATCGCAGCGTCATACTGCCCCAGAGCTACATAGGCCGTACCGAGACTCTGAAGCGTCTGCGCAATGTCGCCCGGATTGTTCAGCTTTTCGCGCAATTGCAAAGCTTGCTGCAAGTACGTTAGCGCATCTTCGTTTTCACCCTTTAGTGAGTAGGCATTGCCGATGTTGTTGAGGCAAAGCGCCTGATATGTTTCGTCCCCGGAATCCCGCTGAATCTGGAGCGATTCCTTCAGTACTAGTAGCGCTTGATCCGGTTGGCCGCGCTCCATGTAGATGTCGCCAAGATCAATTAGTGTATCGCCGGTCTCTTTCTTGGCCCCGATCTCGCGCCGCAGTTTCAGCGCTTCGTTGTACGCGGAAATTGCTTCATCAAGCTTTCCCAACGAGAGTTGCACCTGAGCAATTTCCACCAGGCTGGCCGCAACTCCTCGCTTCTGGCCCAATTTCTCGTTGATCGCCTTGGAGTCCTCATAATTGCGGAGAGCCTCGGTGGGCCGGTTCATCAACTTGTAAGCAATGCCCGTCGCCTGCAGGATCAATGCCTGCTGCTCTTCATTATTGAGATCGACGGCCAAACGCCGCGCACGGTCCAGCGGATCTAAGCCTAGTTGCGGATTTCCCGCCTTGATCTCAACCCTGCCCATCGCTAGAAGCGTATCGAGATTTTTTCCGTCAGCTGCGAGAATTTTCTGGTAATACGCCCGTGCACTACCCAAGTCACCGGCATCCTCGTAAAGATTGCCTAGGGCATACAAAACGTCAAGATTGTCAGGAAAACTTTTTGCCAGATTTTGGTAGGCGGCGATCGCCTTCTGATTATTCTTTGTGACTTTCGCGAAACTCGCCTCCATGAAATAACGTTGCGCCAGCGGCAGATTCTGACTCAGTTCCACAGCACGGCGGGATGCCTGCTCCGCATCGCTGTCATACCCCAAGGCCGAGTAAGCCTCGCCTAATCTCGAGAATGCATCCGCAAACTGTGGGTCTTCTGTGGTCGCAGCCAGCAATCGTTTCTGGGCTTCAAGGTTGTTCCCTTGGCGCAGGAACTGAAGTCCCTCGTTGTAATCCTTGAGGGCCTCCACCGAACTTGAACTCGGTTTGAACGACTGCGCTTGCAGTTCCTTGACCAGGTCAGAGGAGAGCGACAGATTCTGACGGATCATTGCAGCGAGCCGATCTACGGCCTGCGGCAAATCCTTCTGACTGCTGGCCTCCGACTTCACCTTGGTCGTTCGGTTATGCTTTCGATCCTGGACCGTGGCGTCGATTCGGATCTGATCACCGAGTTTCGTGTACTGTCCCCAGACTAACGTATCGGCGTTCGTGAAATCGGCGATGCGTCCCAGCGATGTCGAGTCCATCGGAGAATTCGGCGCGATCCTCAGATCGTGCAACACCTGCTGCATCCGATCCGGTGGAACGGTTCGCAGATGCGACGACTGGCCGACATCTGTGCTCAACATGTCAGAAAGGCTTGGCCCTAACCAGTCCCATGTATCGTCGCCGGACGCATTTTGAAATGGCATGACAGCCAGCGAGATACCAGGTTCGGTCTTTGGCGGAAACATCTTCCCGCGGTAGATAAATCCCACAACCAGGAGCAGTAGAAAAGTAAGGACGCCAGTAACGATTGGCCACGGAACGGTCTGTCCCCACGGCTTTACATTTGCATGAAATCCCAACGTTGCCGCAGCGCGCTTTCCCTGCCATGAATCGAGAGCCCGCAATACCTCTTCGGCCGTTTGATAGCGTAGGTTAGGATCGCGCTCGAGGCATTTACTGACAACGCCGCTCAAAGCTCCAGGAATATTCCGATCCAGGTCTGACACAGGAATTGCCCGCTCCTGCGTCCGCCGAATGAGACTGGCCAGAGCCGTCTCGGCCTTAAAAGGCATGTTGCCGGTCAATAGCTCATAGAGGATCAGGCCCGCCGTGAAAACATCCGATCGTTGATCCAGTTCCTTGCCCAGAGCCTGTTCCGGCGACATGTATTCCATCGTGCCGACGAGCGCCCCGGTCTGGGTCATGCCGTCACCTTCCATGGTGCGGGCGAGACCAAAATCCATCACCAGGATGCGGCCGCTGTCTTCACGCATGACGTTCTGCGGCTTCAAATCACGATGGATCACCCCGACGCTGTGTGCTGCCTGCAGTGCTTGGCACACCTGCTGCATGACTTCCACGGCTTCTTCTGGAGAAAATTTCTTTTTCTCATGAATCAAGGCCCGCAAATCACGGCCTTCCACAAACTCCATCGTGATGAACTTCACTCCATCGGCGTCGCCGAGGTCGTAGATGCGGATGACATTCTTGTGCGTAACCTGCCGCGACAGCAGTAACTCCTGCTTGAATCGCGCCAGCATCGATGAGTTCGAAGCTAACTCGGGCCGGATCACCTTCAGCGCAACTGGACGATCGAGTTCGCGATCGATCGCCTTATAAACCGCTCCCATTCCGCCTTCGCCCAGCAGCTTTAAAATTTCGTATCGGCCACCCAGGACGTCTCCGATGTCGAAAATTGGAACGCTGACAACAGACCGCACCGAATTGCGCTGCGAGTTTGACTTCTGCGGTGGAACCCAGTCACCAGTGGTCGCGTCCAAGTCAACCAGTGTGGCCTCGGGATCGAAATTGGAATAGCCAGGTGGAGGTGTGCTGGTTAGAGTGGGGTCGTCACTGATGGGAGCCGGATTTGACGCAGAGCTATCCCCTTTTACGGGGACACCCACTCCACCCTGCGGCTTCGCCTCTCCACGACTCCGTGGATCGGCGGGAACATTCTCTCTTGCCATGTCTGGTTGGGGAAAATGAACGCCCGCACAGCCCTAACCGCGACGGAACGTCTTGGGTGAAAGTATATACCCCGGCGAAAGGGTTGAATGTACCAGGAACACTGGCCGCGCTTGGCTTAGGAAACACCCGAACAAGGTCGCTTTAGGAATCTGTTCACAAAGGAAACTGTGGGACAAAGCCCTTACCAAAACTGCTATTCGCCCATACCTCCTACCTTCATGTCCTTCAAAATGGATAACTGATTCGATGTCTGGTCTGACAGTTCGGACGGGTCAGCCGCGCTCGCAAAAAAGTCCAGCATGTGCTTTTTCAGGTCCCCAGGAATGCTTCGTTCCCGTTTAGCGGTCAGCCGTCCCAGAAGTTGCCTATACGCCTGATCGGCTAACTCATATTCCCCGAGAACATCTCCGTGCCCAGTGTCCAAGTCTACATTTGCTAGCACAAAGGTTTTGTTGGCATCGGATAAAGCTCTCTGCACCGTGTCTCGAAAAGCATCCACAGTTTGATTCACACTCTTGAGATACAACTCCTGGGTTTGCTCATTCGGGATTTTGATGGCGAGATCTGAAGCAGCTCCGACCTTGGGAACAAGGAATACGAGAACAGCAAGAAGGTGAGCTTTGAAGCCGGGTCCTTTATATGTGTGCTTCCAGTGGCGATCATAGTTCGTTTGTTTCACGCGGCCATAGAAAATCTGGTACGCCTCATTGTCGGGATTCGGCGGGAACTGGTGTCCGTGCAGCACGACTTCGGCTTCCGCAAACGACGGGATAAAGCTGCGAACGGATGTCCGATAACTCTTAAGGGCTGGTATAGGTTCTCCCAGTACCTCGGAAAGATTAAAGCCATAGGTAGCGGCAAATGCGCGCTCCAGAAACTTCCGAGGCACTCGGAAACCGATGTGGCGCAAATAAGCTGGCGGTGCGAACTCTGTGTTCTTCATCTCTTGCACATCGAACGCGAACTCGGTCCGAATGTGACCGTGCGGGCTCTCGCCGTAAGTCACCTTGCTCCCGTATTTCTTCTCTAGTTTGGGAAACTCTATCGCGGTCGATGGATTGATGGCCTCCGAATGCCCAATCGAATCCCCCAGGTAGTGCGAGAGAGCACCCATCGCAAACGCATATTCATTGACCGTGCTGGCATTTTTCAGCATCCATGCGACGAAGTCTCCGCTGCGCACGTAGTGGGTCAGATTACTGAAGAAGCGCTTGCCAAACGGATAGTAGCCCATGTCTTGCATGGCCGATCCGCCGTACGCGAAAGAATGGGCTACAACAAGGTCATGATCCGTAGCATTCGGAAACTTCGCTAGCAATGCCGGACGTATCGATTCGTTCCAGGCAAGGTCGATCAATTCTTCGTGAGTGAGAACCGAATAGGCACCGCAGTTCGTGCAGGCAAGTACAACCATCAGCAAAATCATGACCATTCGATTCCATGTAAGTAGTTGCACCATGGTTCAACACACCTGAACATAAGCCTTCCGGCTCAGATTTGGTCTTTTTCCTCTTCGAGTGATAACGGCTGTAGTTGATCAACGACAATTGAAGCTAAAAGAATGCACACGGGCAAATACAGAGCGGCGATTTTCCAGCGAGAGTCCATCCATGTTCCCGCGATCGATCCCACCGCATAACTGAACCAGATCGTGCCCATGAACGCTGCATTGCGGAATGAGGTTTGTTTGCGGGAGTTCCCAATAAAGCCGATTATGTTCCCGTTTTCGCGCCAGGAATCATGAATCCAGAATAGCCATCTCGCACCCTCCTGCGCCAGTTTGTTCAGCATGCCGGTGACGAATGTCGTGTGAATCGTGAGCGGTCCGATACGAGTCAGAGTTGCTGTCTGCAACCCCATCGCCGCCGCGAGAAGTCCGAGCAACAGGCAGGAAATTCCCACAGGAATCGTTTCAGGCGTGGATTGCTTCAGGACAGCAGCGCCAATCCGGACGAATGCCAACACTAACAGAGCTTCTGCCGCCATTGTCATGGAAGCAACGGTTCGATTGCGTCCTCTCGCACCAGCCTCGATAACCGCTCTGCCCGCCACTGATCCAGCGACAAAGCTTGCGATGATGACAAACGCTCTGGCCACATCAGGCCAAGCGCCGATCTCGAACTTGTTCCCTAAGTGCACTGTCGCCCCAGTCATGTGAGCGACAAAGAGGTGATATACCGTCATGTAACCGACAATATCGACTATTCCAGCCGTGAACGTCAGCAAGATCGCAATTACCGCTTTCACCCTCGCGTGAGACTTTTGTGAGGGACTTTGCATGTCCTAAGCCGATTGTTCGATGCCTTGGGCCGTGAGTGAGTTGTGGGGTGAAGTTCAGAAGGTTTGTTTAGAAAATCACGTCACCGACTTCCTATCGTCCCTCAGGCGGTTGCGGAAACTGGCATTCCAGGGCTTGGCGTAGCAGTGTCGACTGGGTTTCGTGGAGGGCCAACATCAAGCACAGTCGAATCAACAACTGTCCCCGCGGTTTTGCCGCATTCCTTCAGGACAGAGCAATCGTCACAATGCTCGCCTTAACGGGCAAGATCCCGTGATGGGTATAGAGGTCGGGTTTGCGAGCAATGACGCCGCCCCGCGTCGCCCCGCTTGTATAACTCTTGCCAGTCAGTCAGGAGACGACAAGCGTCGTAGAATAATCCGATGAGTAACAGGCAGAAACGTACAGCTTCTCCCGAATGGGCGCACCACATCACGTCGCTACGAGAGAGGATTGGTATCAATCAGGCGGAACTCGCACGCAGAATGGAATGTTCTGCCATGACCATCTCGCGATGGGAGCGCGGCCTTCTTCAGCCGTCTGCCGAGCATTTCATTCAGCTCGGTAATCTGGGGAACAAAGGTGAAGCCTGGTTCTTCTGGGAAATGGGCGGCATCCAGCCCGCCAAGGTCGTCGATGCCCTGGACGGATCCCGCTCAAGAAAAGCCGTCGAATTGCACCGTTCCAACGGTCGAGCATCCATGACCCACATCGAATTATCAAGCAAGCTCACGCCGATTCCCGTTTTGAGAGCGAGAGTCGGCACGCATGGCGTTCCGGGCGATCGGCGAAGCAGCCTTCGGGGAGTTGCTTCCAGCACTACAGTGGGCGTCCCCCCTCCTGGTGCCCCAACCCTTCCTATACCAGTCTGCTTCGAGTGAAAGGACATTCCATGGAACCGCTCATCCGACAGGGTGACCTCTTGGCGGTGGACTTCTTCCAGACTGACCGCTCTGAATTGTACGGGCACGTGATTGTCGCCGGCACCGATCACACGGGGCTTTGTGTTTCGCGACTGCGGCGCTACGACAGCGTCGACTTACTCGAAGCGGAAGATCGTAAATTCGATCCTCTGGTGCTCGCTAAAGCAAGCCGATGGCGTATTGTTGGAAAGGTTCTCTGGTGGATCTCGGGAACCCAGAACTCTCTGTAAGGTTTCTTCTCTGTAGTCCCCATCCCCTCTGGTGGCGCATATTGGCGCTCGTGCCCTCTAATGACGCTAAGTACTCTGAAGCACGAGGTCACCCTCTATACGCGTATATAGTCTGAACGCGAAACCCAAGCAAGCTCATCGCAGGTCGACGCTCGACCAAAGCGAGAAGGTGCGCCATGCCGAGGAACTCTTGAAAGAAGTCGATTCATTGGCGTTGCTCTTGGATGAAGTAAAGAAACAAAGCGAAAGGATTCAGGCTGCCGCTGACGCGATAGGAGACCGGGTATTCGATTTACGTCCCGGCAAGGCCTCCGCGGGCAGGGCCGACGGCCAGGCTAACCGCGAGTCTGCAATCGGTCCGAAGCTTGTCGTGCGAACCCGATCGGATAGGCCACATTCCTTCTAAGACCGAGCGATTCGCAACTTTAGAAATGCCTCTTCGACACGCTGCTCGAAAGTGCTCAGATTTCCACCCACCTCAATTCTGCTGAACATATAAGCCTACCGTTAGGACCTGAATTGAGTTCTTTACTGTATTGTTGCTTTCGAAAGTGCGCGGTTAAATGTTCCGACGATTAAGTGAGGACACCATGCTTTCCCCTCAAGCAAAATCGATGCCTTCCGCGCCGCGGAGCCGAACCTCCAACTGGCGCGATGTTTATTTCGCTGCAGTCTTGGAGTCAGATGGGAAGCGTGCACTGGCCAAGATCCAATTCGCCAGGAAGTTTCTACGGATTCGATTGCTCGAATTGCAATCTGCCTCGGATGGGCGTGCCGACGAACTCCGAGATCTGCATAGCGCGATGACCTATCTCGATATTCTGTTCTCGTGCATTGCGGATAACTGTCCGGGCAGCCGCATGGCAGCAGTCGCCTGACATTCCCCGACCTGCAACATATTATTCTGGAAGAAGTACCTCGAAACTAACACGGGCGCGGCTCATTGACTGCCGCTACCGCCTCCGCTGGCAAAGGTTTCAGGGGGATCGAAGTAACAACTCCGCCAGAAAGCAGAATCCGAAAGCGCTCCTGAATTCCATTTCGCGAGCGTGGGTTGAACTGCTGCGATCATTCCGCCATCCGCTGAATCAAAAATCAGCACGATGCCTGCCGCATCATCCGCTTTCTGCGCCATTTCTGCATAGCTCTTCTGAAACACGGTCTTGGCAAACTCCAGCTTCAGTTGCGAGTCAGAGTCCTTTGTCGACTCATCGATTTTCTGCACGGAAATGAGCTTCACGTTTTTTCCGCGTAGCGGCGCCCAGTCGCCGGGAAATTGCGCTGTTTCCTCCCGCACCACATGGAAGAACTCTGCCGCTCGCGGACTTGGCGGAGCCATTGGTGCATCCGGAATCGAATCCGGCATCTCCACGTCGTTTCGCCATATCCACCCTCGCGACAATCCTGAGATCCGCACATGGACCCAGTCCTGGTTATAGTTCAGAATCTCGAACTCATCATGAACACTGGCGAGGAAAATCGGCTTGGAACTCAGACTCGGGTTCGAAACCACCGCCGTTCCCGATTTCTTGACCGCCGCCATATTCCTTGGGTGAGCCTGATTTTTGAGAGCCTCTTGCAATTCTCCAATTTGCTCTCGCAACTGCTTACGTTCGGGATCGGCTGGCGGATTCGATGCATCTTCACCAGTTCCGCTTGCCGCGCCGACTATGCCTCGTGACAAAGAAGCTGAAGCCGAGGGAGTGTCAAATAATCGAGGCTCGGGTGCGGAGATTGCGGGCTCACTCTTCGATTCGACTGGGTGAGCAGATTCGCGTATCGGAGCCGCAACCGCGGGAGCCGAAGCTACCACGGGACGATCCCTCTCGGCAGGCTGATTTGCTCCTAATTGCTCCGCAAGTTGATCCAGTATGTCAGTCTCAATCCGTCCATTGGATGGGAGCAATTCATATCCGGAATGTGCCTTGGCAGGGTCGTCGTACCAGGCCGTCACTTTGACCGAAACCCGAACCACCGATTTCCCGGACCTGTCTGGACTCACCTGTGCTTTGGCCTGAAAAAACGCTTTTTGATATCGCTCAAGCGGGTGCTCGCCAGCGACCGCGAATCCGTCGAGAAGCGGCAAATGTCCCGACATGGAGCTTTGCATCTTTTGGAGCTCCTTCTGAATGGCTGTCGGCGGCTGGGTAAAGGTACGCTCGTATGTTTTGGACTGGGCGAGTGCCAGAAAGGTATTCGCACTCAAAAGAACAGCGAACGCTGCAAGAACGCGGAAAGATCTTTGGGCAGTCGGTTTCACGGCAACTCCTCAAGATCGTCGCGTGAAACCCATCCGTGCTGTCCGTCATGAGTTTCGACTCCAATCCAATATGGCGTCGAGATCACGATCAGCACCTCGGCTCCCGCTTTTAACGTCTGTAGATTCGTAGCCGTATGAAACGGAGCCGATTTCAGTTCTGCACCAGCAGCTCTTACGCGCTTTTCCGTCTGCTGCTTTAGATCGTGGACTTGTTGCTTAAGGTCATCGATTGACAACGCATCCGAGATGACCCCTTCCGGGGACTGGCTTGCGTTCGCGGGAGGAAGATCAACTGAGGCAGGTTGAACTGGGAACTCATTTTGCTCGAATTTCTTCTCGGTGGCCGCCTGCTTTTCACGGTCTCCCTGCGCTGCCTGATCCCTCATTGACTGCATGAACTCAAGCCGGTCGCTTATCACTTTATATTCTGCGTTTTCCACGGAACCGTCGGAAGCATGCGATTTGTGGCGGAATTCTTCGATAAAAATGGCATCGATTCGCACCACCGTATGCTTATCATCTTGCTTCATCACAACATAGCGGACGGTCAGCGTACCTACGTCGTTGCTGTCTTTAAAATTTCGCGGATCGAGAGCGTGTAGCCGCTGCTTGTAGAAAACCTTCCCGCCGTCTGTCCACGCTGGGAACGCGCTGGAATCGTTAACGGCGGTGGCGCCCCCGACGAACTCATCCTTGTTGTATTCCTTCGTGCCGAAAATCTTTCCGTTTTGCGCAACGTCGTCTACGGCCTTCAGAACGTCAGCCTCGGCATACGGAACATTGGCCATCAGACCAACGCCATACTGCAGTCCGTCTTTTTTGTCGTTGGCGTCCAGCAAAATGGGGGACACGCCCACTAAAAGCACGATCCCCAATGCCGCATAGCGAAACAGCACCGCACGAATAGAACCCATATTTGGACTAACTTTGGCTCGGAGAGAAGAGCGCAAGTGAGCAGAAGTGTAGCATCAACTCAGATTCCAGGTAGCGATTCACATTTTAGTCTTACATGGCGCTATTACCGATGCGCCAAATTGTGACATTGTAAAAAAATTGTAAAAACATCTTGCAAAAGAGAGAATGACTCATTTACGATTCACGGCCGGTACGGTGGTAGGACCTCTGGGGAAACATTAGGTCCTGCTGCTCGGGGCAATGTGGGGTTTACGCACCTTCGAAGCTTACCCTCCACATCGCCGTTTGGGGACAACGTACAAATCAAGCTTCACGTGGAGGCATGCGTATGCGCGCCGTGTCGCGCCTTTCTCGCAGGTTCCGTGATGTCACTTCTTGCCCAGTCGTCGCCTTAACTATTCTCTTACTCGTGCCAAGCTTCTGCCAACCGGCGGCGGCCATTCCAGCGTTCGCCAGAAAATATGGCTTGCGCTGTTCTGCCTGCCACGAGGCCTGGCCAATGCTCAACTACTTCGGACAAAAGTTCAAAGACAACGGCTACCAGTTGATGAACGACCGGGATTCGCCGGTTTGGCAAAATCCTTCATATTGGCCTGCCACGATGCGCATGACGACTTTCTGGCATCGTGAAAGCTCCGACAAAGTTGCTGTCGACTCCGTGGCCGGAAACCCCGGCAGTGCTCTGGCGGAGCGGCAGGTCACTTCTCATGGTTTTGACTTGAGCGGCCTCGATTTCCACACTGCCGGCACCTTGGAAAAGAACTTCTCGTTCTACCTCCTGCCCTCTTCTGACCCGACCGGCGCCTTCCATTTCGAGCAGGTTTTTGCTCGACTAGATAACATCGGCGGCAGTTCCTGGTTGAACGTCAAGCTCGGAAAATTCGAACTCGACAACCTCATTTCAGAAAAACGAATCCTGACCCTCACCTCGATATCCGGCGCATACCAGACCTATCACTTCATCCCACAAGGCGATGCCAACGTCTTCGGACAAATCGGTGATAACCAGCTCGGTGTCGAATATCTTGGCCATTCGGTTGACGATCGCACCCGCGTTTCTGCGGCCCTCGTCAGTTCCAATGACGGGAATGTGAATCTCCCGTACGGCAACTCTTACACCGGTTTCTTTGCGGCAAGTCACGCCTTTGACGTTGGCAAACTCGGTGTAGATCGTATCGGTGCGTACGCCATGCTTGGCGAAGCCCCGACTGGCTTCTTGACCACCGCCGGCGCTCCCGTTCCCGGTACTGGTTTCGGCAATAAGTCTTTCCACCGCGAGGGCTTTGTCGGACTTTTCTATTTCGGCAAGCTTGACTTCTTAGCCCTAACCCAGCACGGCTGGGACAATGCTTGGTTCGGAGCCGGATATGGCGACGTCATCGGCGGAACAACGACTCTGAACAATGTGCCCGGGACCCTTCTTCCAACCGGATCCAGAGCGCCCACTTGGAACGGCTACATGGTGGAAACCCACTATGTCTACAACCCTCAACTGATCTTCATCCAGCGCTCCGAGTGGCAGCGCATGTCGCAGCAAGCGAACAGTTCTCTCCCCTCCAGTTTAGGCAACACCGACATGTACACCTTCGGCTATCGCTGGTATCCCATCATGAACCCGCGCGCAGGATTTGCGCTGCACAACGAGTATTCATGGCTCCGGCAGCGCGGCACGTCGCCTGTTACCGGAACAGACCTTACCACCAGCAGTCTCATCCTTGGATTCGATTTCGACTTCTAGAAAGGACAGCAAATGCGCATACAAATTCAGATTTTGTCACGAGCAATCGCCGCTGTTGCTGTTCTTGCGCTCCCCATCTTGAGCCAGGCTCAAGTCACGAGCGTACAAGAAGAGGAATGGCTCAATAGCCCGGCAGCGACCAGCCATATCGGGCACATCACTGGACACGCAAAAGACGGCGCCATGGCGTACCGCCGCTATTGCGTCGTCTGTCACGGCACTCTCGGCGATGGAGAAGGCGAGAGCGCCAAATGGTTCGAGCCGCCGATGTATCCCAAGCCGCGTAACTTCACTCTGGCAGTTTTCGAGTGCCGCTCGACTCCAACCGGAACTCTCCCCACGGACGAAGATCTCTACGACACGATCGGTCGCGGGATTGATCGTTCCAATATGCCGCCTTGGAACACTTTCACCAAGCAAGAGCGGGCCGACCTCGTTGCATGGATAAAGCACTATTCGCCACGCTGGCAATCGGAGAAACCCGGCCCTCCCATCGAAATACCCAAGGAGCCCGAGATTACTCCCGACCGCGTCAAAGCCGGCCAAGACGTCTTCAACCATGTGCAGTGCTGGAAGTGTCACGGTGTGGAAGGCAAGGCGAATGGTCCTTCAGCCTCCACGCTTCAAGACGATCTCGGCCGTCCGATTCTACCCTACAACTTTGCAGATGGCGGACGCTTCAAGTGCGGCACCACCGACGCGGACCTTTACAAAATCTTCATGACCGGCCTCGATGGCACCCCCATGCCCTCGTTTGCCGACAACATCAAACCCGACGAGGCTTGGGATCTGGTTTTCTATTTGCGGAGTCTCCAGCCGGCGCCATCGAAAGCACGACAAATCGCAAAACAACTTGGATTGAAACCAGTAAATCCGAATGCGCAAGGTCAGTGACAAGCATTGTCACGGATTTACACCACATTGGAGAAAGGGTCCATGACGACTAGCCACACCAGAAAGTTCGCAGCTATCTTTACAGGATTCGTGCTCGTCTGCGCAGGAAGCTTGCTTCTCGACAAGAATGTTAGTGCAGCGGGTTCGGGTTCTATCACTGGCACCGTGAAGCTGAACGGCACTGCGCCCCACATGAAGGGCATTGATATGTCCAAGGATCCGTATTGTGCCAAACAGCACGACAACAATCCTGTCAAAATGGAAAATGTGGTTGTCGATTCAAGCGGTGGATTGCAGAACGTCGTTCTCTACATTACCCAGGGCCTGCCCGCCGCCGAGCAGAATGCCGTCCCCTCGGAACAGCCACAATTCGATCAAAAGGGCTGCATGTACATTCCGCATGTGCTCCCTGTCGATGCCAACCAGAAGTTCCAGGTCATAACCAGTGACCAGACTACTCACAACATTCACCCGCTACCTGCACCTGGCAGCGGCAATATCGGATGGAACAAGTCGCAACCGCCAGGCGCTCCGCCGATCGTCACCGACTGGAAGGCTCCGGAAGCTATCAGCGTAAAGTGCAACATTCATCCTTGGATGCACGGCTGGCATGTCGTCGTCAGAGGCCCCTATGCCGTCACCGATTCGAGCGGCAACTACACCCTCAAGAATGTCCCCCCAGGAAGTTATACCGTGACAGCGTGGCAGGAGGAGTACGGAACGCAAACTCAAAGCGTCACCGTTGCTGCTGGAGCTCCGGCGAAGGCAGATTTCACGTTCAAGGCAAAGTAACGCCAATCAAGCAGCATCTATCGAGGAGTTGACCCCAGTTAACTCCTCGATGGCAGATCCGACAGCAAGGGCGAGGGTGATATGGCGAAATTCTTTGCGGTGACCATCATTGTGATCGCGATCCTGTCAGCGATTCCAATTCTTCGGCACACATGGTGGATGGCTCAGGACATTTCGACGCACGGTCAGGCGATCGACGAGCAGATGTCGGAAACGATGGCGGAGGCTGGAATCTCATTTCTGGCAGCGCAGATTCTGCTCGCCGTCTTCATCTGGATGTTCTCCCACTCCAAGCCGGGCGACAAGATCAAGAATTTCCCCGGCGGCGCGACCACAATGGTTCTGGGCGCCTTCCTTTTGGTTGGAACCGAGGTGCTCGCATTAGGAGCCTTCGGAGCAAAGGCTTGGGCCAAAATCTATTTCACTCCTCCCGCTGCAGACGCATTACCGGTGCAGGTTCAAGCAGGACAGTTCGCCTTCTACTTCCGTTATCCCGGGCCGGACGGAAAGTTCGGACCGATCCATCCCAACTTGGTCAGCGAAGCCAATCAAAATTTCTACGGGATCGACATCGATCATGACGCTGATGCTAAGGATGACATCGTCACCGCCGAGATGGCCGTCCCCGTGAACCGTGAAATACATCTGCTCATGCACTCGAAAGATGTCGGCCACTCCTTCTTTGTTCCCGAGTTACGCGTCCAACAGGATTTCGTTCCTGGCCTCGATCTCTCTGTCCATTTCACTGCAACCAAGATCGGCCGCTATGAGATCGTCTGCACCCAACTCTGCGGTCTCGGACACTACAACATGAAAGCGTATCTCTCCGTGTTGTCACAGGAAGACTACGACAACTGGTTGAAGAAGCAGGCAGCGTTGCAGTAGGCGTTTCTCAGCTCACGGTAAATCCTCTCGAGGTCTCAAATGCACGAAACAGCACATGCGGCTCATCAGGCCCCCACTAGTTTCATCCGGAAGCATGTCTTCAGTCTGGATCACAAGGTGATCGGCAAGCAGTATTACGGATTGGCCCTCGTCGCCGTCATGGTGGGAATGTTTCTGTCCTGGCTCATGCGCATCCACTTGGGATGGACCAACTTTGCCATTCCAGGGCTGCACCTCCTGTCTGCCAACGGCGCGCCCGGCAATGTGATGACGCCCGAGTATTACCTCCAGTTGATGACCATGCACGCCACCATCATGGTCTTCTTTGTGCTGACTACCGCTCCCTTCGCCGCATTCGGCAATTACTTCTTGCCCATTCAGGTGGGCGCGGAAGATATGCCCTTCCCCCGTTTCAACATGATGTCGTTCTGGGTCACCCTGACTGCATTCATCGTCTTGATCGCTTCTTTCTTTGTTAGCGATGGTCCGACGCTGGGTGGCTGGACTCAATATGCTCCCCTGAGTGCGGTCGGCTCTGTTGGAGGCCCAGGTGAAGGCATGGGCGTCGTCCTGTGGGCCACCTCGATTGCGATCTTCTGCATGGGCCAATTGCTGGGTTCACTGAATTTCATCACCACGACACTCGACATGCGCACAAAGGGCATGAGTATGTGGCGATTGCCGATCAGCAGCTGGGGCTGGTTCATCACCTCGATCATGGGATTGACGGCTTTCGCAGTGCTGATGCCCGCCTGCATCCTTCTGATCCTCGACCATGTCGCCGGAACCAGCTTCTTTGTCCCTTCGAACCTGGTGATCAATGACCAACTCCAGCCCCATGCCGGCGGATCGACTCTGCTGTGGCAGCATCTGTTCTGGTTCTTCGGACACCCCGAGGTTTACATCGCTATCGTTCCTGGCATGGGCATCGTGTCCCACGTCCTCGTCGCGAACATGCGCCGTCCGATGCTGAGCCATCGCACGCTGATCTACTCATTCGGGGCCCTCGCGGTACTCAGTTACATGGTGTATGGGCACCATATGTTCGTCAGTGGGATGAATCCAGTTTCCTCAATCGTTTTTTCATTCCCGACTCTGATCATTACGATTCCATCAACAATCGTTGTGCTGATCTGGCTGGGAAGCTTGTATGGGGCAAGACTGCGCATTAACAGCGCTTCCCTCTTTGCTTTGGGCTTCATCTCGATGTTTATCGCTGGCGGAGTCAGCGGATTCTTCCTGGCTCAGCCCTCAATCGACATCATGGTCCATGCAACATATTTCGTTGTCGGCCACTTCCACATGGTGATGGGCGTCGCCGCTATGTTTGGCATCTTCGCTGGAACCTACTTCTGGTTTCCGAAGATGTATGGCCGCATGATGAACGAGACTCTGGGCAAGGTTCACTTCTGGTTCTCGTTCGTCGGGACCTATTGCATATTCATGCCGTTCCACTATCTCGGGCTGGCAGGAAATGTCCGCCGCTATCAGGCATTCGTCGTGGATTACATGCAACCGCTGATTCCGCTGCACCGGTTCATCACCATTGCCGCGCTCGTCACTGGCGCAGCACAACTCATCTTCGTGTTCAACCTCTTCTATAGCCGCTTCAAGGGAGCACCGGCGCCGGCGAATCCCTGGGAGGCAACATCGCTCGAATGGAGCACGCCTTCATCTCCGCCACCGTTCGATAACTTCGGAGGAAAACTGCCGGTCGTCTACCACGATCCCTATCAGTATGGCGTCGAGGGCTCTACTGGCGACTATGTAATGCAAGACTCGCCCGAACAGATTCATTCAGTACGAGACGAAGCCTAGCTTCGAAGACCCTGGGAGTCATGGAAATGGCAACGACAGTTCATGAGCCGCCAAAACTAGAAAGCCGGCCGGTAAACGTTGGCGGCAGTGGCAATTTTCGCAACATGGTTCCGGCTGGCGGTCTTCCGCGAACCAAGCAGCAATATGCGCCTCCGCCGGCATCTACGGGCATCTGGGTGGCCCTCGCGGCAATTGGAATGACATTTGCCGCGTTGACCAGTGCCTTGGTGGTGCGGAAGGATGGCTCAAACGACTGGCGCCATTTCACCCTTCCTGCAATCCTTTACCTAAACACGTTGATTCTTCTGGCCAGCAGTGTGACGTTGGAAGTCGCGCGCAAGCGTGTCTCCTCGTTCATGGCTGCGGGCCGTGTTGGCATTGCCAATCCTGCACGCTGGCTTTACCTCACCCTTGGATTGGGTTTCGCTTTTGTCGCTGGCCAATACCTCGCGTGGCGCCAACTCAGTGCACAGGGACTCTATCTGGCGACCAATCCAAGCAGTTCTTTCTTCTACGTATTTACCGCTGCCCACGCCTTGCACTTGATCGGAGGATTAGGGGGCTTGGTTCGCGTGACGGCCAAATTAAACACCGCTTCCTTGCGGCGAGCGACGCTGGATGCAACTTCGCGGTACTGGCACTTCATGGACGTTCTTTGGGTGTACCTGCTTTTGTTGCTTTGGATGAAACTGTAGTCGACCGACAGGAGGCCGCGTGAGCCAAGCAGATATGACAATGGCATCTCATGTACACCACCATCCGCCGGGTATGGTTGAGGGGCTGCCGCCTTTTACAGTACCGGCCAAAAAGATGGCGATGTGGCTCTTCATCATCGCTGATGCAGCTACCTTCGCCGGATGCCTCGTCGCCTACGGATTCTTGCGCAACGGAAGCGCCAACTGGCCTCGGCCCTTTGAGAGCATGACGAATGCGATCCTGATGACGTTCATTCTGCTCACCAGTAGTTTGACCATGCTCCTCGGGGTCCGGGCCGCGAAGGCTGCCGACCGGTCCGGCGCATTCCGCTGGACCATGATCACCATGGTGCTCGGGGTTATTTTCGCCCTGCTGCATATTCGTGAGTGGCTGGAGTTGATCGACCGCGGTATGACCCTGTCTCATAATCCCTGGGGAACTTCCCTTTTCGGCTCTGTATTCTTTTCAATCACCGGCCTTCACCTCTTGCACGTCACAGGCGGAGTGATCGCGCTCCTGGTCATCGGACTCAGTTGGAAAGCTGGCCATCGCACAGCGGAAGACATTGAAGTCGCCGGCCTCTACTGGCACTTTGTCGATCTGGTATGGATGTTCGTTGTCCCCTTTGTGTACCTGCTGAACATGGCTCACTAAAACGGTCTGGAGAGAGAAACTATGGACGCACCTGATGTTCATCCCGGCAGTCCGGAAGCAAAGTACACCGACAGGGTAGGCAAGTACTACGCGATCTACGTTTGCCTTCTCATTCTGGCAGCTCTCCAGTTTTACATTGCTTCGCTCCACCTCGATACCTCGGCGGCGTTCGAGCGCATGTTGTTGGTTGCCATTGTTGAAGCCGGCATCGCCGTCATGTTCTTCATGCATCTCTGGGCCGAAAAGCGGAGCTGGTTCCTTTTTGTCGTGATCTTCATGGTCGCCGTCATGGGTGGCTTACAGTATGGTTGGACCGACAGCAACCGCATGGAGACCGGCGCTCCTTATGCTCAGCCGAAACCGGGAGTCGTGCAGCCGTGAAGAGGTTCAATCAAAATTCGCCTTCTTGCGTGCGTAGGCTATTACTGGGCTTGTTCCTGTTACTTGCAATCGCGGCTCCCATTCCCGCTTTTTCCCAGAGTTGCGCCCTTTGTTATACGCAGGCTGCGTCTTCCGGTTCGAAGATGATTCAGGCCTTGCGCAGCGGAATTCTGATCTTGATCATCCCACCCACACTCGGCTCCGTCGGTTTGATCCTGTTAGTCCACCGCAGAACAAATCAAATTCGGCGTGATATCGACTCCAACGAACGGGGCCAAGACTGGTAATATGGCGACCTCAGGACTTAGGGCGAATCTGACCGATATGAATAGCTTCCGTTCCAAAGCGCGCGACTACTACACGCTGACCAAGCCAGAGATAAATCTGCTGATCTTGATGACCACTTCGGCCGGGTACTATATGGCTTCACGCGGCCCATTGCACATTGCCGGTCTCATCAGCACACTCATTGGAACGCTTCTCGTCGCTAGCGGCACGGCGACGTTAAATCAATGGATGGAAAGGACCTGGGACGCCCAGATGCGCCGGACCGCCCGCCGTCCTCTTCCAGCCGGACGGGTGAGCAGCCGCGAAGCCCTGATTTTTGGGATTCTGCTTAGCGTAGCTGGAGGTCTGTATCTCGCATTCGCCGTCAATACTCTCTCAGCCCTGCTCGCCATCTCGACGTTGCTGTCCTATTTGTTCGTTTACACGCCGCTCAAACGGAAGACCCCCCTTTGTACGATGATCGGCGCATTCCCTGGGGCCATGCCAACTTTGATCGGATGGGCGGGCGCTGGTTCCATTCTGGACCGCCAAGCCTGGATTCTGTTTGCCGTGCTTTTCCTCTGGCAGTTCCCCCATTTTCTCGCGATTGCTCTCATGTACCGCGAGGACTATTCCCGGGCTGGCTATCAAATGCTTCCCGAATTCGATCGCGATTCGCGCTTCACTCGCGCCGAGATTCTCGTATTCACTCTCGCTCTGATCCTGATCACTTCCCTTCCGCTAGCCGGACCAGTAGGACCTCTATATCTGATGGGCATGCTGCTGCCGGGGGCATTCCTGCTCTATTACGTCTTGCGGCTAATGAAATCGGCGAAGACCGGGGCCAGTGGCCTGCTCCACGCTTCTGTACTGTACCTTCCGGTCGTGCTCACGGTAATGATGATTTACCGGCGTTAAGCGAAACCAACATTCAGGGTCGGGAAGAGCAATCGTTACGCGCCGATCTGCCCGCAAAGGCCCCTTCAATCCATTGGATCTGATCGCGTACCGAATCCCCAATCAGGGTTCCCGGATCGCTACCCGGATAATTGTCGAATTGCACCTTGTCTCCCACAGCGCATAGGCGACTGACAATCTCGCGTGTGTCACCTGCATGCGAGTCGGCTTGGCTGCTGAGCACCAGAATCGGAGCTTTAGCGGCGGATACCCCAAGGCGATTTCGGTCGAAATAAGCCTGGATAAGCGGATCGCCGTTCCACTTTTGCCCCACTGGATCAGCACTCGAATCGGTAAATGCAGCACCATTTTCGGCGCATTCATTTGCGATGCCCTTATATAAAGACAATCCAGCAGGGTTCAACACTGCAGCAGGCTGAAACGCGGGAAATACAGTCGCGACACCGTACATTAATTCCAACAGAGCCTTCATAGAAACCGCGTTCGAATGCTCGTATTCTTCCCGCAAGTCCTGCAGCCCGGAAATCGCAATGCTACCTAGATAGCCCTCGTCGTGAACTTCGCGCTCCCGCTCCCCGACGGCCACAGCAGCCATAGCTCCCTCCCCTGTTCCCATAGCCACCCAACGCATCCCTAGTTGCGGTACGCCATGGCGTGCCGCTGCCACTGCATAGATTACATCCGCCGCATTAGACTTCATGTCCGCAAAAGCCGACCTCGTATCACTGCCCAGACCGGCATAATCGGTAGCGACTACCGCATACCCCAACTGAACATACATTGATAGAAATGATCCGTTCCGCAGGTTTCGATCGAGAGACGGAGCGCAAGTGCGGCCGACGCCATTCACATCATGGGCCCAGGCGATGACGGGCCAGCCTCCAGAAGGCGGCTTTTTGTCCGGAACCAGAACCACGCCTGACACGGGAACGTCAACGTGGCTGGCTGAAACTGAGTGGTAAAGAATCCGAACCGCAGAGATATCTCCGGGCAGATCGTATCCATCGAACTCGACCGATCGGATCAGATCTCCAGGCTGGCTGGCTGGCAAAGGCGTCGGAGTGTCGTAAAACTTGTTCAGCAAAAAACTGTGCGCAATCTTAGCCCGTGTGGTCGCAGAATTCTGCCCCAGAGCACTTGCCTGCGCAGATGAGAAAAGAACCGCCCCTATCCAGGACAACATCAAGACAGTCGTACTTCTCAAAGCAGAAGGCCAGCCGAATGCACTCATGGAATGAATGAAGTACGCAAGAAACTGTACCGGTTAACCCAATATAGGCGGTAAGCACAACAAAAACAATAGGTTGAGAACGTTCAAGGCGTTAACCTTTGTTGCGAAAAACAACACTTCAGTAATCTCGACGCCTCTTACCAAAGGGAGCACATTAGATGTGATTCCAATCACAACCGTCCCCTGTGCGGTTCCCCATTGGATATCAGCTAGACCGCAAAAGCACAGATTCCGACACTCTCCCGGCGGACTCCGCGCCTGCGGATGCAACATGCCAAGCAAATTGCCAACGGCATGCGGGCCGTGGCGTAAGGGGTAGTCATTATGCGGAGACTCACCGTCGTATTAGTCATCGGAGCTGCGATCGCAGCGTTTGGACAAGATTACAAGGTCATCAATGTAGTCGACGGAGGCACGATCTCCGGCACGGTAAAGTGGTCGGGCCTTGTGCCTCGCGCTCTGGAGATGCCGGTCACCAAAGATGCCAAAATTTGTGATCCCGACGGCAACAAAAACACTCCTCTGGACCGTTTGATCATCGGTCCGGACGCCGGTGTCGCTAACACGATCGTCTATCTCAGAAATGTTTCGAGCGGCAAAGCCTTTGATCTGCCGCCGCAACAGCGTCATCTTGACCAGAAGGCTTGCCGCTATGTGCCCCACATTCTGCTGGTTCCGGTAAATGAGAACCTGACCATGGTAAGTTCCGACTCCACTTTGCACACCATCCACATGGATGGCGCCGCAACCTATAACCTTCCATTCCCTTTCCCCAACCAGCCGAGATCGCGTCCCATGCCAACACCGGGCCTTGTCAACCTGCGTTGCAATGGTGGGCACGTCTGGATGAACGCAGAAATGATGGTCGTTCGGCACCCTTACTACGCTGTGACCGATGAGAGCGGGCGCTTCGAGTTCACAGATGTTCCGCCCGGCACTTATCAAATCGTCGCGTGGCACGAGGGCTGGAGCCTGATGGGCAAAGAACAGTCATTCGACGTCCTGACGGAGAAGAAAGTCGACCGCCCGGTCTTCTCCGAACCGAAGAGTTGGGAGAAAACCGTGACCGTAGGCGGAAATCAGAACGCAACGATCAACTTCATTATCTCGAATCGATAAAGCCTCATCGAATTCTTCAATATAAGGGTGATTCCAATCACTGCGGAAGCCTGTGATTGTTGTCACCCCTTTCTGTGCTTCCACCAACGGTACTTCTCTATGCTGGCTCATTACATTGAAGCTGAGGCGAGTCCACCTCTGAAGGAGTCTCATGGACGCACTCTCGCTTTCCAGCATTCCCACCGAAGAACAAGTCTTCCTCGATAAGCAGATCGCCAGTCGTCGTGGGCGTCCCGGGGCTCTGCTCGGAATTTTAGAAGCAGCTCAGGACCGAGATCGCCACAAATATCTTCCGCTCGAAACATTGCGCTACATCGCCGCCAAAATGGACCTGCCTCTTGCGCGCATCTACAGCGTTGTTACGTTCTACGCGCTCTTCAACCTGCAGCCACAGGGCGAGAACACCATCTGCATTTGCCGCGGTACCGCGTGTCACACCCGCGGGTCCCGCAATCTGCTGCAGGGCGCCCGGTTGGAACTGGGACTCGGGCTTGAAAACGGAGAATCCGAAGATGGCAGTAGCGACAAGCTTCTGCTCACCACGGCAGATCGTCAGTTCACCGTGCGCACCGTTGCCTGCTTCGGCCAGTGCGCGATGGCGCCCGTCGTCGAAGTAAACCACCGCATCTGCGGACACGCCACTGAGCGTACAGTGCAACGCGAAATCGCTACTATCCGGGCAGGAGAGTAACATGCCTCGTATCCAGGACATTGGAGCTTTCAATGCTGTTCGAGAGGCGGGGCTCGCCAAACTGGTGCCTTCTGTTCCCAGGGTCACAGTTGGCATGGGCACATGTGGCAGGGGCAACGGTGCCGAGAGCCTCTACCACGCATTCGCCCAGGCCATGGAGCAAAGTGGGGATGACATTGTCCTGGCCGCCGTGGGCTGCTTTGGGGCGTGCTTCCAGGAACCTCTAGTTAGCCTTCGCTTACCCGGCAACCCAGTGGTGATTCTGCGAAAAGTGCAAGCCAACGATGCCGGACGCCTGCTCCACGATCTCACCAAAGGAAATCTCACTCCTGATCTCATTTACTGCAAGATCGAGGAATGGGATCACATCACCGGTCACATCCGCTACGGCTCAGGCTATCCCGAGGTGCCATCTTGGAACGAGGTCCCGTTCTTCAAAGGACAGAAGAAAATCGTCCTGCGCAATTGCGGAATCATCAATCCGGACGATGTTGAAGAATACATTGCAGTCGGCGGATACCAGGCACTCTATAAGGTTCTCATCGACGCGAATCCTGCCAGCGTAATCGAACAAATCAAAGCGTCCAAGTTGCGGGGCCGCGGCGGCGCCGGCTTCCTCACGGGTAATAAATGGGAGTTCCTCGCCAAGGCGAAAGCCGAACCGAAATACATCATCTGCAACGCCGACGAGGGCGATCCCGGCGCGTACATGAACCGCAACGAGATCGAGAGCGATCCACACTCTCTTCTCGAAGGCATGATCATCGGCGGATACGTCATGGGCGCGACCGAAGGCATTATCTACGTTCGTGCGGAATATCCTCTCGCAGTCCATCGTCTGAACCGCGCCATCGAGCAAGCTCGCGAGTATGGACTGCTCGGCGAAAACGTCCTCGGACGCGGTTTCAAGTTTGATATTGAATTGGTCGAAGGCGCCGGAGCATTTGTTTGCGGCGAAGAGACCGCCCTGATCGCTTCTCTTGAAGGCGAAGCCGGAAGACCTCGTCCGCGTCCGCCATTTCCCGCGCAAAAAGGTCTCTGGGGCAAGCCAACCAACATTAATAACGTTGAAACCTGGTACAACATCGCCCCCATCGTCATGCGCGGTCCGGCGTGGTTCACTGAGACCGGCAGTCCCAAGAGCTCTGGCACGAAAGTCTTCTCGCTGGTCGGCAAGGTGAAGAACACCGGTCTGGTCGAAATGCCTCTCGGCACGACACTCAAGACATTCATCTACGACATCGGCGAAGGCGCTGTCGGCGATCGCCAAGTGAAGGCGGTGCAAACCGGCGGCCCTTCCGGCGGCTGTATTCCCCAGGAAATGTTCGACACTCCCGTCGACTACGAAAACCTGGCGCAACTCGGATCAATCATGGGCTCGGGTGGCATGGTCTTAATGGACGAAGACAACTGCATGGTCGACGTCGCGCGCTACTTCATTGAGTTCACGCACTCCGAATCGTGTGGCAAATGCATTCCGTGCCGCGTCGGACTGAACAAATGCCTCCGCATCCTGAATCGCGTCACGGAAGGTGCAGCCACTCCGCACCACCTAGAACTGCTCGATGAACTCAGCCGCTACATCCGTGATTGTTCCCTGTGCGGTCTCGGCCAAACAGCGCCGAATCCCGTCCTAACCACTCTGCGTCACTTCCGGAACGAGTTCGAGGATCACATTCTCGCGAATCGCTGCGCTGCGGGTGTCTGCGAGGAACTCGCCCTCTCTCCGTGTGAGAACAGCTGCCCGCTTCACATGAACATTCCGCGCTTCCTGCAGCTTTATAAGGAAGAGCGTTTGGAAGAAGCGTTCCTCTCGGTCATTCTCGACAATCCACTTCCCTCCTCGACCGGGCGCGTTTGTCAGCACCCCTGCGATAGCCGCTGCCGCCGCCAGACCGTCGATCAGTCCGTTAACATGCGCGAGGTTCACCGTTACATCGCCGACTCGATTTTCTCCTCCGACAGATACGAGCCCATGATCAAGGCCATCATCTCGCGAAAGCTGGAAGCAACAGGACGGAAAATCGCGGTTGTCGGCGCCGGGCCGGCTGGACTCACGGCAGCGTTCTACCTGGCGATGCTCGGCCACGATGTCACCGTATACGACAGCAAGTCCGAAGCGGGCGGCATGCTGCGCTTCGTTCTTCCCGAATACCGCCTGCCGAAATCCTTTTTGCGGCAGGAGATCGAACTCATCGAGCGCCTCGGAGTGAAGTTCGTCTTCAACACCCGCATTGGCACCGATGTCGCTCTGAACGATCTTGACGATCAATTCGACATGATTTTTCTCTCGATAGGTACATGGAAAGAATCGTGGGTTTACCAGTCCGGAACGGAATTAAAGGGTGTCTATCCCGCTCTGAACTTTCTTGAGGCGATCGCGGCCAACCAGGAAGTCGCACTGGGTCGCCGCGTCGCCGTCATCGGCGGAGGCAATGCCGCCATCGACTCCGCCCGCACCGCACTGCGCAAGAGCTGTGACGTAACAGTCTTCTACCGCCGCGAACGCAAAGACATGCCCGCCATAGAAGAGGAGACGACCGCCGCGAAAGAAGAAGGAGCCCGATTTGTCTTCCTCGCCGCGCCGCACCGCGTGATCGGCGATGCCAAAGGAAACGTAAAAGCCATCGAGATCGTCAAGACTCGGCTCGGTGAATACGATTCCTCCGGCCGGAGAAAGCCCATTGCAACCGATGAGGTTCAGCGCTTCGACTGTGACTCCGTGATTTTCGCCATCGGTGAAACTGTAGACCTCGATTTCGCCCGAGCGTCCGGGCTTGTCCTTAAGGAAAGTGGAACGGTCGAGGTCAACCGCTTCACCCTCGAAACCAGCCGTGCTCGCTTCTACGCCGGCGGGGATTTTGTGACAGGCGCATCGAACGTCTCCAACGCCATGGCTTATGGCAAGCAGGCGGCCCGCAGCATCGACTTGCAACTGACCGAAACAGACCGCTGGCAGAGTCTGTATCCGCGCTTCGAATACGATCAAACTCCCCCCGAAGAGCCCAGTCCGAATCACCGTCACTCCGGACGCGAACTTCCCGCTCCCTCACGCGTACGCTCGCAAGAAGAGGTAGTTGGCGGACTCGATCAGGAGGAAGCACTCGACGAAAGTTGCCGCTGTCTGCGTTGCGACGTGAAGGCCGTCACTGTGAGTTAGCTCGAAGGAGGGACCTTGCCGCAAAAGAAACTGTCCATTCGAATCGATGGAGAACTAATCAGCGCGCCCGAGGGACAAACCATCCTTCAGGCGGCAAAAGCCAACGGCAAGTACATTCCTACTCTTTGCGATCTGGATGGCTTGACCCCTGTCGGTGCCTGTCGCGTTTGCCTTGTCGAAGTTTCGGGATCGGAGCGCTTGTTCCCTGCCTGCACTACGCCGATCCAGGAGGGCATGTCAGTGACGACAAATTCGCCGAAGCTGACGCGCTATCGCCGAATTTCCATCGAACTGCTGCTCATTGAGCGTAATCACGTCTGCGCCGTATGCGTCTCGAACGATCATTGCGAACTGCAAAACATGGCCAGCAACTTCGGCATCAATACCGTCGGTCTCGCCTACAACTATCCCAAACTCTCTCTCGACATGTCGCACCCGCGCTTCGTACTCGACCACAACCGCTGCATCCTATGTACGCGCTGTGTTCGAGTCTGCGCCGAGCTCGAAGGAGCTCACGTTTGGGAGCTGACTTCCCGCGGAATTCACGCCCGCATCGTCAGCGAAATGAATGAGAAGTGGGGCAAGACCTCAACCTGCACAAGTTGCGGGAAGTGCGTGAATGCCTGTCCAACGGGAGCCCTTGCTGAAAAGGGCTGGGCCGTCGCCGAGATGGTCAAGAAGATCGATGCCGTCAAGTCGCTTGTACACAGCAGAGGAGGGCAGGTATGAAAAAGGTAAAAGTGGCGACTGTGTGGCTTGACGGGTGCTCGGGTTGCCACATGTCTCTGCTCGACATGGATGCAGCGATCATCGCGCTCGCCCGGCGGATCGACATTGTCTATGGGCCTTTGGTCGACGCGCAGGAATTTCCCGAAGACGTCGATCTCACTCTGGTGGAAGGCGCGGTCAGTTCGCAGGACGATCTCAACAAGATCCAGAAGATCAGGCAGCGAACCAAGATCTTGCTATCGATGGGCGACTGCGCTGTCACTGGCAACGTCCCGGCCATGCGGAATTCGGTGCCCGTGCAGAAACTTCTGCAACGCGTCTACATCGAGGGCTCTGACGCGAAGAAATCCATTCCCACGGATCGCGTTCCGGCCTTACTAAAGCAGGCCCGGCCCGTACGCGAATTTGTGAAAGTCGATCTCTGCTTGCCGGGCTGTCCGCCGCCCGCAAAGGCGATATTTGGCGTCATCAGCGACCTGCTCGACAACAAGAAACCTGATTCCAACCTGAAGGTGAAATTCGGATAGGAGCGTGTCATGAAGCGCATCACCATCGACCACGTGAGCCGCATTGAAGGACACGCCAAGATCTCCATCTCCCTTGACGATCAGGGACACGTCGCCAATACCGAACTGCACGTCACCCAGGTCCGCGGATTCGAAAAGTTCACCGAAGGCCGCGCATTTTACGAGATGCCAGGCATCACCGCCCGCATTTGCGGAATTTGTCCCATCAGCCATCTTCTGGCCTCCGCTAAAGCCTGCGACTCGATCATGGCCGTACGCATCCCACCCACGGCGAAAAAGCTTCGAGAGTTGGTGCACTTCGCGCAGATTGTCCAATCGCACGCGCTCAGCTTCTTCTACCTGTCTTCCCCAGACTTTCTGTTAGGCATGGAGTCCAATCCCGCCTCCCGCAACGTTCTCGGCGTAATCGCCGATCACCCCGAGTTAGCCCGCGATGGTATCGAGCTTCGAAAATTTGGCTTGTCGATCATCGAAGCTCTCGCGCAGGAACGCGTTCATCCTGCATGGATCGTCCCCGGCGGCGTTGCCTCCTCGATGCCCCAGGCCACGCGCGATCGCATCCTTGCCGCTCTTCCGACAGCGAGATCCATTGCGGAGCGCACGATTCAGTTCTTCAAGGGGGCTCTCGACACATTTAGAGAAGAAATTGAATTTTTCGGTTCATTCCCCACGATGTATGCAGGCCTGGTCGACTACAAAGGAAATCTGCAGCTGTATGATGGTGGCCTGCGCTTCCGTAATGCAGCCGGAGAAATCGTCGAAGATTACGTTCCCGCCGAGGATTACTCAGGGTTCATCGGCGAGGCAAGCCTTCGCGACTCGTATCTGAAAGCGCCGTACTTTAAACCGCTTGGCTATCCGTCCGGAATCTATCGTGTAGGCCCGCTGGGGAGATTAAATGCTGCCAGCCAATGCGGCACTCCGGCAGCCGATGCCGAATTCACCGAATTCCACCAGCGTTATGGCACCGTCGCACACAGCGCATTCCTGTTTCACTATGCACGGCTGATTGAGATCGTCTACGCTCTCGAAAGAATTCAGCAACTGCTCGACGACTCTCGCATTATCGATACGCACGTGCGCGCCACCGCTGGAGTGAACGCGCTCGAGGGCGTCGGCATGATCGAAGCTCCCCGCGGCACGCTCATTCATCACTACAAAGTGAATGAAGAAGGCGCGATTACCTGGGCAAACCTCATCGTCGCAACCGGTCACAACAATCTGGCCATGGGACGCAGTGTGCAGCAGGTTGCCGAGCACTACATCGACGGCACTCGCCTCAACGAAGGCATGTTGAACCGTATCTCGGCGGTAGTCCGAGCCTATGATCCCTGCTTAAGCTGCTCGACGCACGCGTTCGGCGTGCCTGCGTTGCAAATTCAATTGCTCGATTCGTCCGGCAACGTTCTCGATGAATTAAGAAACTCGTAACCCGGGGCCCTTTTCTCCATAAGCCTCTCAGTGTTCACTTCCAGCTGATTGCAGTCAGCACCGTATAGCCGGAAGTCTGTCTTAAACCTCACACTGAATTCGGACTAACTACGTGGACACCGCAACCCTGAATCAAAATCGGGCTGAGGATGCTGTCGCGAAGTCTCTTTCTTCTCAGCCAGACGCAGTCGACATTGTGGAGCAAGCTGCCGAAGAGGTAGAAATCCTCCAGGCATCGGTCAAGGCCGGAACAGTGGCCAGATCGTAGTCGCCATCATGGCGACGATCGGGCTTATCTATCTTTTGAAACTCGTCCTGGTAACGGCCCTGGCCTCAGTGTTAATTGCCTACGTTCTGGAACCGATAGTTGCGGCGTTGGTTCGACTGCACGTGCGACGCTCCATCGGAGCTTTCCTGGTGATCACGGCGGCGGTGGTTCTGGCCATCGGCACCTTCTACGTCTCCTACAATCGCGCTCTTGATTTCACCGAAGAATTGCCACGCTACACTGCATCGCTCAGAGAAAACCTCGGAAGTGTTCGAATCGAAAATCGACAAACTAGCGGATCAGGCCCGCTCCGTAGTCGAGCCCAAGACCCGTCAGAAGCCAATCGCCGTGCAGATTGAGCAACCACAAGGTGTAACCAGGGTCATCTCCGAAAAAAACGCAACTATCGCTGACGCAATTCTGGCGGTAGGCTTTGTTCCTTTTCTCGTTTACTTCATGCTCGCATCCAAAGAGCATGTGTATGTCAGCACCGTCCGCCTCTTCCGCAAAGAACACCGCCTGCTGGCGCATCGTACCGTTGGCAGTATCTCTGGGATGATCCGCACGTACATACTCGCCAACTTCATCGTCGGCCTCGGCACGGCGGTCGTCTGCGGCATCGTCTTCTGGTATCTCGGCATCCAGTACTTTTATTTCATAGGACTGATCAGCGGATTCGCCACATTGGTCCCCTATCTCGGAGTCTTTCTGGCGCTGATTCCTCCGTTGATCCGCGGATTTGGCACACTTCATAAAGCAGGACTTCTCACCGTCTTCAGCACAGTCGTGAGAATGCACATCGTAACCATGAATGTCACCTACCCGAAAGTGATCGGATCGCGTTTAAGTCTGAATCCTCTCGTGGTGAGCCTCTCACTCTTGTTCTGGTCGTGGATCTGGGGAGCTTCCGGCCTGATCCTCGCCATCCCGCTGCTCGGCGCTCTGAAAATCATTTGCGACCATATCGAGCCTCTTCAAGGCCTCGCCTCCTGGCTGGGAGACTCAGCGCGGGCCGGTTAGCGCGCGAGTTCTCAAAGTGCCAAGCAACATTAAGCCCCCTGAACTCATCTTCCACTTGAACATTTTTCCTGACTTGGCAAGACGCGGCTCGACCGCTCTGGTTTTCAAGTCCTACTCTTGATGAACGAGGAGCCAGACCGGCTAAGCCCGGTTAGCGACAAATGGTCATTCAGACTCAACCCATTGTCTGGCCGGGCCGACCCTATCCGCTCGGCTCGACTTGGGACGGCGAAGGCGTCAACTTCGCCATCTTTTCCGAACATGCCGAGGCCGTCGACCTCTGCCTTTTCGACTCCGCCGGCCGCCGCGAGCTCCACCGCATCCGCATTAAGGAACAAACCGACCAGGTCTGGCATTGCTACTTGCCCGAAGCCCGCCCCGGCCTCATCTACGGATACAGGGTTCACGGCCCATACGAGCCAAACAAGGGGCATCGTTTCAATCCGCACAAATTGGTCATCGACCCTTACGCCAAGCAGATTGTCGGCGATCTCAAGTGGAGCGACTCGCACTTCGGCTATCGCGTTGGGCATCGCAATGCCGATCTTTCCATGGACCGCCGCGACAGCGCTCCCGGCATGCTGAAAGCCGCGGTCGTCGATGCCGCTTTCACCTGGGGGACCGACCGTCTGCCGCGCACACCCTGGCACAAGAGCGTGATCTACGAAATGCACGTCCGCGGATTCACTCTGCGGCATCCCCGTGTTCCTCCAGCATTGTGCGGAACATATGCTGGCCTCGGAACCGGCCCGGCCATCGACCATCTGCTCAAACTCGGCATCACGGCCGTTGAGTTGATGCCCGTCCACTACTTCGTCGACGATCGCCAACTCGCTGAACGCGGCCTGCGGAATTACTGGGGCTATAACACCATCGGATTCTTCGCTCCAATGTCCCGTTATCTAGCGACGAATTCCATCAACGAATTCAAGACCATGGTTAAGACGATGCACTCGGCGGGAATCGAAGTCATTCTCGATGTGGTCTACAACCACACCGCCGAAGGTAATCAGCTCGGGCCCACGCTTTCGTTCCGGGGCATCGATAATTCCGTGTATTACCGGATCCCTTCCGATAATCCTCGCTACTACACCGATTACACAGGCACGGGCAACACGTTGAACATGCGCCACCCGCGCGTGCTTCAGCTCATTATGGACAGCCTTCGCTACTGGGTCCTCGAAATGCATGTCGATGGCTTCCGTTTCGATCTGGCGGCGACGCTTGCCCGTGAGCTGCATGAAGTTGATAAGCTGGGCGCGTTTCTCGACATCATTCACCAGGATCCTGTCTTGTCACAGGTGAAGCTGATCGCCGAGCCCTGGGACCTCGGCGAAGGCGGTTACCAGGTCGGTAAATTTCCTGTCGGATGGGCCGAGTGGAACGATCGCTATCGCGACGCCGTGCGCTCCTACGTGAAGGGCGACGGCGGACAGATCGGCGAGTTGGCCTATCGTGTCACGGGATCCAGCGACCTTTATGCACGCAGCGGACGTCGTCCATACGCCAGCATCAACTTCGTCACCGCCCACGATGGATTCACGCTGCACGATCTGGTCAGCTACGACCACAAGCACAATGAAGCCAATGGCGAAGAAAACCGCGATGGCACCGACAACAATCGAAGCTGGAATTGTGGCGCGGAAGGCCCGACCGAGGATGCCGCAATCAATGCCCTGCGCGCTAAGCAAAAACGTAATTTTCTGGCGACGTTGTTCCTTTCGCAAGGAGTCCCGATGCTTCTGGCAGGAGATGAATTGGGGCGAACTCAACAGGGAAACAACAACGCCTATTGCCAAGACAACGACATCAGCTGGGTGAATTGGGACAATCTTGATGCTGAGCGGGATTTAATCGCTTTTGTGAGAAAGCTCATCTTCATACGGCAGAATCATCCAGTCTTCCGGCGCAGGAATTTCTTCCAGGGCCGCGCCATCAAAGGCGCGGGCGTCAAAGACATCCTCTGGCTCCGTCCCGACGGACGTGAGATGACCGATGAGGAATGGAACCAGGAACACGCCCGCACACTGGGCCTTTTTCTCTCGGGCTCCGCTGTCGATGAGATCGACGATCGCGGCCAACTCATCACCGATGAAAACTTCATCCTACTGATGAATGCTCATCATGAAGGAGTCCCGTTTACTCTGCCGACAGTCGCGTCTTCCATGACATGGATGACGATTCTCGACACTTCCCAGGCGTGCGCGAGTTGCAGCGGTACGACCTATGAAGCGTTGACGAATTATCCGTTACAAGCCCGTTCTCTTGTGCTTCTCGTGGAGCGCCAACGCGACCAGATTCGCCAGGATCGCCGCCATGATTCGTAGTCATCGGATGCCCTTCGGAGCCGAGGTCCAGCCAGACGGCCGCGTTCGATTTCGAATCTGGGCTCCGGCAGCAAAAGAGGTTGAGCTCTTCCTGGAAGACACTCGCGAGTCCTCCCTCCTGCTGACTTTCATCCAGAAAGGATGGTTTGAGATCACGACCGATCAGGCGAAAGAAGGATCGAAATATTGGTTTCAGATTAACGGCGGGACCAAAGTCCCCGATCCTGTTTCACGTTTTCAACCCGCAGATGTGCATGGGCCGAGCGAAGTCATTAACGCCGCTGCTTTTGACTGGAACGATTCGGACTGGCGTGGCCGAGCGTGGGAAGAAGCCGTCATCTACGAATTACATGTCGGCACATTCACTCCGGAAGGTACGTTTGGGGCCGTCGAACAAAAGCTCGGATATCTCAGCGAACTTGGCGTTTCCGCCATCGAGTTGATGCCTGTCGCCGATTTTCCCGGTACGAGAAATTGGGGCTACGACGGCGTTCTGCCTTATGCGCCGGATAGCAGCTATGGCCGACCCGAAGACCTGAAACGACTTATTCAATCTGCCCATACGCAGGGACTGATGATCTTTCTCGACGTCGTCTATAACCACTTCGGTCCCGAAGGAAATTACCTGCATCAATACGCGCCGCAGTTCTTCACAAAGCGCCATCAGACTCCCTGGGGAGACGCCATCAACTTCGATGGCCCTGACAGCCGCGTCGTACGGGACTACTTCATTCACAACGCGCTTTACTGGCTTGACGAATACCACTTCGACGGATTGCGCCTTGATGCCGTCCACTCCATCGTCGACGACTCGACTCCTGACATCCTTACCGAGCTAGCTGAAACAGTACGTCAAACCCTTACCCGGGACCGGTATGTTCATCTCATCCTCGAGAATGCTGACAACGGCTCCCGTTATCTTGCCCGCAACCCCGAGAACAAACCACGTCTGTACACGGCTCAGTGGAACGATGACATTCACCATGCGATGCACGTTGTGCTTACTGGTGAATCCGACGGCTACTACTCCGATTACATTCACGATCCAGTCAAGCATCTCTGCCGCTGTCTGCGTGAAGGCTTCGCATACCAAGGCGACTATTCTGAATACCATTCGGCTAAACGAGGCGAGCCGAGTGCCCAGCTTCCTCTCGCGGCATTTATTTCGTTCCTTCAGGATCATGATCAGATCGGGAATCGAGCATTCGGCGACCGTATTTGCCAGCTAGCCCCCGCACATGCGCTGCGGGCAGCGATGGAGATTCTCTTACTCGCCCCGTCACCGCCGATGCTATTTATGGGCGAGGAATTCGCCTCGAGCTCGCCTTTTCTATACTTCTGTAACTATCAAGGCGATCTGGCAGAGGCAGTAACAAGTGGCAGGCGTAACGAGTTCGCTCGCTTTGCGAAATTCAGTTCGCCAGAAGTCAGGCATTCCATTCCCGATCCAAACGACAAGCAAAGCTTTCTAAAATCGAAACTGGACTGGGCGAGCTTGTCGGTATCGCTGCACTCGACTTGGTTGAGCTTTTATCGAAACCTGCTCTCCATGCGCCATCGCGTGATTGTTCCCCACCTGAAGGGCAAAGCCGAAGTGATCTGCAGATCGTCTGGGAATCATCGCGTACTCTCGATCGATTGGACCTTTGCCGATCACGCCCGCCTGGAATTGCGTGCTAATCTCGCCGATGCGCCCAGCGAAATATCTCCTCCGTATTCGGGAACAGTCTTTTACCGCAGCAATTGCGAACCCACATCTCCGTCCAAAGGTGTGCTTCTGCCGTGGTCCGTCACCTGGGCCTTACGAACCCAATAACAGCGTTAGCCGTAGATCTGGTTTTTCCCTTGAAATCTGCAGAAAAACCCTTATGGAGCCCATTGCACTTACCGAGTATTTTGGAAGTGAGGTAACTCTGTCCAATCCTCAGTAAGGCGAACTCACATTATGAAGCGGCAGGATCAGATACCAACCGGGACCTACCGCCTGCAATTGAACCAGCAGTTCACCTTTCGCCAGGCCGCAGAAATAATCCCGTATCTCAGTTCGCTCGGCATCAGTCACGTCTACGCCTCTCCCTATCTCCGTGCCCGTCCGGGAAGCCTGCACGGTTATGACATTATCGATCATAATTCTCTGAACCCCGAGATCGGCACTCCCGAGGACTACAACTTCTTCATTCAGGAACTGCACCGCAACGGCCTGCGCCAGATCCTCGATATCGTCCCCAACCATATGGGCGTAATGGGAAGCGATAATGCCTGGTGGCTCGACGTCCTCGAAAACGGAGAGGCCTCTGAGTACGCAGACTTCTTCGATATCGATTGGGACCCCATCAAAGATGAACTCCAGGGCAAGGTTCTGGTCCCCGTTCTAGGCGACCAATACGGTACTGCTCTCGAAAAAGGGGAACTGCAGCTCAAATTCGATCTTGAGCGTGGCGAGTTTAGTATTTTCTACTTCCAGCATCGTTTTCCAATCGCACCGAGGGAGTACACCCGCGTCCTCGGTTTCGAAATCGAGCGCCTGAAACAAACATTGGGCGCTAATCACGAAGATGTTCTCGAATTGCAGAGCATCATCACTGCATTTAGCAACCTACCCGAACGACGCGGAATAACTTCTGAGGAACGCGCCGGGCGGAACCGGGAAAAGGAAGTACAAAAGAAGCGGCTGGCAGCCCTATGCGCGCGTTCACCCGAAGTCTTTAAGTTCATCGGTGACAACGTGGATCGATTCAACGGAAATCCTAACGATCCCCGCAGCTTCGACAATATCCACGAATTGATTAAGGCACAAAGCTATCGCTTCGCTCAATGGCGAGTCGCCGCGGACGACATCAACTACCGCCGCTTCTTCGATATCAATGATCTTGCCGCCCTCAGAACCGAAAATGAATCGGTATTCAACCAGACTCACGAGTTCATCCTGAGTCTCGTCGCTCAGGGCAAAGTCGATGGGCTGCGAATCGATCACCCCGATGGTCTCTACAATCCTGCCGAGTATTTGAAGAATCTGCAGAATCGGCTAAAAGCGGAATTGGACCCACAAAACCGCGAAGCTTATCTGATCGTCGAGAAGATTCTCACCGGCAAAGAGCATCTCCGCGAAACCTGGCCAGTCGACGGAGCCACTGGCTATGAGTTCGCGAATCTGGTCAACGGACTCTTTGTGGACCAGGCCTCAGCCGACAAGATGGACCGAATCTATCGTTCCTTTGTCGGCTACATCGAGAAATTTCCCGATCTGGTTTACCGGTGCAAGAAACTGATCCTGAAAGTCGTACTCGCCAGCGAGCTAAACGTGCTCGCCAACCTTCTCAGCAAGATCGCACTTGCAGATCGCCACACGTGCGACTTCACTCTTAACGGATTGCGTGGCGCGTTAGCTGAAATCATTTCCGAATTCCCCGTTTATCGCACCTACGTCAGCGCCTGCGGCGTGTCGGAGGATGACCGCCGCTACGTCCAACGTGCCGTCGCAGCGGCCAAGCGTCGCAGCAATGCAGCCGACCTGAGTATCTTCGACTTTGTCCAGCGCATCCTCCTCGCCGACGTCAATGGCAGCAACTCAGGCTGGTACAAACACGCCGTTCTACGCATTGCCGTGAAGTTCCAGCAGGTCACCGCTGCCGTCATGGCGAAGGGCCTCGAAGATACCGCTTTCTACCGCTACAACCGCCTCATCTCCCTGAACGACGTCGGCGGCAATCCGAGTCAGTTCGGAATCAGCGTAGACGACTTCCATCGCGCAAACCACGAGCGCCTCTTGTATTGGCCCGACTCAATGCTAAGCACGTCAACGCACGATTCGAAGAGATCCGAAGATGTTCGAGCGCGCATCAATGTTCTTTCGGAAATCCCCGGAGAATGGCGCCTCTATCTCCGCCGTTGGCGGGACTGGAATCGTACCAAGAAGCATTCGATCGACGGCCTACCCATGCCGACTCGCAATGACGAGTATCTCCTCTATCAAACCCTCGTGGGCGCCTGGCCCTCTGGTTCTATCGAAGTTGCCGGGTGGAATGCTTTCGTCGATCGAATCGATCAATACATGCTGAAAGCCGTGCGCGAGGCGAAAGATCATACGAGTTGGGCAAACACTAACACGGACTACGAGGCGGCATTAAGCTCCTTCATTCGAGCGATTCTCGATCAGACAAATAAGAATCGCTTTCTGCACGACCTGGACGACTTTCAGCACCGCGTCACTCGTGTCGCCGCATTCAACAGCCTCTCGCAGACACTCCTGAAGCTCACATCCCCTGGCGTCCCTGACATTTATCAAGGCAACGAGTTCCTGCATTTCACACTTGTTGATCCCGACAATCGTCAGCCAATCGACTATCAGGTGCGCAGGAAGGAACTGGAAAGTCTCCAGCGATCGACTCCTTCTTGCAAGTTTTCCGGAGAGATCTCGATGAATCCGGAAGCCAATTCTGCGAAGTTTTACCTCACTTGGAAAGCTCTGAATATCCGTAAGCGACATGCTGCTCTATTTCAACGTGGCGATTACATTCCTCTTTTCGCCACTGGAGAGAAATCAAATCACGTCGTCGCCTTTGCTCGAATCTTTGAGGGGCGGAGCGCAATCGCCGCCGTCCCAAGACTATGCGGGAAGCTTTTGGGAGATTCATTCCAGTCCCTCTCCGATCCTGCTGCTTGGGCCGACACAAGTCTTGAACTACCGGGCTTCCACACCTCCTGCTACCACAATATATTCACCGGAGAATGCATCCCTACTGTCAAACGTGAGGGCCAACGCATATCGCTCGGTAATCTGTTTCAGTATTTCCCGGTCGCATTGCTCATGGGTGAACCCATAGACGATGGCGCATCGGCGTGTGCATAGATTCGCAGGTTCTCAAACTAACCACTGAAATTGCGACTGTCATTTTCCACGGTTGTCAGCGCTAAGCCCAAGGACTAGGCTATCCGGAAGGAGTGTCTTATGAGCACGATTGAAGCCAGCCCCTCCGCCGAAATTCAGGAACTCACACCCTACGCTCCCACGCGATCCACCGTAGATGGCAAACCGCTCAATGCGGAAGAACTGCGCAATATCGAAACCTACTGGCGAGCTTGCAACTATCTCAGCCTTGGCATGATTTTTCTGCGCGAAAACCCCCTGCTCGAAGAACCGCTGAAGCCGGAGCACATTAAGAATCGGCTGCTCGGCCATTGGGGATCGAGCCCAGGACTTTCTTTCATTTACGTCCATCTGAATCGACTCATCAAAAAATACGATCTCGACATGATCTTTCTTGCTGGACCCGGCCACGGAGCGCCCGGCGTCCTCGGCCCCACATATCTCGAGGGCACCTATTCGGAAATTTATCCTGAGAAGAGTCTTGACGTAGACGGCTTACGCGAGTTCTTTCGCCAGTTCTCCTTCCCCGGCGGAATTGGCAGTCACTGCACGCCCGAGACTCCCGGCTCGATTCACGAAGGCGGAGAGCTCGGTTATGTCCTATCGCACGCGTGTGGTGCCGCTTTCGACAATCCGGAACTGATAGTTGCTGCGGTTGTTGGCGACGGCGAATCTGAAACCGGGCCGCTCGCGACTTCTTGGCACGTCAATAAATTCCTTAATCCCGCGCGCGATGGCGCTGTTCTACCCATCCTTCATCTCAACGGATACAAGATCGACAATCCGACCCTACTGGCTCGAATCTCGCATGAAGAATTGGAGAATTTTTTCCGCGGATACGGCTGGACGCCCTATTTCGTTGAAGGATCCGACCCCGACACCATGCATCAGGCCATGGCTGCTACCGTCGAACAATGCGTGCATGAGATTCGGGAGCACCGCCGTGAGGCCAGAGACCGCGGCGCTCTGACCCGTCCGCGGTGGCCCATGATCGTTTTGCGCTCTCCCAAGGGATGGACTGCTCCTCGACAAATGGAGGGTCACTACCTCGAAGGTTTCTGGCGAGCTCATCAGGTTCCGCTTCCTGCTGTCAAATCCAATGCCGATCAGCTTCGCATCCTGGAGAAGTGGATGCACTCGCAAATGCCCGATTCGTTCTTCGATGGCAAGGGCCATTTGGCCCCAGTATTCCGTGAGCTGTCGCCCACCGGCGATCGCCGCATGAGCGCCAACCCGCACGCGAATGGAGGGCGTTTGAAGAAAGCCCTTCGTCTGCCGGATTTCCGGGACTATGCCGCGAAGGTCGACAAGCCGGGCACAACTCAAACTGAGAACACCCGCCCCCTCGGGGCATTCCTCGCGGAAATCATGAAGAGAAATGCTGCGAACTTCCGTGTTTTTGGTCCGGACGAAACCAGTTCCAATAAGCTGGACGCACTCTACAGCGTCACCAAGAAGTTCTGGATCGAAGATCGATTCCCGGAAGACAGCGACGGGGGAAACCTCTCAGTAGACGGTCGTGTGATTGAAATGCTCAGCGAACACACCATGGAAGGCATGCTCGAAGGCTATCTCCTAACGGGTCGCCACGGCTTCCTATCGTCGTACGAGTCGTTCATTCACGTCATCGACTCCATGTTCAACCAGCACGCCAAGTGGCTTGAGATCTGCAATCACCTTACCTGGCGCCAGGCCATTGCATCTTTGAATCTCCTGATCACCTCAACAGTTTGGCGGCAAGATCATAATGGCTTCACGCACCAGGATCCGGGCTTCCTCGACGTTGTGGTCAACAAGAGCGCAAATGTTACCCGCATCTACATGCCTCCTGATGTGAACTGCCTGCTCTCGGTAGCCGATCACTGCCTGCGCAGCGAGAACTACGTCAACGTCATCGTTTGCGATAAGCAAAAGCATTTGCAATACATGAGCATGGACGCGGCCATCATTCACTGCACCAAGGGCATTGGCATTTGGGATTGGGCCAGCAACGACGAGGCTGGGGAACCCGATGTTGTGATGGCCTCGGCCGGCGATATCCCCACGCAAGAGGCCCTGGCAGCTACGGACCTCCTCCGTCGCGAATTCCCCGACCTGAAGATTCGCTTCATCAACGTAATTGATCTCTTCAAATTGCAACCCAACAGCGAACATCCTCACGGCCTCTCCGATCGCGACTTCGATTCCTTATTCACGACCGATAAGCCCGTGCTGTTCAACTTCCACGGATATCCGCAGCTCATTCATCGTCTTGCGTATCGGCGCACCAATCACCACAACATTCATGTTCGCGGATACAAAGAGAAAGGCAGCATTAACACGCCGCTAGAACTTGCGATCGAAAACAATATCGACCGCTTCAGCCTCGCGATGGATGTTGTCGATCGTGTTCCGAGGCTGCAGAGAATCGGCGGCCACGCCAAGGAACGTTTCCTGAACCAGCAAATCGAATGCCGCAACTACGCTCACCAATACGGGATTGATATGCCGGAAGCCACAGACTGGACTTGGCCGTATTAACAGTAGTGCCGCCGACTCGGCAGCTGTTGGGCGGGCGTTTCGCCCGCCCACTTGGGTCGACAAGAATGCTGACAGGGAATGGTCCCTACGAGGGGTGCGGCACGCCCTTAATCACACGCACGGTATCGCGCGCAATCAACAGTTCCTCATCCGTTGGGATCGCGTAAGCGAGTAACTTCGAATCCTGTGTACTAACGATCCCCTCGCGCCCAACCATCTCCTGATTCTTCGCCGCATCGATGCGAAGCCCCGCCCATTCCATCTCTGAGCAGATACGCTCGCGAACGTCCGGCGAATTCTCCCCTATCCCACCGGTAAACACCACAGCATCAGCCCCGCCCATCGCAGCCAGGAATGCTCCGATATATTTCCGCGCCCGATAACAAAAGATCTCGATCGCGAGCCGCACTCGCCGATCGTCGTGCTCCTTCAGTTCCGCCTGCAGCTCACGCATGTCATTCGTGAGCCCAGAGAGCCCGAGCAACCCGGACTGCGTATTCAGCAGCGTATCCACTTCCGAGGCCGAGATCGCTTCCTTGCGGGCAATAACTCCCACAATCGCCGGATCCAGATCGCCCGAACGCGTTCCCATTACCAATCCTTCCAAAGGCGTCATTCCCATCGAGGTATCGATCGACGCGCCATTCTTGATTGCCGCCGCAGAACATCCATTCCCTAAATGCAGAGTGATGATGTTCGTCTGCTCGCGAGCGAGTCCCCGCAGCGCCCGATAGCGAAAAGCAACATAACGGTGCGACGTCCCGTGAAACCCGTATCGCCGTATGCGGTACCGGCGATACAAATGGTAAGGCACGGCATATAGGTACGCCTGATCTGGAATGGAATGATGGAATGATGTGTCGAACACAGCCACCTGAGGCACTCCCTTACCAAACAGATCGTACGCCGCCGTGATTCCTTTGAGGTTGTTCGGATTGTGCAGTGGCGCGAGGTCGATGCAGTCTTCGATGCCCTTAATCACTCGTTCATCGATCAGCGTCGATTCCTTGAACAACTCTCCGCCATGGACTACGCGATGTCCCACCGCGTGTACGTCCCCTGTATTCTTGATCTCACTCACGCCCGAACGATCCGATGCGATGTATCTCAGAACGTAGTCGAGCGCAGCCGCCACATCGCGCAACGGTGCAGTCATCGTTCGCGGCTGCTCCTTGCGATATCGCACCTTAACGATCGCTTCGCCACCAATGCCTTCCACTTCGCCGCGCAGAATTCGGTCATCCTCTTCTTTCTTGATCTCCTCCAGATCAGTGGCGATTATCTGAAACTTTAGGCTGGAACTGCCGGAATTCACGACGAGCACGTTCATAAAATGGTCTCTGACGCGGCGCGAGGAGCGCTCTCTCCGCGATCTATTCAAACATAAGCTTGGGAAGAATTAGAGGCAAACGCCTCTGCAAAATCCAGAGCCCGATTAACACGCTTGCCGAATCAAAGACGCTGGACAAGTGCTACGCAATCTTCAGCTCGGCATCCCCGGCTTGATTTCACTTGCCTTTCCATCGTGATACACAACCACGAGCGGCTTCCCACCATTGGGGTATCGGACCGTCTTCTCGTAAGATGTATCGCCTGCATCAGGCACGCCCATGCCAATCGCAAAATCAGCCTGCATCTCGTTCATGCCCGGTTTCACTTCATGCCGCTCCACCGCGTCCCACACATCAGTGGGCCAGTGCTTGTAGAGTTCATGCGGATCTTCGATGAAGAACATCTCGTCGGAATAAATCTTGTACTCGCCACTTGCCTCATAGCCAATCGGAACAGCGTAGCTCTTTCCCTCTTTTTCAAACACGGCGACAACTTGTGTCGGCTGCCCTTGCACCCGGTTTGCGGCCGTAACTACATCTTTGATCGATAGTTTTTCAATCGGACCTAACGTGTCCTTGTCATGCCCAAAATCCACACGTTTGTTGGTCGTCGTATAAGGATAATAGACGTACCGATATCCCTCTTTCACCCACACCGGTTGCTGCGTCAGCTGTTTTGCGGTCTCCAGGTCGTAGGGATACAACTTCTTGGGGCTGACGTAATAGTCAGGATTCGCATATCCCACTTCTCTCGCTTTTTTCTGCCGCTCCACCGCTAGCCGGTCCTGATGCCTTTGATAAAAGATGTATCCGGATCGTGCGGTCGCAACTACGAAGGCCAGCAACAGTGCAAATTGAATCCGTCGTCTGGTTTCTCTCGTCATAAGTGGGTACGATGAACAACCCGTTGTAAACTGGAGATGGAGCCTTTTCCGATGCCGGTCACTGAACAAGACGTACTCAGCGCTTTAAAGAGCTGCTACGATCCCGAGATCCCGGTTAACATCGTGGATCTCGGCCTCATCTACAACGTAAACTTTGCTGCGGCGCCCGATGACAAGCAGGATGTCTCCGTCGACATGACTCTTACAGCTCAAGGCTGTCCTGAGCATGTCAATATCAGCATGCAGGTGAAATCGCGTCTTGAGCAGCTGCCCGGTATTCGGAACGCTGCCGTGAATGTCATCTGGACTCCGCCCTGGACTCCCGAACGGCTCAGCCCGGAAGCTCGCAAGCAGTTGGGGATTGAATAGAGTCTTGCGCGGAGCACCACCGCGCCTGGCTTTATGCGCCAAACTCTTCCAGGAAATCGATTCCGCTGTTTCCGGCTGCTTCCGTAATCCGCTTCCCGGCTTTGGCGGCCATTTCCATCACTTGCATCCCCCGATCAAAATACTCCGGCAACGAGCGCCGGACTTTCTCAAATTTATCCGGATATTCCGACGCCAGCACTGCCAGTCCCACACCGGTCGCCAGCACACCCGCGGGATACCTTTTCTTCAGGAAAAGTAGGGCCGCCGCTCCTATGGACCCCATCACTACAGCCTTCTTCCAGCTATCCATGTTCTCTCCCTTTCTCTCCTATGACGCAGCTTTGATGCGATTGTACTCCCCAGAAGATGCAGCCAAACCGCGCAATCCGTACAGAGACCCTTCATCCAGTGGCAAACTTGATCTCCCAGCCGCGGCAATGCGCTCCCAATCCTTTATACTGCCTGTTCTGCTGGAGGCCTTATGTCTCGCTTGTACGTTCGCGGACTGTTCCTGAGTGTTGTCGTAGGCTCTTTGATCCTCACTCTGTCTGCTCAGACGAAGCCCAGAGCTCGTGACCTCGGAGTTCCTTTCGATGGCACACCCGGACCCAACAATGCCATCACTGACGTTAAGGGCGTCGAGGTGGGACATACCACGCTCATCTCCGGAGAAGGCAAGCTCGAGGTTGGCAAAGGCCCTGTTCGCACTGGAGTCACCGCCATTCATCCCCGCGGCAAGACCAGTGACGACGCCGTGTTCGCTGCCTGGTTCACACTGAACGGCAATGGCGAAATGACCGGTACCACCTGGGTCGACGATTCCGGATTCCTCAACGGTCCCGTCATGATCACTAACACGCATAGCGTCGGAGTGGTGCGCGACGCGGTCATCTCCTGGAAAGTAAAACATGGCTCGCCTGATATGGAAGGTTACTGGTGGTCCCTGCCGGTAGTCGCCGAAACCTGGGACGGCTATCTCAATGACATCAACGGATTCCATGTGAAACCCGAAGATGCCTGGCACGCACTCGACGTCGCGCACTCAGGGCCGGTAGAAGAAGGCAACGTCGGCGGCGGCACGGGCATGATTTGTAACGAATTTAAAGGCGGTATCGGCACCAGCTCTCGCGTTCTCGACACAAAGGATGGTGGATATACGATCGGCGTCCTCGTCCAATGCAACTATGGATCGCGCGACCAACTTCGTATCGCCGGAATCAACGTCGGCCGCGAAATTCCCGAGCACACGGTCTGGCAGCGTGATGTCGGCTCAATCATCGTTGTGGTCGCAACCGATGCGCCCTTGATCCCAACTCAGTTGAAACGGATTGCGAAGAAGGTATCTCTCGGCCTTGGGCGCGATGGAAGCTACTCCGGCGATGGCTCCGGTGACATCTTCATCGCATTCTCCACTGCGAATCCTGGTGCGGTCGGCAGCAAAGGCATACACCGGCTCACCATGCTCCCCAACGATTCCCTCGATCCCGTCTTCCTGGCGACAGTTCAGGCCACAGAAGAGGCTGTAATCAATGCGATGGTCGCCGCCGACACCATGACGGGAATCAACGGTCATACCGTGATCGCATTACCTCATGACAGGCTTCGTCAGGTTCTCAAGAATCATAATCGCTTGGTGAAATGAAACCGGACTCGCGGGAGTCATTCTTTTCCGAACGTCCCGCTTCCCCATCCACGATATTCACCCGGCTCAATTCCGAGCCGCTTCATCATCGACTGCAGAGTAGTCCGTTTTAGTCCAAGCCTGCTCGCTGCACCTTCCGACCCCGAAAGCACTCCGTGCGTTTGGCGCAGAATCCGAATGATGTGTTCCCTCTCCATCTCGACTAGGTCATCTTCGGCGAAATCTTCTTCGTGCTGAATATCGGCCGGAGGAGCCGCCAGCGTCTTCCCTTTCGTCATGATGACCATGCGCTCGATCAGGTTCTCAAGCTCGCGAATGTTCCCAGGCCAGTTCCACCTGCATAGAATCCGCATCACCTCATTCGGAACTTCGTCGATTTGCTTGCCCATTTTCAATGTATGTTTGTAAATAAAGTGATACACGAGCAGCGGGATGTCCTCCTTCCGATTTCGCAAGGGAGGCAGTTCGATTGGGAATACATTCAATCGATAGAACAAGTCTTCACGGAACTTCTTGTCAAGCACATCCTGACGCAGGTCGCGATTCGTGGCCGCGATGATACGCACATCGACATGCAAAGTCTTAACTCCCCCTAGCCGTTCAAATTCGCGATCCTGAAGCACGCGCAGAAGTTTCGGTTGCAACTCCAGAGGCATCTCTCCGATCTCGTCCAGGAACAGCGTCCCTTTGTGCGCTAACTCGATCCGCCCCACCTTCTGACTTACCGCACCGGTAAAAGCCCCTTTCTCGTGCCCAAACAGCTCACTTTCCAGCAGCCCCGACGGAACTGCCGCACAATTCAACTTCACAAATGTGTTTTCGCGCCGTGTGCTCAGGTCATGCACCGAACGAGCCACCAACTCTTTGCCAGTTCCCGTTTCTCCCAGCAGCAGCACAGTCGAGTCTGTGGGTGCGACCACCCGGGCTTTCTTCAATACTTCGTGCAGGCATGCGCTCTGTCCGATGATTTCTTCGAACCCCAGCTCTGTCTCGATTTCGCTCTTCAAATATGATTTTTCTCGCGTCAGCCGTTCTGTGGATTCCTGAAGTTGATCCGCCAGTTCTCGCAGCCGGGCGATGTCGATAGAAGCGCCCGTAATTCCAACGATCTCCCGCTTCTCATCGAATAACGGCTCGACAGTCATATCAAAAACATAATTTCGTCCATTCTGCGGAAGTGCAACGTCTTTACGAACTGCAATCCCGGTCTTCAGAACCTGTTTCTTCAGTTCTGACAGTGGCGCTGCTTTCTTCGGTCCGAGGATCTCCAGATCAGTCTTACCGAGCGCATCATGCTCCAGGTACACTTGAGGGTTGTAGATCCACGTGTATCGAAGATCGCGGTCCTGATTGAAGACGGTGATCGGTGAGTCCTCGAGTGCGACACGAAAACGTTCTTCATTTCGGTGCACGGCCTCTTCTGCTTGTTTATGATCCGTGATATCGAACGCCGTCGATTGAATAATCGGCTCGCCATCCCCGTCCCGAAACAACGCGCTGTTCAGCAGTACCCATAGCGGAGCTCCATCCTTCCGTCGAAGCTCCAACTCCCGATTGACAAATGCTCCACTCTTTTGCAGCTCATCCAGTAATGATTCACGCGTCTTAGGATCGGGATAGTATTTATCTACATTGCTTCCTTGGCATTCCGATGCTTTGGCATAACCAAATATCCGAGCCCATGCATCATTGCAGTCGATAATCTCCCCATCGAGGCGGATGATGCCCACCGCTGCTACAGACTTTTCAAAAAGCGTCCGATATCGTTGTTCCGAACTGCGCCGCGCTTCCTCGGCTCTCCTTCGGTTCGTAATATCAATCGCCGTTGCCTGCCGAATTATGGACCCGTCTTCTGCCGTGCGCACGATCGAGTTAAACAGCACCCAGACCGATAATCCGTCCTTTCGACGCAGTTGCATTTCCTGCGAGTAGAAGGTCCCCTGTCGTTTCATTTCATCAAGCAGCCGAGCGCGATCATTTATGTCGAGATAGAATTCCGAGGCATGCCGCCCCCGAATCTCATCCGCGCAGTCGTAACCGAGCATCTGTGCCCACGCATCGTTACAATCCAGAATTAGCCCATCTGCATCAGAAGTCGCCACTCCTGCGATGTTCTTCTCGAATAGCGTCCTGTACCTCTGTTCTGAGCTGCGCAAGGCAGTCTCAGCTTCTTTCCGCGCAGTAATATCCTCCGTGAAGATTGCTATCCCACCGATTTGCCCGTTTGCCTCGTACCAGGGATGTATTTGCCACCTCAGGAATTGCACACTTCCGTCCGCGCGGTTAAAGCGATCCCCATCTTCTTGCACTATTTCTCCCGCAAGTCCCCGCTGATGTGCGCCCTTCCACTGTTCGGAAATTTCCGGGAAAACCTCGTAGTGAGAAAGACCGTACAGGTCACGATTCGCCAGCCCATAATCGTTCAGCCACCGCCGACTGGCCTGGATGTACCGCATCTCGCGATCGAACAAGGCCACTGCTGTAGGTGAGTGCTCTACGAATAACCGCATTCGAGCCTCGCTCTCGCGCAGCGCTGTTTCGGCTTTTTTGCGGTCAGTGACATCGTGCCCCATTCCTCGCACCACTGGAGCAGAAACCCCTTCCGTTCTCAGGCTATTGCTGTATTCCCAAATTCGCCTCTCGCCACCTTTCGTTAACACACAGAGGAGCCCTTTCGCGACACCTGCTGTCTTGATAGCTCCAAGGTACGCATCGAAGCAATCTCGAACTTCCGGGGCGAGCAAATCGCGCATCGGAGTCTGCAGCAGTTCGTCTATCTCATATCCCAAAAGCCGGGCCGACGCCGGATTGACAGACAACAAATGCCCTCGCAGATCGTGCGTGCAGACAAGATCCTCGCTGTGCTCCACCAGGTCCCGATAGCGATCCTCGCTCTCTCTCAGCGAATCATTCACGTCGCGAAGGATGCTCGAAGCTTGCGCCTCCCGGAATTTGCTGAGAGTCTGTCTTAGACCGAAACACAGAATGGACGTTGCCATCAGCGGCAAAGTCAGCTTCCGCCACGGCGGACCTAATTCGAACCCCTGCAGTAGCACGATAAGCGGCCCGGCGGAGTAGATCGTATTTTCGAACACCATGCTGAGGAGACTTCGTTTCTTCTCAAAACTTGCATAAAAGTCGGCGCGCTGCTGCCATCCATCAGCCCACCATGCAATGAGCAGGAACGGAATCGTCCATCCCAAGTCAGCCCATGAGCCAGTCGAAATCTCCTTCCCCATCCGTAATTCGCGGTAATCGGTATAGGATGTGGCTAGCGCCAGTAAACCGAAGCAGCCCAGGAATCCCTGATAGAGTCTTCTTAATTCTCTCGTCTGCGCACGCATTACCTGCAGCACTGCCAGAACAAGCACTCCAAGGTTCTCGCTCACTTCTATTTGATCCGACCTCAGTACCGACAGCACACGATTCTCATGAAGAGAAAATATGTGGTACCAGTCCAGATAGATCAGCGAGAAAATGATGAACAACTGCACCCCATCCAGCAGCGATCCTACATCCAGATAATACGGAAGGTCCTCTTCATTCTGATCGAGCAGCAATGCCATCGCCAGAAATAGCGAACGCACATCCACAAGAAAATGAAAGATCGAATCCCTCGGGGGGGAAATCTTCAGATAGGATTCGTAATACATCCAGCCGAGATCAGCCGTAATCCAGATGAGGAAGCTAAGGCCGATCAAAATCCAGAATGGCCTCGTAAAGCCTCGGCCTCTGCGAACCGCTCTCGCACAGGCAATCGTTGCAACTAAAGCACACAAAATCTGGAGCACATTCGAGACAAGTGCACCGAATGCGGACTGTCCGAAAAAGACTTCTTGTAGGATGTGTAACCCGACGATCGACGTAGCAAAAATCAGAAAGGTGCGATTCCTGGTCTGTCGATCTAGCGGTTTGTTCGCAGCCGAAGCTGGCACTTCCACGACTCCCCTCAGATCGGCGCCCTGGCCGATCTTTACGCGCAATTTTTCCGGATCCTAGCTGCCACGCGTCACTGGACACTACTCTCGGGCACGCGGCGGCCTGCGGGATACGCCGTCCGCAAGGGGTATTCCGCCTTTCGAGTAGCTGAGCCACCATTCGTGCAAAGCGGCCAGCCTTTTGCCGCATCATCAAGGCTAGAGAATTACTGGTCTGTGATCGTAGTCACAAATCGATGTGACATTCCCAAAACCGGAATTCCTCACAAACAGGAAAGGCGAGCCCGTGGGCTCGCCGATGCAATCCTTCCTACCAGACGCTATTGTGCCGATGCCACTTGGTCGTTCCTGAGAACGCTCACTTCGACCCGCGCTCCGGAACCTTTCTTCTCCCCAGTAATCGAAGCCGCATTCCCCATGCTCGCTACATAGATCCGGTACAGGGGGATGTTGTGGGTGAGAACTAGATAGCGCACCACCGAATCCGCCATCTTCCGCGAATTCGCAATGGCCGTCTGACCCTGCCCCGGCGAAAATCCGTGCACCTCGATGATGTAACTTCGTTGCCCCTTGAGTGGCTCTGCCATCTGGTCGAGCGCGTCTTTGGCATTCTTGCTCAACATCGATTGCCCAGGCCGGAACCGGATCTCCGTTTCCGACGTCCCATGGTATTGGTCAAGATTGCTCACCCTCTGCTCCGCCGAGCTCACTCGTTTCGACGCATCGCTCGCCGCGCCTTGGGCAAGTTGGGCTTTGTTGGTCGCGTCCGTGGCGTGCTGATCCGCTAACGTCGCCTTTTCCGACGCCAATTGAAGCCCTTGCTGCGTCCGCGAATCAACGTCCTTGACGGCACTCTTGCTTTCCGCCGTCAACTGCTCCAACTCATTCAACCGGTCGCGAATAGGTCCTACGTATCGTTGCACATACTTCTTGGTTGTAAATGGATGCCTCACCAGATTGACGAAGTTCGGATCGTCTCCGTCCCAGAAGTCCTTCGGCCGGGGTGAAGTCAATGGTTCTCGCCCGCTAGCGGTTGAAACAGCTGTATCCCCACTGGGAGTTGTATTCGCTTGCTGGGCCGCCGCAGCCGAAGCCAGCACCATTGCCAGCGCAAAAATAATGCTCTTCTTCATCTCGACCTTTCCCTCGCGAGTGGCTCGACTCCACCCGGTCCGACAAAAAATCAGCGCGCCTAGAATTTTGCATGGAATAGCGGCCTTCTGCAAGCCCGATTCGACATTTCCTCAAAGTGAGCGCGATCACTGCCCTGCGGCCGATTTCCTTCGTAAACTGCCATGACGTCAGGAGAAAACAATGCCACCACATACTGCGTCGCTCGACTCCATCCAGAATTTCCTTGCCCAGAAACGCTTTGCCTTCGTCGGCGTCTCTCGCAATCCAAAGGACTTCAGCGCCAGTCTATTTCGGGAATTCGTGAAACGCGGATACGACGTCGTGCCGGTCAATCCCAAGGCATCTGAAGTCCTCGGCAAGCAGTCATTCGCACGCGTACAGGACATCCACCCACCGGTAGATTCAGTCCTCGTGATGACCAGCCCAGAAGTGACCGATGCCATCGTCGCAGACTGTGTAGCAGCCCATGTCCGCCGTGTCTGGTTATACCGCGCCACCGGCGCCGGAGCCGTTAGCGCAAAGGCGGTTGAGCTCTGCCAGCAGCACGGCATCGCGGTCATCCCAGGAGAATGCCCATTCATGTTCTTCGCGCATAACAGCTTCCACGCCATCCACGGCCTGATCCGCTGGATTACCGGAAGCTACCCGAAGCACCAGGCAGCCTGAGTTATTCGCAAGATTCAGAGGACCTTCAGATTTGGGGGTGTTCACTGAGGGTGCCCTACTTCTCGCCGCCGTTGCGAGAAGTGGGAGTTTCGACAGCGTGAAGATTCAGTTTTGGTCTTGGTTTTGACTTTACTCGGGACTCAGGACTCGCGACTCAAGACTGGTCTTGGTTTTGACTTTGCTCGCGACTCGGGACGCGCGACTCAGGACTAACAAACCACCGCCCGATCCGTAATCTCCAGTCCTTTATCGATGATCGCGAACGCCTCCCGCAGTTGCTGTTCATTGATGCACAGCGGAGGATTCGTATAGAACGAATTCCACCGCACGATCGTGTACAAGCCCTGCTCGCGGAAGAATCGCCCCAGAGCGCCCATTTCCTCAGAAGTCCCATTAAACGGAGCCATCGGCTGCTTGGTTTTCTGATTGCGCACCAGTTCAAAGACTCCAAAGAGCCCGATCGACCGCACCGCCCCAACCGACGGATGCCTTTTCTGCAACTCCGCCCCGAGCTCTTTCATCACGGCACCCATCTTGCGTGCATTTTCAATGAGCTTGTCTTCCTCATACACGCGAATCGTCGCCAGCGCCGTCGCGCATCCCATGGGATGCGAGTTGTAGGTCAGGCCCCCGTAAAAGACATTGTTCTGAAAGTGCTGCGCAATGTGATGACGCATGCCAACCGCCCCGAGTGGCACATAACTCGCAGTCAGCCCTTTCGCCATGCAGATGAGATCGGGCACAACTTTCCAGTGGTCGATCGCGAACCACTCGCCGGTCCGTCCGAATCCGGCCATGACTTCGTCCGCGATCATGAGGATGCCGTACTTGTCACATAGCTTGCGCACACCCTGCATGTAGCCGTCTGGCGGAATCAGGATGCCGTTGGTCCCCACCACAGTTTCCAGAATGAATGCCGCAATCGTATGCGGACCTTCGAGCTGAATCGTCTCTTCGATCGTCGCAAGAGATGACTCCGCGGATTCCCATCCGCGCTCGATCCCGTGATACGGATCCAGCACACGCACAACACCCGGAATCCCAGGCTCCGCAGCCCACCTCCGCGGATCACCAGTGAGCGAAATGCTACCGGCAGTAGCCCCGTGGTAGGAGCGGTACCGCGCCATGATCTTGTGCCGTCCGGTAAAGAAGCGAGCAATCTTAATGGCGTTCTCGTTCGCCTCCGCTCCCCCATTGGTGAAGAAGAACGTGTCGATGTCGCCGGGAGTAATCTCCGCCAACTTCGCTCCCAGCCGCGCTCGAGGCTCCGTCGCCATAAACGGATTTGCGTACGCCAGCGTCTGCGCCTGCTCATGCATGGCGTTGATCACACGTTCATCGCCATGCCCAATGTTCACCGACATCAACTGGCTATTGAAGTCGATGAAGCGCTTTCCTTCCGGCGTCCAAAAGTAAATCCCCTTGGCGCGAGCGACCGGAATCGGGTCGACCTTCGACTGCGCCGACCACTCGAAGAGCGTGTGCTTCTTGGTGAGATCAACAATCTCCTGTCCAGTCATGGAGGGCGTGGCACGTGTGGTAGTCATGGATTCCTCTGTAGTGAAGAAGCAATTTTGTAATTTGGTAATTTAAAAACCCGAAACTCTGAACTAGTTTTCAATTACCCGATTACTAAATTACCCAATTACTCAATTTCCTAGAATTTCCGGCTGTGCTCTTTGGCCCAGCGTTCCACAACAACTTTCTTGTCAGTATAAAACTCGATCGCGTCCCGCCCCTGGCCATGCAGGTCACCGAAGAAGCTGTTCTTCCATCCGCTGAATGGGAAGTACGCCATTGGAGCAGCGACTCCTATATTGATGCCGATGTTTCCCGCCGGAGCTTCATATCGGAACCGCCGTGCCGCCGACCCACTCGAGGTAAACAGCGAAGCCTGATTTCCATACGCGCTTCGCTCCAGAAACGCCAGCGCATCATCCATGTCGTCAGCATGAACGAGGCTTAGCACCGGCCCGAAGATCTCGGTATCAGTAAGCTCACTCGTAGCCGGCACATCGTCCAGAATGGTCGGCTTCACGAAATTTCCCGTCTCATGCTTGGGGACTTTAGCACGCCGTCCATCCAGCAGAACTTTCGCACCATGCTTCTCGCCCATCCCGATTAAGGCCTCCACTCGTTCCTTGCTCTGAGGCGAAATGACAGGCCCCATCTGCACACCGTCTTCAAGACCATTCCCTACCCTCAGCTTCGAGGCCGATTCAGCAATCGAGTCGCGGAATGTCTTCTGCGCTTCGCCGATCGTCACAGCCACCGACACCGCCAGACACCGCTGCCCGGCGCATCCGAACGCGCTGTCGCTGATGATCTGCGTCGCCATCGGCATATCCGCATCCGGCAGAACGATCACATGATTCTTTGCGCCGCCCTGGCACTGGCAGCGTTTTCCCTGCGCCGCCGATCGCGAATAGATATACCGGGCAACCGGAGTCGATCCCACAAAGCTGATCGCCCGCACCTTCGGATGATCAATCAACGCATCCACAGCGGCTTTGCCGCCGTTGACAAGATTCACTACTCCCTTCGGCAGCCCGATCTTCTCGAGCAGTTCGAAAACGCACCGCATCGTTAGCGGCACCCGCTCCGACGGCTTCAGAATGAACGTATTCCCCGTCGCGATCGCATATGGCAGATACCAGAACGGAATCATTCCCGGAAAATTAAACGGCACAATCGCCGCCACAACGCCCAGCGGCTGCCGGATCATCATCTCGTCAATCCCGCGCGCCACATCCTCCAGGTTGTAACCCTGCATCATCATCGGAATGCCACAGGCTACCTCGACATTCTCGATCGCCCGCCGCATCTCGGCCTTGGCCTCGCCGAACGTCTTCCCATTCTCCATCGTGATGATCCGGCCAATATCGTCGATGTGCTCTTCCAGCAGCATCTTCAACTTGAACAACGGCTGAATGCGATCTTCCGGAGGCGTGCGCCGCCATTCAGGAAAAGCAGCAGCTGCGGCTTCCACCGCGGCATTCACGTCGGAAGAGTCCGCCAAAGGAACGCTAGCGAGAACTTCGCCCGTCGCAGGATTTACCACCTCCCGCCATTCCGAAGCATGCGCATCAGCCCATCGCCCATTGATGTAGTGGGTAAGTTTGTTAGCAGGAGGTGCTGCAACCGTCATAAGAGGTAATGCCTTTCGCTGTCGCGAAGAGTGGGATATCAAACTAGCTCTTAGCCACGATCAATCAATACTTGCGGGTAGCACCGACGTCCTCGCCGGCTGTCGCGAGCGCGTCTTGCGCTTGCTCCCGCCCGCACTACTGAACCAATTGCGCCACTGCGTCCTTCGGCTCGCCAACATTCGCAATGGCAGATTCCAGGACATTCATCGCCTCATTCATCTGCTCATTTGTAATGACGAGCGGAACAAGTACGCGGATCACATTCGAATATGTCCCCGCCGTGATCGTGATCAGCCCGTGCTCGTAGCAAAATTGCGAAATCTTCTTTGTCTCTTCAGTAGCTGGAACCTTCGTCTCGTGCGACTTCACCAGTTCCAGCGCCTGCATACCGCCTAAGCCGCGGATGTCGCCGATAATTCCCCAGCGCCGCTGCCATTCCTGAGCCCGCCGTTGAAAGTGCTCGCCGAGTTCGTTCGCGCGGGCAAGCAGATTCTCCCGTTCGAACAAATCCAGCACTGCCAACGCCGCCACACAAGACAATGGATTCCCCGCAAATGTTCCGCCTAGTCCACCGACGCCTGGAGCATCCATAATTTCAGCGCGTCCAGTAACGCCGGCTAGCGGCAACCCTCCGCCCAACGATTTCGCCGTCACGAGAAGGTCCGCCTCAATCCCATACCGTTCACTCGCGAACAGCGCGCCAGTACGCCCGAATCCGGACTGCACCTCATCCGCAATAAACAGGATCCCGTACTTGTGACACAACTCAACCAACACCTTGAAATAATCCGGCGGAGGCGTAACAAATCCACCTTCACCCAGCACCGGTTCCGCAATCACAGCCGCCACTTCCTCGTTGGCGACCACTTTCTTGAACGTGTCCTCGAGATGCCGCGCGCAGTACAAATCGCATGACGGATACGACTTCGAATATGAGCACCGGTAGCAATACGCGTACGGCACCCGATACACCTCGCCCGGAAACGGTGCGAATCCTGCCTTGTACGGATGCGTCTTGCTGGTCAGAGCTAGCGTCATCATCGTGCGCCCGTGAAATGCATCTTCAAACGCAATGATTCCCGGCCGCTTCGTGTAGGCTCGCGCGATCTTCACCGCATTCTCAACGGCCTCTGCCCCGCTGTTCACAAAGATTGTCTTCTTCGCGAAGTTGCCCGGAGTAACTTCATTCATCCGCTCGGCGAGCCGCACATAACTCTCGTAAGGCGTGACCTGCACACAAGTGTGAAGAAAATGGTCAAGCTGACCTTTCACCGCATCGACAACTTCCTCACGCCGATGCCCGACGTTAAGGCAACCGATCCCCCCAGCGAAATCCAGATACCGATTACCGTCCACATCCTCAAGCCATGCATCCTCGGCCTTGGCGACGTAGATGGGTGTGCCATGAGAAAGCCCGCGCGGCACAGCCTTTGCGCGCCGCTCAGAGAGAGCCTTGGATTTCGGCCCTGGAATTTGTGTACGTAATTGAATAGTCGACATCTTGATCTCGTTCTCTTTAGTCAGTCCCAACCTCGCCTACAGATTTCTCTCAGGACTCGCGACTCAGGACTTGGGACTGCCTCAGTACCACCCAATCGGGGCTTCGTTTAAATTGATATGAACCTGCTTGGTCTCGAGATATTCCTCAATCCCCCAAGGCCCAAGCTCGCGCCCAAATCCCGATTGCTTAAATCCTCCCCACGGAGCCTCCACGTACGTCGGCTGCATGTGATTGACCCAGACGATCCCAGCTCGTAAAGCCTTCACCGCCCGCATCGCCTTGAAAATGTCCCGCGTCCAAACGGCAGCAGCTAACCCATAAGGCGAGTCGTTCGCGATCTTCATCGCGTCCTTTTCGTCTTCAAACGGAATCACAGAAGCGACCGGACCAAAGATTTCCTCGCGCGCAATCCGCGCAGAATTACTCACGTCATAGAAGATCGTCGGTTGAACGTAATAACCTTTCGCGAATTTCTCTGGACGCCCGCCACCCGAGGCCAGCTTCGCTTCTTTCTTCCCGAGTTCAAGATACTGATTCACACGGTCGTACTGTTCCTTGCTCACCAGCGGACCCATCTTCGTATCGCGATCCAGCGGCGCCCCCACCTTGATCTTCTTCGCCTTCTCCGTCATTGCGTCGACGAAGTTCTTGTAAATCGATTTCTGCACCAGGATGCGACTACCCGCTGAGCACACTTCGCCTTGATTAATGAACACTCCAAACAATGCGCCATCGATTGCCGCCTCAAAATCCGCATCCGCAAAAAAGATATTCGGAGACTTCCCGCCCAGCTCCAAAGTCACGCGCTTCACTGTATCGGCAGCCTGCTTGACGATGATTTTTCCAACAGCCGCGCTGCCAGTGAACGCAATCTTGTTCACATCCGGATGCTGCACAATCGGCGCGCCGCAACTCTCGCCGAAGCCGGTAACAACATTGACAACTCCCGGAGGCAATCCGCACTCGGCAAAGTCCTTCGCAAATTCGAGCGCGGTCAGCGGGGTCTGTTCCGCCGGCTTCAACACACAAGTGCATCCCGCCGCAATCGCGGGTGCAAGCTTCCACGCTGCCATCAGCAGCGGATAATTCCACGGAATGATCTGCCCCGCCACTCCGATCGGCTCTTTCATCGAAAGCGACAACGCGTTATCCGGAACCGGATTCACGGTTCCCGTAATCTTCGTCGCCAGCCCGCCGTAATACTCGAAGCAGGTCGCAACATCGTTGATGTCGTACTCCGCCTCGACAATTGGCTTCCCCGTATTGCGGCATTCGAGTTCCGCCAGCGCAGCCAGATTCTGCCGGACTTTGTCGGCCATTCGGAACAGCACGCGCCCGCGCTCCTGAGCAGTAGTCGAAGCCCACGGCCCATCCTCAAACGCAGCCTTGGCAGCGGCGACTGCACGGTTTACGTCGTCCGCATTGGCATCGGGAACCTGCGCGATCACTTCTTCGGTCGAAGGATCGTAAACCGGAAAAGTCTTTGCCGACTTGCTCGAGACAAACTCTCCGTTAATAAACATCTGATACGTCTTTACTTCCGTCTGTACTCCGCCAGGCATCATGGCCTCCACGCAATTTCATAGCGCCGGCGTCCCGCCCGCGCATCCAATCTTTGTAACGACGCGGCTTGGAGCCGCGTCGTTACACCACTAATTAATCAAGGGCCTTAGCCCCTGAGTGAACTGGTTGATAAATTCTCCCGCCACTTCGCTGAGTCGATGCGCCCATTTCTATCGCTGCGCCTCGCCCACGGGCAAAGTCACCGTTTTCACCGAGACCGGTTGTACCGATTTCCTTCGGCCATACACGAAGAAAAAGAACGCGGCCAGCCCGACAAAAAACACCGTACCGCCGACCATCCAAAGCTCGTAAGACCACAACGACGTGATCTGTTGCGCTGGGAAAAACACCAGCAAAATTCCTAATGTCGTCGTCAAAAATCCACAGAGCCCAGCCACAAACATCGTCTCCCGGCTGTACTGACCCAGAGGTTTCGTCTCTCTCACCGCAAATTTCACCAGCGCGCCAAACATGTAAAGAAACGGCACAAGCTGTAGCACCACAGCGAGAGACAACAACTTCTGAAACGTCTCCTGCACGCCTGCTCCCGCAAAGTTCAGCACCACCAGGACAGCCGAAACGATTCCTTGCAAAATCAAAGCAGCATACGGCGTCGCATATTTCGGATGCACATTCCCCAGCCAGCTCGGCATATACGAATCAAGCCCTGCCACAAACGGAATCCGCGCCGATCCTCCCATCCACGCCGATCCAATCCCCGCGATCGACAGGCTCAAGAGAATCGCGAACGGAATCGTGACCCATCCAAAACCGACTTGCCCTGCCATATGCGTTACTGCTTGGACGATTCCCTGCAGAACATTCACGTTCTTTCCAACTGCGATGAGAAGCGTGAGCGTCGCGCCCACATAGAGCGCACCCGACAGCACTCCGCCCCACGCCACCGCACCCGGCAACGTTCGCTGCGGATCCTTGATCTCATCTCCCATCACCGACGCCAGTTCCAGCCCGACAAGTCCAAAACAAATCACACCAAACGAATTCAGCACAAACTTCGGATTCGCAGGAATCGCGAAATCGGCCGCGGTAATCGTCGTTCCAAATCGCCCCCAAATGACGATTCCGAGCCCGATCAGCACCGCCGCAGCCATAAACGTTCCGATCGCTCCAAGATTGTTGATCCACTTCCCCACTCCGAGCCCAAGGATGTTGAAGAGCGTGAGCAGAGCCAGTAACGTGAGCGACGCGATCGAAGCAAACACCTTGTTATCTGCCAGGCCCTGATGCCCCGGTCCTAGCACGTATACCGATACGCCGACGAAATACAGCATCACGGTCGGAACGTAGAGCATGTTGTTGGTCCAGTAGCACCATCCAGACAAAAACCCGTGGAAGTCGCCGAAAACTTCCTTGGCCCACAAGTAAACCCCACCTTCCCCAGGATACCGATGCGCCAGTTCGATAACTGCAATCCCCTGCGGCCAGAAAAACAACAGCAGCGAGATGATCCACAACCAGACCGTAGCTCCGCCATTCGCGGCTATCGATGGCACAACATTCAGATTGAAAACGGCGACAACAAACAGCAGCACCAGATCGCGCCGTCCAAGCGCACGAACCAGATGCGGCTGACTTTCGGGTTGTGAAGTGGTAGACAAAAAAATGTGGTCGGTCGTTGGTCATCGGTCGCTGGAGGTGTTTGCTAAGGGCCAACGACCGAGGACCGACGACTTGTTTTTTAGTGTGCAACTTCCGCCGGCACTCTCTCGGCGCGCTCCTGCTGCGCCTTTGCCAGCGAAGCCGCGATGTCATCAAACGCCGCAAGGTGCTTGTCGATATCCGCCTCCGTATGTTGCACGGAAATCGTCCACTGCTCATCCCACCAGTAGGGCTGAGCCATGACGCCGCGATTGACCATTCCAAACCAGTAATGACGCCACAGATCGACGTCGACCACGGTCCAGTCGCGGTAGTTCACGATCTCTTTCGGATACAGCATCAGCGCGCCATTCGCTCCAGCATCCGCGATGTAAGCCTGCAAACCCACCTTCGCGATGATCTTCCGGTAGCCATTGGCGAGCTTCTTGCTCAGCTTGTCGACATGTGTGTAGTTGTCACGCGTGAGCACTTCACGAAATGTCGCCAAACCAGCAGCCATCGAAACCGGATTTGTGTTGTACGTTCCCCCGTGGAAGACCTTATGCTGGGAGATGAGATCCATCGCCGACTTGTGCGCGCCGAACGCCGCCAGCGGCAAACCGCCGCCGATCGACTTCGCCAGGCAAATCATGTCCGGAGTGACGCCGAAATATTCGCTCGCGCCTCCCCACCCAAGTTTTGCGCCAGTCTTCACTTCGTCGAAAATCAGCAGCGCGCCATTCTTGTCGCAGATTTCGCGCAGCCCTTTCAGGAAACCAGGCCGCGGCATGCACAGCCCCACGTTCATCAAGATAGGCTCCAGAATGATCGCCGCAATTTCTCCCGGATTCTCTTTAAACCGGCGCTCCACCGTATTCAGATCGTTAAAAGTCGCGATCTTCACGTTCTCGATCGCAGCTTTCGGAACTCCGAGCCCGCCGGGAACTGCGGTTGGATTATGAATGTCTCCGTACTCCGGAGCATGCGGCTTCACGCTGACGAGAGCGGAATCATGCAGTCCGTGGTACGCGCCTTCGAACTTCACAATCTTGTCGCGCCCAGTCGCAGCGCGCGCCAGACGGATCGCGTGCATCGTCGCTTCCGTCCCGCTGTTGCCGAAACGGCACATCTCGACCGGGAACCGGTTGCAAATCTCTTCCGCCAATTCCCATTCCATGTCATGCGGCATTCCAAACATCGTTCCCGTCGAAAGCCGCTTCTCTACCGCTTTCATCACTGCCGGATGGCAATGCCCCGCCATCAGCGCGCCAAACGTCAGGTTGTGATCGATGTATTCGTTTCCATCCAGATCGCGGAATTTACTTCCGCTGGCCTCTTTCACAAAAATCGGCCAGGGATCGTAGGCGCGATAATTACTGGCTACACCAAGAGGAATACGTTTTAGGTTTTTCTTGTGCGCCTCCGCGGACTTCGGGGTCCGGCGCTCGAATGTCGAAAGCTCTTTCTGTAGATCGGGGTACATCGTGGTTCTCCGAGATAACTCAAGCCGGCTATTTTGCGCGGCCATTAGATTGCCCGGGCGGGAGAACCGCCCGGGGGATAGAACTTAACTCTACTCCTAGAAGTAGAACTTCAGCGCAAATTGCACCAACCGCGGATCGCGCGCCGAAAGCACCTGCCCGAACGTTGAGTTCGAGAAATTGCCGTCCGGATTCACGAACTCCGTTTTGTTAAACAGATTGAAAATGTCCGTGCGGAATTGGAAGTACTTCGACTCCGTAATCGCAATCCGCTTCGACACCGTGATATCCCACTGATTCTCGCCAGGTCCGCAGCATAGCGATCGCGGCGTCGTTGCGAAGGTTCCCAGCGTGGGATCCGTAAATTTCGACTGGTCGGCATTGAAGAAGTAATGCCCGCTGACCGGCCCATAGTTGTACGTGTTGTATGTCTGAATCTGCTTCGGATCGGTTTTCTGGAATGAGCCGTTCAGCTGCGGCGCGGACGCCCCCAGGAAGAACAAGCTGCTAATCAGCTCGTTATCATCCTGCGTCTGCACGCGAATCGGGAACCCGCTCTGGAACTGGATAATCCCTGAGAGTTGCCAATCATCTATGACCTTGCCCTTGAATCCGCTGTGCTTGCCAGTCGGAAGATCCCAAACGTAGTTGATGACAAAACGCTGCGCCGAATTGAACAGCGAAAGGGCCCGGCTCGCCTTGTAGTCAAACGGATTCACCGTCTCTTCAAAGCTCGACGCCCAATCCAACGATTTGCTGAACGTATAAGCCGCCTGGAACTGCAGCCCGTGCGAGAAGCGCTTCTCCAGGCTTGCCTGGAACGAGTTGTAGGCCGAGGCCGCAATCGTGTCCTCAGCGAAGATATTGCTGAAGATCGAAATCCCATCCACCGGGCATCCTGAACCAACTCCGCCCCCGCTCATCGGATTGCAATTCGGCGAAGAATAGGGCCGCAATCCGGGCAGGAAAATTCCGTTCGGAGCAACCGAACCGATCGAAGTTCCCCCAGGAATCACCGTCGGATTCCCTCCTCCGTCCCCGCTGTAAGGAATCGTCAAACCTCCAGCCGGAGCTACCGCCAGAGGGCTGATCAGGAAGGAATTGTCCTCGGCAAACTGTCCGCACGTCGACTGATTGCCGAATCCGTCGGTCACCCAGTTCGGATTCGTATTCGCCAGCGAGATAATTCCCAGGCAGCTCTGCGGATTCGAAGCGTTGATGTCATGCGATGCCAGCAAACGGTGTCCCTGCGATCCCACATACCCCAATTGCAGCACCAGATCACGCGACAGCTCGCGCTGTAGCGTGAAGTTGTACTGCGCGGTATATTGCGTCCGCATCTTCGGCTGGAAATCACCGTACAGCAGCATCGGACGAAAACTCGCCCAGTCGGTATTCGTCCCCGGCTTCGGGCTCAAAATACCCTGGAAGGGATTGGGATTTACTCCACCGTTCTGTGCGATATACGGAGTATTGAAGAATGTCGAAGGCAGATAGGTACTTCCGCCGAACGGCGGCTCCGCGCCGAATTGTTCGAGCACCAACTGCTCCATCGGGTTGTAGAACATTCCCCATCCAGCGCGGATGCTCGTTTTGCCATTCGCGCCGAAAATCTTGCCCAGCGTTCCATTCCCGAAATTCGGGCTATACGCGACGCCAATCCGCGGTGCGAATGCCTTGTAGTACGTCTGCGTCATCCCTGCTGGAATGCCTTGGTCGCCGGGCACAACCAGTCCGGTGGGCAACACGCCTGCATCTGCGCAAGTGCTGGCTCCAAAGTCCGCCTGCTCATCCGCCGTCAAAACGCACGGATATTTCGCCGTGTTCTGTCCTGGACGATAAGTCTGCACGTGATGCAGAACATCCGTCAGCGGCGTGTCCAATTCCCAACGCAAGCCATAGTTCAGCGTTAATGACGGATTGATCTTCCAGCTATCTTGCGCAAAGAGATAGAGGCCGGTCGTCCGTACATTCTCCCGCTGCCCTGAACCTTGCGTATAGCTGTCCGCCAGTCCAAGCAGATAGCTCGGGTAGTTATCGTTCGATAGAACGTCGTTCGACGTCGACCCGTCAAACGTGAACTGCCCGCTCACGTTGTAGTAGAGAGTCTGGTCAAATCGCGCGCGGCGTACATCTGCTCCGAACTTCGCTGTATGGTTCCCCTTGACCCAAGTCAGGTTATCGGACCACATAAATGAGTTCCCAACCTGTGGCAACTCACCTTCCCATCCATTGCCGATCGCAAATCCGCCGCTGACGCTGACAAATGGCACTCCCGTGCGATCCGCCGGCAACCCGGTGGTGATCCCGTATTGCGGATTTGTTCCTAGGCTGTTCGTAATGAAGCTGGAATCCGAAGTCCCGTTGAAGCAGACCGCCTGCGCGGCTGATGACGAACACGAGTCCTGCACCACACCCGTAGCCTGTGGATGCTGGAAGGTCTGCTGCCCTTCCCTCATATAGGTAAAGCGCGCTTCATTCACCACAGAGTTGTTAATGGTCCATGTATGGCTTGGATTGTACTGCTGGAACCGGGATCCGACTTTCGCTCCGAAGCCGGGGATGTTCGCACCCGACGCTTGAAAGTTATAGAACGGCGAAAAGTTCTTTTCGTCGTCGTAGTAGTAATAAAAACTGAAGTTCTGGCGCGAATTGATGTGGTGATCGATGCGCACTGTAAATTGATCGGCATTCGCTGCGCCCGTGGGCACGGCCTGGTACGTTCCATCAGGCCGATTTGCTCCCGGTACAAAGCGCAGAAGGTCAAGGGCCACTGGATCCATACAGTTGGTCGGAATCTGGCTTGTTGGAAATACGCTGCTCCATGGCAAAGGGTTCGAAGTGTTCGCCCCTGCCGTCGTATACAGCCCGAAAATTCCGCCGGCCGGAAGTCCTAATGCCGTGTCGCACCCCGACCGTCCATCTAGCGTTTGCGCCACGAACGGGTCCGAGATTCCACCGCCGAAACCGCCGGATTGACTGAAATCTCCAGTCCTTTCCGCGCCTGTCGGAACCGCCACAATATCCCCGGACTGCCCTTGCCGAATCCGCCGTCCTTCATACGACACAAAAAAGAAGGTTCGGTCTTTTCTCAGCGGGCCTCCGAACGTCCCACCAAACTGGTTCTGGTTGAACTGCGGCTTGATGGTGTTGAAATATCCCTGCGCGTTCAACACCTTGTTCCGAAAATATTCATACACGTTTCCGTGCCATTGATTGGTACCGGACTTCGTCACGACGTTCACTACAGAGCCGGAGTTGCGTCCATATTCCGCATCGAACGTATTCGAAATAACGCGGAACTCTTCAACCGCATCCGGAGTCGGCTGCACCGTCGGCAAATTCACGAACGTATCGTTGGCGTCTCCGCCGTTCACGCTGAAGTTGTTGGCTCGGCTTCGGCCACCGTTTACCGACACCGATCCCGCACTGTCGCTACCATAGAAAGTCCCGCCGCTCGATCCCAACTGCGATTGCACTCCCGGCTGCAACTGCAGGAACTGATACGTGTCGCGCGCATTCAACGGCAATTCGTTCACGGATCGGTTGTTGACCACCGCTCCCAACTGGGTACTGCTGGTCTCCACCAGCGGAGCTTCCGACGTCACATCGACCACTTCCTGCGCTCCGCCCAACTGCATCGCCATGTTCAAGGTGATCACCTGGTTTACGTCCAGCGTGATCCCGTGACGCACTGCTTTTTTAAATCCGGTTAGATCGAATGTCAGCGAGTAGGTCCCCACCGGCAACTCAGGGAAAACGTAATCGCCGGAATCATTCGTCAGCGCATCGTGGCTTACACCGGTCGCATCGTTGGTGGCAAGAACCCTCGCGCCGGATAACACTGCGCCGGAGGGATCCGAAACGCGGCCCAGTATTCGGCCGCCGGTACCCTGGGCAAACGACAAAACAGAAGATGTCAGTATCACCAGACTGGCGACACTCAGACACAAGCGGAACCTGCGTGCTCCGAACCACGACATAGCACCCTCCACACAACCGGGAAAAGTTTGGGATTGTTGGAAAAACGAACTGCTTGTATCCGCCGACAACCTTGCTATAATCCCGCAAGGTTAGTGAAGCGGTACCTGTACTGTCAAGGACAAAAAATAGGTCGCTTGGATCACTTTTCCCGGGCTCCGAACTACAGATTTGCGCTATGATGTCGCCCAATTCCTTGAGCCTTCATGCCTGAACCTTACTTGAAAATTGGAGATGTTGCCCGCCAGGTGGGTGTCTCCCCGTCGGTCATTCGCTCCTGGGAGAGCCTCGGCCTGGCCCGTCCCCGGCGCACTCAGAGCAAGTATCGTCTCTATAGCACCGAAGATGTAAAACTCCTGAAACGCGCCCGGTTCCTGCGCAAGGTTCGCGGCCTGAACGCCGCCGCCATCGTGCAACTGTTGAAGCGTGAAGGCAAGGTAAGGCCCGCCCCGGATGGCAACGGCGGAGCCATCGGCGCTCACCTCCGCAAACTCCGCGCCCGTCGCCGTCTTTCCTTGGCCCAGGTCGCCGAAGCGGTCGGCATCTCTGTCGGATTCCTTAGCGCACTCGAGCGCTCCCAAATGAGCGGCTCGGTCGGAACTCTCAGCAAACTCGCGCGCTTCTACAAGACCAACATCCTCGATTTTTTCAATCCTGGCGGCGCCAGCAGACGCCTCGTCCGCCCCAAAGACCGCAAGGTTCTTGAAGCCGGAGAAGGTGTTCGCCTGGAATTGCTGGCGTGGGGCAATGCAGTCATGGAACCCCATCTGTTCCGCATCGCTCCCGAAGCCGGCAGTGGCGATCCTTATACACACGAGGGCGAAGAATTTATTTACGTCCTGAGCGGAGATTTGGAAATCACTCTCGACGGCGAGGAATATCGTTTGAAGCCGGGTGACAGCTTCTATTTTGAAAGCGCAACCCCGCACCGCTGGAAGAATCCCGGCCGCAAAGAAACAATGGTCCTATGGGTCAACACGCCTCCAACTTTTTAGAACCTGGGGGCGCTTCTGAATCTGTTCAGTTTAGCCGCGAAGCGGCGGAAGAATATAGGCCGCGACGCAAGCCGTGGGTGAAGAGTGGAATGCGAACGAGCCCTGAAGGGGCGAAAGAAACGTTCTCGCCCTCTCTTAAGCTCCAAATACGAGTTCTACAGAATGATTTGATAAGAGCCCGCGACTTCTGCCCGTCGTTGTAAACAAGATTTGTCGGAGGAAAAATGAATTGGCGCCGCGCGTCACGTCCCCTGCCCCTTCTGCTGGCTCTCCTATTACTAGGTTCCTGCTCGAAAAGAACGCCCACACTCAACCTTCTGGTTTGGGAAGGCTATGCCGATCCATCCTTCGTCAACGCCTTCGAAGAAGCCAATCACTGCAAAGTCTCCGCCTCCTACATGGGATCGAGCGACGAACTCATGGCCAAGCTTCGTGGAGGTAGCGCCGGCAACTACGACGTTATCTCTCCCTCCAGCGACGTCGCCACATCGATCGCGACCGCAAATCTCGCGGCTCCCCTCGATCTCAGCAAGCTTCCCAGCTACAACCAACTTTCTCCACAACTCACGACTCTTCCTCTAGTCCGCGCCAACGGCCAAGTCTACGGCGTTCCTTTCATGTGGGGCCCCGATCCCATCATCTACGACACAACGGCCTTCGCCCAACCGCCCGACTCCTGGAACGTATTTTGGGATTCGAAATATAAAGGAAAGATTTCTGTCTGGGACGACCTCTCCACTGTCTACATGGCCGCCCAGGTCCTCGGCTACGACAAGCCTGATCCGTCCCAACTCTACAATCTCAGCGATCAGCAACTCGATGCGGTGAAGAAGAAGCTCTTGGAACTGAAACCGCAGATCCGCAAAATGTGGTCCACAGGCGGTGAACTCACAAATCTGTTCCAGAGCCACGAAATCGTGATTGCCATGGGCTGGCCGCTAAACACCGCCGATCTAAAGAAATCAGGATTCCCCGTCGGCGAGACGATTCCCAAAGAAAACACCACGGGCTGGATCGATCACCTCATGATCACCGCAGGTAGCGATAACAAAGAACTGGCGCAGAAATTCCTTGAATACATGATCGAGGCGAAAACGCAAAAGCTGGTCACGGATAAAACTCATTACGTCCCGGCGAACCCCCAGGCCGCGCAATTCATGACGGCGGACGAAGTAAAGACGCTTCACCTCGACGACGTTGACAACTACCAGAAGCACATCTACTTCTGGCAAAATGTCCCGCGCCGTGCCAAGTACACCGAAATATGGAACGACGTTAAAGCCGCACAGTAGGCCGCTGTATGTCCCGGAGGGACAGTTGACAATAGCCCGCCGCTTAAGCGGCGGGTAAGGCGTAAGCCCCATGCGTCCCGGAGGGACGCCTGAAAAGTCTCCACAATTACCGCTTAACGAAAATAATGTCCTCTCTCAACACACTTTCGAACCTTGCAACGCCGAACGCCCAACCGCCGGCAAAGACTCTCCTCTCCATCCGCAACGTCGCTAAAACCTTCGGCGCCAACCTCGTCCTCCGCGACATCTCCCTCGAAATCGCCCAAGGAGAATTCCTCACTATTCTGGGAGAAAGCGGCTCCGGCAAAACCACGCTCCTTCGCATCATCGCCGGATTCGAAGCCGCCACCTCCGGCGAACTCTGGATGTCCGGCGACCGCCTCGACCACCAACCACCCTACCGCCGCAAAGTAAACACAGTCTTCCAGAGCTATGCCCTATTCCCGCACCTCACCGTCGAAGAAAACGTCGCCTACGGATTGCGCGTGGCCAAGCGTCCTGACACCGAGATCAAACAGCGCGTCGCCGAGGCTCTCGACAAAGTAAAGATGACAGCGCACGCTAAGAAAAAGCCATCCAACATAAGCGGCGGCCAGCAACAACGCGTCGCCCTCGCCCGCGCCCTTGTAAATCGTCCTCAACTGTTACTGCTGGATGAACCCTTGAGCGCGCTCGACGCCAACCTCCGCCGCCAGATGCAAGTCGAACTGAAGTCTCTGCAGCGTGAAGTCGGCATCGCTTTCGTCTTCGTCACCCACGACCAGGAAGAAGCCATGGTCATGTCCGACCGCATCGCGCTCCTGCGGTCTGGAGAACTCGAACAGGTTGCCGGTCCGCGAGAAATTTACAATCGGCCCGCGACAGCCTACGTCGCCCAATTCATCGGCCACACGAACCTGTTAAAAGGAGAAGTCCGCCAAAGCATCGCGCAGTGCGGCTCTCTCTCTTGGAAATCAAATCTCCCAGACGGCCCATTTCTTTTCTCACTCAGACCAGAACATCTGCGCATTAGCGGTGGCACGCCCGGTGCAGTCCACACGAGGGCCAAAGTCCTCGTGCAAGCCTTCCATGGCGCGACAGATCTCGTCCGGGTCGAATGCGCCGACGGCCTAGTACTAACCCTGCGCACTCCGAGCGGCGGAATTAAAGGAGAGAATCTCGAAGTAGAATTCGAACCCGCCGACGCCATCCCCGTCCGCGAGTCTCCGGAAAGAACCTAATGTTCTCCCGCGCCTACCGCACCATCGTCACTGTCCCGCCGCTGGCATGGGTCGCCGTCTTCCTGCTCGTCCCCTATGCGCTGATGTTTTGCTACAGCTTCTGGTCGGTGTCCGCGGCGCAAACGATTGTGCACTCGTGGAATTTCGCCAACTACCAGGAACTTCTCGAAAAGCCGGTCTACTGGCAAACGCTCCTGCGTTCCATGTGGATCGCCGCCCGTGTCATGCTCTTTTCCCTCCTCCTGGGCTATCCTCTCGCCTATTTCCTCTCGTTCTACGCAGGCAAACGCAAAGACCTGCTCTACCAGATGGTGATCATCCCCCTGTGGGTGAGCTATCTAGTCCGTGCCTACGCGTGGAAAACAATCCTCGGCTCCGATGGCGTGCTGAACACGCTCCTCCAATACGTCCATCTGACGAAACATCCACTCGAGTTCCTGCTCTACAGCCCTTTCGCAGTCGTCCTGACGCTCACGCACATCTACACACCGTTCACGATTCTCCCAATCTATGCCGCACTTGAACACATACCAAGCAATCTAGTCGAAGCATCGCACGATCTCGGAGCAAGCCCTTCGCAAACGTTCTGGAAAGTAATCTTCCCGCTCTCAATTCCGGGAGTAGTCGCGGGGGCAACGTTCGCCTTCGTCCTGAGCCTCGGAGACTTCCTCGCTCCTTTATTATTAGGCGGCCCCAGCGGCATCATGATCTCCAACATCGTCGTGAGTCTCTTCGGCGCAGCGTACAACTGGCCCCTAGGCGCTGCCATCTCGCTAGGTATGCTGGTCATCGTAGTCACTCTCCTGTTCGTTTCCGAGCGCCTCGAAAAGAAATGGAGTTATTCATGATCGTCTCCCCCCACAGCGTTGTCATCCCGACCGGAGCTTCTCCTTCCGATCAGGAAAGAGAAGCGGAGTGGAGGGACCTTGCGTTCGCGCCGATATCCCCAGGGTGCCTTTCATGAACACACACCTATCCAACGCGCCTCGTTCTCGCTGGTTGCGCGTGCATGCGTCAGCCGTCTTCGCCTTCCTTTATCTCCCCATCGCTGTCCTAATACTCTATTCCTTCAACGGCCAAGGAGTCGGTGGATTCCCTCCACGCAACCTCACCCTCGACTGGTACCGCACGCTCTTCTCCGACGGCGCAATCTGGGACTCAGTCCTAAACAGCCTCGAAGTAGCCTTCGCCGCCATCGCTATCGCGCTCGCATTCGGAATCCCCGCGGCCTTAGCTCTCGATCGCGCAAACTTCCCCGGCAAAGCTCTCTTCCGCCGACTCGTGCTCCTGCCTCTAATCCTGCCCGGCATCATCACAGGACTCTCTCTGCTCATGCTCTTTAATCTGTCCGCAACGAAGCTGAGTCTCATGACAATCGTTCTAGGTCACGGGACCGCCTTAATCTCAGTTGCCACCACAGAAGTCTTCGCCGGCCTCCAAAAGCTCGACCGCTCCCAGGAAGAAGCCTCTCTCGATCTCGGCGCAAACTACTGGCAAACATTCTGGCGAGTCACGATCCCGAATCTGAAGCTCCCCATCATCGGCGCAGCCCTGCTGATCTTCACCCTCTCCATGGACGAGATCGCCGTCAGCTTCTTCCTCATTGGCCGCGACAACACGCTCCCGCTAGAAATCTGGGGACGCCTCCGCCGCGGCATCACCCCAGAAATCAACGCCATCTCCACAATCATCTTTATCTTTTCGTTAGTAACGATCGTTTTCTGGTATCGCCTGCGCCTGAAAGCCGAAGGCAGCGCGGAGGTCGGCGCAGAACTGATAGAAACCAACACAGCAGACCACTAGCAATGTTTCCTTCGTGAACCTTCGTGTCCTTTGTGGTTAAAGCCTTTGCTCGCCACGATCCCACCCCCCCTCGCGAATAATTTAGAATCAATATCGAATGTCATCTTCCATTCGCAACATCGCCATCATTGCCCACGTCGATCACGGCAAGACCACGCTCGTCGACGCCATGCTCAACCAGTCCGGCACGTTCCGCGCCAACGAACATCACGCCGAGCGCGTCATGGACTCCAACGAGCTCGAGCGCGAACGTGGCATCACCATCCTCGCCAAGAACACCGCCATCTTCTATCACGATGTCAAAATCAACATCGTCGACACGCCTGGCCACAGCGACTTCGGCGGAGAAGTCGAGCGCGCCCTCAAAATGGTCGATGGTGTCATGCTTCTGGTCGACGCCAGCGAAGGCCCGCTCCCGCAAACGCGCTACGTCCTTGGCAAGGCCCTCGAAGCGAAGCTTCCGCCTATCGTCGTTATTAATAAGATTGACCGCTCCGACGCCCGCCCGCAGGAAGTCCTCAATGAGATTTACGACCTCTTCATCGACCTCGACGCGAAAGAGGAACAACTCGAATTTCCGGTCCTCTACACCAACGCCAAAATCGGCACCGCCAGCGTCGATATAAAAGGTGGTGGCGAAGACCTCCGCCCGCTTTTCGACGCAATCCTCAAAACGATTCCGCCACCAAAAGGCGATCCCTCAGGCCCGTTGCAAATCCTGGTCGCCAATCTCGACTACAGCGACTACCTCGGACGCCTCGCCATCGCCCGCGTCGTCAACGGCAAAATGTTTACTGGAGAAGAAGTCGCCATCGCCAAGCTCGACGGCTCCCTCCAAAAGACAAAGATCACGAAGCTTTTTTCCTTCTCGGGTCTCAAGCGCACCGACATCACCGAGACTGAACTAGGTGACATCGTCGCCGTTGCAGGAGTCGAAGGCATCACTATCGGCGAGACGATCACAGATGTAAATGATCCCGCACCGCTTCCGCCCATCGCCATCGACGAACCAACCATCGCCATGCTCTTCACGGTGAACACTTCTCCATTCGCCGGAAAAGACGGCCAGTACGTCACCAGCCGTAACCTTCGCGAGCGCCTCGAAAAAGAACTCCTCACCAACGTCTCCCTTCGCGTCGAAGACACCGGTACTACCGACTCCTTCAAAGTCCTCGGCCGCGGCGAACTCCAGCTCTCCATCCTTATTGAAATGATGCGTCGCGAAGGCTATGAGCTGATGGTCGGCAAACCCGAGATCGTCACCAAGCGCAACAAAGAAGACGGCAAGCTGATGGAACCCGTCGAGCACCTCACCATCGACGTTCCCGAAGAATTCGTAGGCGTCGTCATGGAGCAACTGGGCTCCCGCAAAGGCGAAGTCACCAACATGCACAACCACGGCTACGGACGCGTCCGCATTGAATTCCGCGTCCCCAGCCGCGGCCTCATTGGCCTCCGCAGCCAGCTCCTCACCGACACACGCGGCACCATCGTGATGAACGCTTTATTCGATGGATACACCGAGTGGCAAGGCGAGATCCCGCATCGCCTCACCGGCGCGCTCATCGCCGATCGTCCCGGCACCTCGACGGCCTACGCTCTCTGGGGATTGCAAGAGCGCGGAATACTTTTCGTCGGTCCTGGTGTCGAGCTCTACGAAGGCATGATCATCGGCGAGAACGCCAAAGACACCGACCTCGACGTCAACGCCGTCCGCGAAAAAAAGCTCACCAACATGCGCGCATCGACGGCAGACGAAGCCATTCGCCTGGTCCCCTTCAAGCCGCTGAATCTCGAGCAAGCCATCGAGTTCATCGCCGACGACGAATTCGTCGAAGTGACGCCCAAAACTCTCCGCCTCCGCAAAAAAACTCTGCAATCCAATCAACGCAAAAAGAAGTCTCTGGCCGCTGTGGAAGAAGCCTAAAGCCACATCGTGACGCGTCGCGCCAAATCGATAAAGGCAAGCGCTCAGACGCGACTGGCGTCATCCCGACCAAAGCGTTCTTCTTCGCGGAGGGAGGGATCTCCCGCTCAACGCAACTCTTCCACCGACACTTCTGCGACTGCTCCCTTCCGCATGTTCCTCATCCCCTGCAGTTGTGGCACCACATTCGCGGTCGCCGAAAATTATGACCGCAAAGGGACTGCATGGAGCCGCTACATGATCTGTCCCGGCTGCGGCAAACGCCACGACCCCAAAAACCGCCTCCTTCAAATGGGATTCCACGCCGAAGGCTACTGGAAAGTCGACGAGTGCTGATCCGCACCTTTCTGTTGACAGCGGTTCCATAAAACTCTGCTATACTTCCCGCGCATTCGACTGTTGCCGGCTCCGGTCAAGATTTTCAGGAAGGTTTCCCTCCCTGCAGTCCGCGAACTGAGCTCGCACTTCCGACAGATCAATGCAGGGGAAGACGCGTGAAGAACATCTTTGTGGGGAATCTCAGTTTCAATACCGGTGAAGACGAACTCCGGCAGATTTTCGAAGGCTACGGTCAGGTCGACCGTGTCAGCATCATGACCGATCGCGATACCGGACGCTCCCGTGGCTTTGGCTTCGTCGAAATGAACAGCAATGAAGATGGCGAAAAAGCCATCACCGCACTCAACGGCAGCCAACTCGGTGGACGCACCATCAATGTCAACGAAGCTCGGCCCAAGAACGACCGCGGAGGCGGCGGTGGTTTCGGCGGTGGTGGCGGACGCGGCCGCGATCGCGGTCACGGCGGAGGTCGCGGCGGCGACCGCGGCAACTCCCGCGACCGCTGGTAAGCACCACCTTACACGCTACCGTTCTGGCCCGAATCTATCGTATGAAGCTATGCGTGCCCCACTTCTGACCGCCTTCGGCAGAAGTGGGGATGTTGAGTTTACTGGTCTAGAACTGATCTGGTAGCAAACTGCATCGTTTGTGACTCTGCTCAGGGCTTTCGAGCGCTGTCCCGATGGCTCGTCATTTCGTCACGCGAGTCAGGCGACAGTCCACGTGTAATTGTCGTCTCCGACGAGTCGCGCACTGACGAAGCAGGAATCTACTTCGCTATCCCAAGCTCCGAGTCAGGCGTTCCCCAAAAACTAGCCAGCGACTTGCGTCTTGCGGCCAGGAGCCAGATGCCCGCCACTAGCCACTAACCACCGCTCACGATAAACTGTAATTACGCGCCCGTAGCTCAGTTGGATAGAGCGGTTGCCTCCGGAGTTTCTAATCTAGGCGCACATCTAGCGTTTTCAAGGGTTTTGTAAGGGGGGCAGGTGCACAAAACCCCATTCCAGAAGCATTAAAGCTGGGAAAAAAGCTGGGAAGAAATTCTATCGCTGTAACCTTCTTCTGCTTAGTGGAACGGCGATTTTACGACTGTTTTCCATTAAGAACCGGCTCTATAAGTAAAATACCCTCGGTAGCGATCCATGAGGCGAACCTATGACAATTCTGAGGGGCACGCTCAGTGCACTGGCCGCTGTATTTATCGGACTGCTTGGACCCGGACTGTTTTTTGCGCTACGCGGAATCAACAATTCCAAAGCAACCGGTCTCGCAGCGGTTGTCGGAGGCTTTCTGGAAAGATTCTTCTCCCCTTGGTTCTGGATTCTCGCCGTCTTGTTTTTTGCTTTGTTCTTCGCAGCAAGTCGGCTCAGAAGCAAGCCGCTGAGAATCCTTCTATTTTGGACCCCAGCAACCGCTATTTCGATGCTGGGAGTGAGCATCTTCTCCCTATTTACATTCCTATGGCTACATGTCAGAAGAGGGTGATTGCATGCTCAGGTGAGAGCCATCATTTCAGGGTTTTGAGTGAAATCGAGAGATGTTACGACAGCGATTCGATCTGGTCGTAGCACTGCGCTCGGATCGACAGCCACAAGGCAAAAAGCAACGGCAACCACACGCCCAAGTATCCGACCAGAGATGCAACTCTTAGTCCTTTGAGGAAGATTCCAATGATGAGGGAAGGAACAACAACAATCAGGATCAGACCTAGCCCCCGTAGGAGTCTTCTGAGATTCAAGCTGCCCGTTATCGCGAGATAAAGGCACAGTCCTGCCCAAAGTATCGCGGTGATTGCAGCGACGTAGATGAACGCCGCGTAAACCACCGACAGTGGGAAGGGTTTCCCTAATCCGAGTGCCAGAAGCGATTGAAATGCCACGCTCATTTTTATTCGTATCCAGTACATCGAAAGCGCGCCAGTCCAAGCGACGGCGAACGCTATCTGAAGCCACCGATAATGAGGGCGTCGTCTTCGCATCACTGCCACCGAAAGATCAATGAGTGTAATTAGGATGTTACAACAGCCGACTTCGGGGAACGGTATGGGCTGCATCAGAACCGTAGTAGAATCTGCGCGATGAGTCAGTTCCACAGTGCGCGAGAGGCGAAGGAGTTCTTGGTGAGCCAAATTGTGGACGAGGCGCAACGGGAGAATATCGTCCTTTCGGAGCCCGAGCGCAAGATACTCTATTTTTCAGAGTCTGGGTGTACCCTGCCCGATATTTCAACCGTCGCTGACGAATTTGACGGCGCATACGACTATCGTGATTATGAAAAGAAGATTGCTGCCCTGTTCCGGCGTGCTGCGAATCATGCTCGAAAGAAGTCCGCTCAAGACTATGACGTTCTCTGGCAAGCAATTCGCCGTCTGCGAAGGGAAGATCACTACCTCAACGTCATGATCAAACAGGCCGGACTGCGACCACGCGGCGATCTGCTGAAACTTTGGGGTGCGGGTGTCGGCATTGGGATGGCATTTCTGGTCTGGATAATCCTGTCCATCAAATATGGAATCGAACCCGGACGGTACTTGCCCTCACGTGGGACTGTGACGTTGTATGTTTGGGCAACGCTCTTCGTTCTCGCAATTGTCTATTCCTGCTTGCGCCTTTTTCTGGGCGCGAAGAGAGTCGATGATTTCGTCTTCGGAATTGTGGAAAGACTGCTTCGCCTTCGCTCACAGGCAAAGTAGCTGTCGAAACCCAGGCCATTACACGTTTCGACCCTGCGGGCTGGGGTTTTGAGTGAAATCGCGATGTTTCGCCAACCATGGCGAGCTTGCGCAAAAGAACGAGTAACTGAGCTAATATTCAGTCATGGGTCGGGTTTCGTTAGTCAACTATTTCGCCGCCACTGTCCTACTCTTGTCGGCAGCGGCTGCCCGTGCGCAAAGTGATAAGAGGCCACCCGCAGAAGCTCGAATCGTAGGAACAGTGCTCGATCCGCAAGGCAAACCCCTCAAGAACATCTTCATACATGCGGTTCTGGAACAAACCGGCATGTACATGCCAACGGCGGACAGCAACGACGCTGGTCAATTTGTGATTGGAGATTTAGGACCGGGGACGTATGACATATTCGGCGAAAGCGATTCGGCTGGTTATCCAAACACCGCTCTGTCGTTCTATACCAACGAAAACCCAATCAAGGTGACGCTTGGAAACTATGGCACCGCAACCGTGGTTTTGGTTCTAGGTCAGAAGGCCGCTGTGCTGAGCGGAACGCTGCTAGACAAAGTCACCGGAAGAGTTATTGTGTCGCCACACGCACCCCACTTTATCGTCGAGAAAAGTCCCAATCGAGAAGATTCCATCGAGTTCTTGGGTTCAGCTAAGTTCCGCTGGTTAATACCGCCGAGGGTTGAGGTCACGTTGAAGGTGACTGCCGAAGGCTACAAACCATGGTTGTATTCCGACCCATCGAACCCTTCGAAGCCGTTGCCGTTGCGGCTGGAATCTGGCGAAGAGAGAATCCTGAAAATAGAGCTTGAGCCAAACACGCATCACGAATGATCGAAAGTGAATAGTCGTTGCGTCCTCGTTTCCGAGGTAACTGTCGAAAACAGGCCATAGCGCTCAAAACCCCTGCCGGGGCATTCTGAGTGATATGGCGATGCAACATTTACAATTCAGGCCGTGCATAGATGGCTCTGTTCGGGGCTTGCTGGTGCGCTGCTCCTGTTACCAGCCTGCCGTCGCAATAGCGAAATAACGTACCGGATGATTCTTCCTGACCAGTACGTGGGATGGGTGCGTGTCGATTTTGAGGTGAAGACTCCGCCAACGTTCGACGCTCAAAATGTGGTTACGTTCCGGGTCGGCACAGACGGGAGGTGCCAGACCACATCTCTGATGGTTTACAGCGTCCCGACCAAGTACGAATTTTTCTACGACAGCCCGGCGGGGTTGAGGCCCATCCGAGACGATTTCGTGGATCACAGTATCAACGCTGGCGGAGTTACCGCTCAGTCAGACGATCCGCACTACGGAACTGCGTGGTACTTTTTTGTCGGCCCCAAATCGTATCGGAACCAGCACCCGCCAAGTGAGTTCACTTCCCACGCGTCCCCGTTGCCAACACCGGGGCCACTGTCTCTGCGAAATCCATAGGTCGGTTGGGCAATTCGAGGTGGTTTTGAGCGTAATGGCGATATTTCGCCAATTGATAACGGGAACGGAGAATCTATGTTGATCTCAGTCTGAGATTATGAGTCGTTACCTCCGTTATGTCCTTCAGTGTGGTTTGACTTGGATTTCACAGGGCTTCCGTATCAAAGTCGTCTCGCAGGAGCGTCTCACGATCAAAAGATCGTCTCAAGTTGATCCAGAGCAGAAGAAAATCCGTGAAGAGTTGGCTTAAGAAACTGATCGATCACTTTACGGATCGGCGAACCGGTTTGGTGTTATTGGAACTCAGCTTCGATTCAGAGCATCACGCACAAAGCCCGGACGCCACGAGTGAACACGGAACAGACTTGCCAACTCAGAAGCATCCTTCTGACGATCTCGACCGACGCTTGGCTGAAGCGTGGTCGAAGTCAGGGTACAAGCCCCACAGATCGCGGAGGGACCAGAAAGGACAAAGGGGCGTCATCGAAACTAAACCCAATACTACCCAAGCCGCGAAGGAAGAAGAGTGGAGGAGAAACGGTTGTTACAAAGATGCTTCCGGTGAGTGGGTAGTGCCTGATGAGTTGATGTGGCGGTCACTGCCGCGCGGGGAAGATCGATGATGCACAGATTGTGTCCAAGGAGGATTCTGAGTGAAATGGGGATATTACGCCAGTTGTCTCTGAAGGAAGCGAAGTGTGATCGAAGCGGTGATGGAGTATGCCGTTAGAATCACGAATGGAAGAGAGAAAAAAAGCATATACAGGCATTCACTGTCGCTACAACCACCGGAAACGCCGAACAGTTGGGAAAGCACGTGATCAATGCGGGTTTGATGTGACCAAGTGGGACTCCACCCAAACCACAATTCCTGTCCACCGGCCACCAGCGCGGCCAATCCCAGTAGGCCGACCCACGGCGCAGACCGACTGCACCATCGTCGCGTTGCGAACATACCAAGAAATGCGCCAGAAACCACGAAGGGGATAAATTCCGCCAGAGTCCGAATGTCGCTGGACGCTCCACGTGCGAGGAACCCGACTATAAAATTAAGCGTAAAGCCCAAAGTGAAGCCACCGAATAAGCCAATTGCCGTGTGCAAGACTATCCCCAAGAGAACAGTAGCCGTCCCGCTCCGACTTGTTCTTGAGTTCATGCCGGACTGAGTATAACGTCCCGACGCGGAAAGAAGAGTTTGTTGATTGCTGTTAACAGGCCATTTCACTCAAATTTCGAGTTATTTCGATTAGGTTCACATCGGCACGTTCGGACCATTTCGTCGTTCATTTGTCTTCTGTCGAGTAGTGAGCTTTTAGCTTTGCCAGTTCGCTCTTCTGTGCATGTTTTCGATCTTCCTCAAGGTCTGCACAAAGCTGAGCGATTCTCCCTTTGCTGACCCCGAGAACCTCAGCAATTGCGATCTGTGGCAGGAACGGCTGCTCGACGTACATTCGACGCGCAAGCTCTCTGACCTTCCCTGTCGGTTGGTTGTATTTGCCCATACCTTGAGAGTCCTTTCGGACACCCATTCTACAGATCAGTTCCATAATCGCCTCGAATGAATTGTTGGAAATCGACGTATACCGACGAACGGAACTGTCTAATCACAGCGCACGCGCACGCGGGAAACCCGTTAGGATTCGAAAAAAGTTTCCGCACGCGTGGAAACTTTGTAGGACCTATCGCAAGCGTTTTGCCCACTGGGGCAGCGCCCCCGCTTTTACAGCATGGTTTGTCGCGTCATTGCACAGAGCCAACAAATGAGAGCCGTCATAGTTCGCTGAGTCCGCATATTCTCCTTTTTCGAGGTGCATGGTGATATTCACCAGATCACCATTGCGTGCGTCGAGTTCTATTAGCAGAGTGCAATCGTCTGGCACGTTCGAGCAGGGGAATTGCCGATTGAATCGGTTCACGTCCTCAGCACTAACGCGGACTAGCACAAAACAGCCTTGTCTAGTTGCTTGCATCGCGGCTAGTTCTCCATGCCAGTGTCCCAGTGGTCTGCTCGTAATCTTCAAGCCATGATTCCCATTCACTGCCGAGCGAGGGCAATGAACCATCACTCACACCCGCCTCATGAGCTTCAATATCTGCAGCCAGCAACTGATCGACTTTCAGTCGAATGTCGCTCAACAGTCTGTCTGCTTCAAACTCCTTTTCATGACTTGTGAGGGTCATTGGCCAGATTCCTCCGAAGAACAGATCATTGTGTCATCCGGCGGAGAATTTCAAGCGAAGAACCTCATCACATATACTGTTTACAAAAATGGTCCCAGTATTCCAGCCGCTGACGCTTGACCGAAAACCAAGTCTTTTTCACATCCTGACTGACCTTTCGATCCGTTTCTACCTGAGCACGCAAAGTGGGTCAAGGTTCGGAACACGTCATATTCGCAATGGGAAGGCCGCGAAGCGTTGGTCGAGCGTGAATGCGAAAGTGATACTGATCTCAATCTATGGAATGAGTGTGTACGAGTGTGTGAAGACTACGAGTGAGCATACCTGCTTCGCTTTTTCGGAGAGAAACGATTCGACGTAAAACCAACTGAGGTTTACGAATGCCAATTGTACGGGGATCGATTCTGCCAGAGGTTCAATCTGTCGGACGAGCCAAACCATATTTAGACATTTTGCTCTGGTACGAAACTCTTAACGACTCTGATCTGTCTCTCCTAAACGAGCTAGATCACCTTCGAATCTACCTGGACCAGATTCCTATCTTTTGTGATATTCGCATAAGCATTCCACGAGCACATACCAAACAGGGACCGTCAATAGCGACTTGTCGGTTTCGTCTTCCCCAGTAGTCTTTGTGAACGGTCGAAGTTGGCCCCTGTAAACAGTCTCGTGGATCGTGAAGGTCTTGGTTTTAACGTCGAGATCACGCCACCGGAGAGCTAGCAGCTCAGATGGACGCAGAGCACAAGCAATGCCCACCTTCACGAGCAAGTCAAACGGAGACTCCAACTCCTTCATTACTTCCTTGAACTCTTCAACTGTGAGGGTAGTCTTTGAGACTTTGCGGACCTTAGGAATCTCCAGTCGCTTTGCAATGTTCTTGGTCAGGTAGTCATCGTCCACAGCCAATTCGAGGATTGACTTGATGTAGTGCTTCGCGTGCTTCACAATACTCGCGCTGCGATCCTTGGCAAGCTGATTCAGCCACTTCTGCAAGTCGCTTCGGTCCAGTTTTTCCAGAGCCATTGAGCCGAACGTTTGGGCGTTCTTTTCGTCTGGATTCTTCCCTTCGTAGATCGTGCTCAGTATGTAATTCGCAGACTTCTTGCTTGACGGACGCCACTTGGATTCCTTCGTGGGTTTCCAATGCTTCTCTGCGAAGTCCTTCAACGTGATCGTACCGTCGCGCTTTGCTTCAGCTGTGGACGTTCCCCGAGCCTTTTCGATTTCCTTTGCGAGCGCACCATACGCATCCCATTTCGAAAGCTTGTTGAGCCCTTCAGCTGGTCCGAGCTTTACGCACTTCTGTTTGCGCTTTTGGACAATCCCTTCGTCTGGTGTATCCTCGAATACATAGGTATTGAAATAGCCGTACCAATTGCCGGACTCTATGCGAACGGAACCGCGTTGCCCACGTTTTGCCATGGCGAATTCTCCTGTCTACCTGGAGAGCTGGGAAGGCTGGGAACAGCAAAATCTTAGCAAAATAGCTGGGAAGCTGCTAGGTATGTCTAGTTGTCAAGTAGGGTTATACGCGTTTAACCCGCATAAACATTGATTGGTATGATGTGCGCCCGTAGCTCAGTTGGATAGAGCGGTTGCCTCCGGAGCAACAGGTCGGGAGTTCGAATCTCTCCGGGCGCACCAGTACTCACCTCTACAACCATCGCCTACAAACTACTTGTGCTCCACTTCGC
>Ga0335085_10000578_pt1 | contig 99507 bp, 91 predicted proteins | sample Lox_Sample_45_FD_206712 | JGI IMG/M metagenome (GOLD analysis project Ga0335085, IMG submission 206712) | Soil microbial communities from Loxahatchee National Wildlife Refuge, Florida, United States - Lox_Sample_4.5 | ecosystem: Environmental > Terrestrial > Soil > Wetlands | place: USA...
ACAACCTCTCCGGCCGCCCCGCTCTGGCGGCCGTTACTTAAACGACAAGGGGTGACAGAGTCTCGTTGCAGTTAATACGACATTTTCTCGTTGCATCAACATGTGACGCCGCACGTCCGATGCCTTGCACGCTCCGCGCCAAAGACCTGTGCGGGGAGCGCCCCGGACGAAATGCGTCCGGGGGCTACACTGATATGCTATTTTGTGCGAGAATTCCGCCGGAATTTCCGGAGGAAAAGAAATGCCAAAGCGTTCTATTACTGTTTTGTTGTGCCTGTTCGTGATCGTGATATCTGCTGCTGCGCAGGCGAAGAAACCCGTGGCCAAGAAAGGCAGTGCGGGGCCGGCTCCGGATAAGGGCTATCTCCAGAAGATCTGGGATGGCTGGGCTACGCTTGATCCTGCAAATACTGCGAGGTTCTATGCGACCGGTCCGCACACCTTTTTTGATATAGCGCCGCTGAAATACAACAGCTGGGAAGAATATGAGAAGGGCGTGAAGGGCCTGGCCGATGCTTACAAGAGCGCAAAGTTCACTGTGAATGACGATGCCGCGATTCATCCGAACGGAGACTTGGTATGGGCGACTGCCACTGTGGCGGAGCAAATGACCACCAAAGCCGGCAAGGTGGAGATGGGGAATTTCCGGTGGACGGTGGTTTTCGAAAATGAAGACGGCAAGTGGCTGATCGTGCACGAGCACGTTTCTGCGCCGATGCAATAACACAGTGATCAGTGACCAGTTGTCAGTGGGTCGATGCCGAACGCTGGATCTGTCACTGACAACTGGCCACTGCCTCTCAATACGATTTCCAGAAGAAGTAGATGGTCATTGCGGTGCCGACCACGACCACGAACCAGCGGATCCAAACTTGGGGCAGTTTCTGGGCGTAGTGTGCGCCGAGGTATCCGCCGGCGATGGCGCCGAGGATCATCACGATGCCGTGCTTCCAATACACAGCGCGAGCCACGATGAACGTCACCACGGCGACTCCATTGATCACTGAGCCCATCACGCTTTTGAGTGCATTCATGGCGTGGATATCGGTCATACCTAGTGCGGCCAGCATGGCGAGCATGACGATACCTATGCCCCCTCCGAAGTAACCTCCGTAGACTCCGACACAAAGCTGAAACAGTGTTGCAGTAATCAACGTAGCGCCACTGGTTTCGTGCTCGATGATGGATTTGCGTCCAGCCGCGAGCTTCCTTCCGAATGCGAACAACGAGGTAGCTCCGAGAGTGAGCCACGGAAGCACTCGCATAAAGGTGTGGGTGGGAGTCTTGAGCAAGAGGAAAGCTCCAGCAAGTCCACCGATGAGGCTGGCGGCGAGAAGAGGAACGAAGACGCGACGGGGAACATCGAGGCGCTTGCGATACGCGCCGCCACTAGCGGTTGCGCCGGTCCACAGCGCGATGGTGTTTGTTGCGTTGGCGGGAATGGGCGGGACACCGGTGAATAACAATGCCGGGAATACGATGAAGCTGCCGCCTCCGGCGACGGAGTTCAGGGCACCACCTACTGCGCCGGCAACAAACAGAAACAGGATGGTTCCGATAGTCAAGCAGTTAGGTGTAACAAACTGGTTTGCCTCGCCACGGGCAGAAAAAGACTACACCAGTGAGGACACTGAGGAACACAGGGGAATGCGGAGAGATACGGCGTGACTTACGTTTCTGGTTTGTCCACGTCTGAAGTTGGGGATACTTATGACACGCCTGATTGCTATGGTTCTGCCTGCTCTGCTGATCGTTCCGACGCTTTTCGGCCAACAACCATCCCCGCAGCCCAATCCTTGTACCGCCGCACAACAGAAACAGTTTGAGTTCTGGGTGGGAGAGTGGGATCTGACCTGGCCGGGACAGAAGGCCGGCGAAGTCAGTCACGGCACAAACAGCATCCGGCGGATCATGGATGGTTGCGTAGTACAAGAAAATTTCTCTGGCGGCAATTCGATGCATCTACGAGGGACAAGCGTATCGACGTTTGACATACGATCTGGGCACTGGAAGCAGACATGGGTCGACAACGAAGGTGGCTATCTGGACTTTGTCGGCGATTTCGAAAATGGCCAGATGATCCTGCGGCGAGAGTTCACCAGAAAAGACGGAGTGAAGGTGATGCAGCGGATGGTGTGGAAGAACATCTCACCTAATGGACTGGACTGGAGTTGGGAGGCGTCGAGCGATGGAGGCAAGACCTGGAAAGTGAACTGGCCGATTCACTACAAACGCAGAAGTTAATCCATCATTCCACCGGGTAACGTATTACTTTCTTCTAGCGCATCGGTCTCCCCCTCGGCGAAACATCCACAGTGACTCAGGGTTAATATGGGCAAAGTCAGTTTGGGGGAATCATGCGACATCTCATCGCTCTGCTAGCCGCGGCCTTGCTATGCAGCCTCACGTGGGGACAAACAACATCACCCACGAATGGCTCTTCGGCAAGAGGGGATTCCATGCCCGGCATGGACATGTCTCATCACGATATGTCGAGCATGAAAGACACGCCGACCGGCGGCGACAAGGAAGACACTGACACCAGTGCTCACGTGATGCATTCGATGGAAAGCCACATGGACATGGGCCCGCACATGAAGATGACGGCGCTGCGGCAGACGAAAGCGGGTGACGCCGACCGTGCACAACAAGTGGCTGAGGCCGCAAGAAAGGCAGTGGCGAGGTATATGGACTATCATGTCGCGCTCAGCGAAGGTTTCCAGATTTTCCATCCAGAGATTCCGCAGAAGATGTATCACTTCACGAACTATGGCAATGGACTGGAGGCGGCGTTTCATTTCAATCCTGACCATCCGACGTCGCTGCTATACGAGAAGCACGGGGACGACTACAAGTTGATCGGCGTGATGTACACCGCACCGAAGCGGTTTACGGAAGATCAACTGGATGAGCGGATTCCATTGAGTGTCGCGCAGTGGCATGAGCACGTGAATTTCTGCGCACCTCCCGCGGACCGAAGGAAAGAAATGCTGCAGGCATATCCGCAATTTGGTTTGCGAGGATCGATCACTACCAAGGAAGCGTGCGACGCGGCGGGAGGAACATTTCGTCCCGTGATCTTCAACTGGATGGTGCACGTATATCCTTTTGAAAAGGATGCTGCCAGCGTCTGGTCAGTGGATCGACAGCACGGCGATGCGGATTAGTTGATTGATCAATTTCGATCTACAGATCACGCGTAGAGGCCGTGCCCGTTGCGCCATTCGGTAGTTTTCCTCACAAAACATTTGTGATTGTGTTCCGAGCGGTTTCGGGGCGAGTAACCGAAGTTTTTGCTACCGGAAGGAATGACTCATCGTCCAATGAAGGGTAAGAAAAAATGAAAAAGATCGGAACCTCGAACGCGGTTAGAACGTAATTCCGTGGAGCGAGTAGGAGGCCAGGTCAGGGGCGAGACTGGCCAGAACGAAATCAGTAATTTCATGCGGGGTTTGGGGATTGTCTCACACTCGGTTTGGCGGCCCAGGTGAGAAAACCCCCAAAGCGGAGCGCAGGCTTGTGGCCTGTGCGCTGAACCCCGGCGGCAGCATTGTGAGGCGATTCGCGGCGAAACACAAGTGTTTTCTCGCGATGGTCGTGAACCGGGCCGCCCTTAACCGATTTCCGAGACTTACTCGGAAGAAAAAAGGAGCAGCTATGAAGTTCGCGACAGTTACGAAGAGTCTTGTTATGGGGTTGGCTCTGGTGCTGGCCTCCAGTGCATTTGCCGCATCAAAGCAGAGTTTGACATTGATGAATCCGACCAACGTGAATGGAACCAAGCTGAAGGCTGGCGATTACAAGATCGAGTGGGACGGCACCGGTCCGAACGTGGAAGTCAGCATCGTGCAAGGGAAGAACGTGGTCGCGAAGGTTCCGGGGAAGGTTGTGGACCTAAACGCTCCTTCGGCGAACACGGCGGCGGTCGTGAAGAAGAATGACGACGGATCGACGACTCTTGCGGGTTTCCGATTCCAAGGGAAGAAATATGGATTGGAGATCGGCGACAACAGTGAAGGGATGCAAGCGGGATCGAGCAAGTAAGACTCAAATTCTTAGCAAAAAGGGAGCACGCCAGGTGCTCCCTTTTTTCATCTCCCGCAAGCTTAGTTCGGTGAGGCGAGAACGTCGTCATAGTAATTGGCTATGGCGCGGCGCGGTTTGGTCTTAAGTCCCTTCAGTGGAATTTTCTGTTCCACGGTGTTATTCCCGCTCATATTGGCGCGGCCCAGAAAGATAACGTTGCCTTCCGCTAGCTCGAGGTAGATGGGGATCAGCATGCGGAATTTATCGTTTACGTTGGACTGAGTAAGTCTCAGATTCATGACGACATCGCCGTCAGGACCAATGTCGAAGGAGGCCGAGACTCCGTAAGAAGGGAGTTGCGTGCCGAAGACGTATTCGTTGAAGAACCAATCCATCTTGTGGTTTTCCTCCAGATCCATCTCCGGGGTCATGTGTTTCTCGACGATAGCCTGGAAGTCTTCAGTGGTAGCCGCCTTGCCAGAGTATGTTTGCACGAAGTCGTGCATGGTTTCCTTAAAGCGTTGATCGCCGTTCTGGCGATCACGCATCATCATGCGGATCATGTGCAGCACATAGGCGCCTTTGGGGTAGATGAGCCGGCGGGCGGTGTCGAAGCCGGTGCGGGAGTTGCTGGTGCGATATCCCATGGTCAGAGGCCCGGCATCGATGGCGCGGATGCCTTGGGGACTTTTTTCCAGTAACAGTTCGCGCTCGTCGTTCCAAAAAGTGAGGAACTTCTTGGGATTCTTTTCAATGACGGTGAGGTACAGCGATGCGGACATGTCGGAGAAGCCTTCGCTCATCCATTGATCGCGTTCGGAGCTGAAGCCGACGGTGTGCCCCCACCACTGGTGCGCGACTTCATGCGGTGTAACTACTTTCCAGTACCCGCGATCACCCCAATCGATGCCGAGTTCGTGGCGCACGGTGGCGTCGAAATAGTAGCAGATAGGAATCCAGACCAGCGCCGGCCAGGACTGCCCGAAGTTGCACGCCGTTTGCTGAGTCAGCTGCATGTGTTTAAAGAGGGACGGGCCGAAGTAGTCGGTATAAAGCTGGATTGCGAGCTCGCCTTCGGCGAGGGCTTTTTTATTGAGACCGACAGTGATCATTTCGCCAACGGCCATCTCGGTGGAGTGGGAGCCCATGGTCGGCAGATCAGTGCCAGCCGAAGCCTCATGCTTGAAGGCGTTCACCCAATCGGGAGATTCCTGATTGGCGTAGGACTGCACCACGAACTCAGGCTTCTCGAGTTTGCCTTCCTCTAACTTGAAGCGGCCGAAGCTGAACCCGGCGACTGTCTGTGGCGCCTCGCTCTTCCAGGTGCTGACATTCTGTCCACCTTCGTTCGAGTCACTGAGACGAACTCCGGTAGCGGCGATCTGCATGCCCTTGGGGATGCGGAAGGTCATGTCGTAGGTAACGTAGCTTCCCATGCTGGCACTGGGGTCATTGGGATACCAGTTCATGCGCGCGACGGGAAAGTAGTTTCCGCCACCTTCATTGGTGACTGCTTCCTTGCCTTCGTATTCGGTGACGACGGAGTATTTTTCGCCAAGGGCAAGGGTCTTGGGAAGAACGACCGAGAAATCGGCGTCTTCGTTTTTGTCCTCCTGAATGAACGACAGGGGCTGCCCATCTTCCGATTTCACACTCCGGACTCTTAGAGTGTGGAACAGATTGAACGGTGCCACGCGGACGCCTTCGATCGAGGCTGTGAACTGGGTCTTGGCTTTTCCGATCAAATTGGCGTTCTTTTCGAAAGTGGTTTCCAACTGCTGGTGCTGGATCCGAATCGGTGTTCCAATTCCTCCGTTCTGGTGAGACGCTGACATAGGGAAGGAGGCCCATTCGCCGTACTTGTTTTCGTTGTAGGTCATGAAACTGACCTGATCGCGACCTTCATGCGGATCGATGGTGAAAAGTTCCTGGCCGTCGTAGCGCTTACCGTGGACAAAGGCGACGAAGAGCCCTCCCGGGGCTGGACTGAGAACATCTTCGAGAATGCGGGAGTCCAGATTGCTCTTGAGCTTGTGACGCATCGTGTGCTGCGTGTCTTTGAGGAGTCCGGCATCGCAGACGGAAGGGCTGGTGCTGCCCGCTTTCTTGATCTCGTCATAGGAGGAGTCGGTGAAGCGCAGAACCATCTGGCCGAAGTTTTCGCTGAACGCGTCTTCCTTGGTGAGCAACTTCAGCATGGGCCGTTCGGACTCAGGCGGTGTGAGAACGAAGTTGCCATCTCCGGTGAAAACGGCTCCGGTAACCTTTCCATTTACTGGCGCAAGAAAGCAGAAGGTGCCGGAGCGCAGGTGGAAGGCGGCGGCATCGCGCGTCAGGTTGAAGTTGGTGACGCTGACGGCCTCGCCGCTAAGGGTGATGTTGCGTAAGGATTGATAGGCTGGGTCGGAGCCCGGCCCTGGCGCCGGAGTTTGTGCGAGGGCTGTGATGCTGCCAAACAAGAGCGCGGCAAGAATGAGGACGAGGGCGGGTGCACCCGGAGACACGACCGCCGAGCGCAGGGTGCGGACGAAGACTGACATTGGGACCTCCCCGGGGGAAGAGGAACGGCTATTATCCTGATCTCCAGGAAAATTGCAAGACCCAGAATCACAGGCCACAATTCCCGTTTCTTGCGGCGTTTTTGGTGGTCTACTGCGCCACGAGTTTTTCCAGTTCTGCGCTCAGGTGAACGCTGCTGCCGGCACTTACCTTCACCTTTCGCTGCCAGTCTTTGAACCCGGATTTCTTCACCGTGACCTCGTGATCGCCTTCCGCCACTATGACGTCAGAGGGTGTGCTGCCAACGAAATTACCGTCAAGTTCAATGTCAGCTCCTGGAGGAGTAGACTCCAACTGGATTTTGGCAGCGGAAGCGGGGGCCGACATCATTGCAGCCGGCGATGATCCTTCGGGAGCGGGCTGATCTGTCGCAGTGTGCTGAAACTTGACGAGCTCAAGTCTCATATCCCCGTTTACATAAGCGACGATTTCTGTTCCTTTGGGAATCGTGATGTCCTTGCCGTGCATGAAAAGGAAAAAGGGAGCCGCCGGAAAGAACACAATTCCCGTGGCGACGATGCCAGCCGTCATGGCACCAGTATGACCGCCCCCCTTCACTTCCTTGACGGCACGCAGGGGTGCTTTCTCGCTGTCGGCCAGCTTCACATAATCAATGTTGACGCTCAGTTTTCCGCCGCGAGCCATTCTTCGTTTGGCTTGAGCTTCCGTCACCGTGGCATAAGCCAGACTGCCCTTGGGGATGACTAGGGTTCCGTTCACACTGACGTCTTGCAGCACTTCGAAGTCAACCGTGTCGCCCACGTGGGCATCGGCGGAGGATATATTTCGGTTGATACGGAGCTTGAGTGGTGTCGCATCCTCGAGGACGAATCCCTTGCTCGAAGTGAAGTTGGTCGGAATGGGCTCTTCTGGGGCGGCCGGCTTCTGTTGATCGGAAGCAGCCGGAGCAGCAGGCTGAGCCTGGGGCGCCGGCTCCTGGGCGCTTACCAATAAAGGTGCAGCAAAGAGGGCGAGACAAAGTAGCGCTCGGTTCAACATGGAATCTCCTTCAAAGTGAAACACAGATTAGCCGGGGGAAAGAGACACACAGTAACAGAGCATTTTGCTCCGGCAAGGAAAGTGATTTCTGTGATTCGGAACACAAGGGAGAGGCCTTCCGTCTTCACATCGCACCAACGAGGCAATCCTGCAAAAACAAGTGTGGCCCGAGACTGAGTCTCCGGGGCACCTTTGGGAGCAGAAAGACCGCTCTTTAGTACTTCGGCACTTTTGGGTCGACGCGATCAGACCAGGCGGTAATCCCTCCTGCAAGGTTGTGGACCTTGGTGAATCCGGCCTGCTGCAGGAAGGCGACGGCCTTGGCGCTGCGGCCTCCCATTTTGCAGTGGACGACGATCTCGCGGCTGGAGTCGAGTTCGTTGACGCGCTTGGGCAGATCGTTGAGCGGGATAAGGTATCCGCCGAGGTTGCAGATCTGGTATTCGTGCGGCTCGCGAACATCAAGCACGAACAGGTCGTCTTTTGCGTCCATACGGCGCTTCAGGTCTTCGACTTGAATTTCAGGAACGCCACTGCCCACGGGTTTTTCCTCCCCACGAATGCCGCAAAACTCGTTGTAGTCTATCAGCTTCGTGAGGGTAGGATGCGTGCCGCAAGCGGGGCAGTCGGGATTCTTGCGCAGCTTGAGTTCGCGGAACTTCATACCGAGTGCATCGACCAGCAGCAGGCGCCCGATCAGGGGCTCACCTACACCCAGGATCAACTTGATCACTTCCGTGGCCTGCATTACTCCAACGAGGCCGGGAAGGATTCCCAACACGCCGCCTTCGGCGCAGGAGGGAACGAGTCCAGGCGGTGGTGGCTCAGGATAGAGGCAGCGGTAACAGGGGCCGTCTTCGGTAGCAAAGACGCTGGCCTGACCTTCGAAGCGGAAGATCGATCCGTAGACATTGGGCTTGCCGGTCAGCACGCAGGCGTCGTTCACGAGATAGCGGGTGGGAAAGTTGTCGGTTCCGTCGGCGATGATGTCGAACTCGCGGAAGAGTTCGAGGGCATTGGCGCTGCTGAGTTTAGTGTCGAACGTGCGGAGATTCAGAAACGGATTGATGCCCTTCAGCTTGTCGGCCGCGGAATCTAGCTTCTTGCGGCCGACGTCGGCGGTCGAATGGATGATCTGGCGCTGCAGATTCGTGTAGTCCACCACGTCGAAATCGACGAGACCCAGGGTGCCAACACCTGCAGCGGCAAGGTAGAGTGCTAGCGGAGAGCCCAGGCCTCCTGTGCCGATGCAGAGCACGCGTGCGGCTTTGAGCTTTTGCTGACCTTCCATGCCGACCTCGGGCATGATCAGGTGCCGCGAGTAGCGCAGGATTTCGTCTTTGTTGAGAGTTACCGGAATTTCTGTGGTGGTGGCCATAAAGTCCTCGTTGAATTTCGACCTGCTGTGAATCGACAGAACGCGCTAAAAGAGACGCTAGCGACAGGAAGGACAACAACAGCAGCGCATTGTCATGGAAGGCATCAAGCTGTAACTCGCGAAATCCCCAATCAAGCCGCGCCTCCGGCAATGGAGGGCACAATGGAAATGTTATCACCGTCTTTGAGGGCGGTCGCTTCTTTCTGCAGATAGCGGATATCTTCGTCGTTCAGATAGAGGTTCACGAAGGCGCGAAGCTTGCCTTCGTCGGTGTAGAGGTGCTTGCGCAGGTCGGGATGCTGCGCGACCAACGCATTCATGGCCTCTCCGACGGTTGTTCCCGGCACATCGACTGAGGCCTGCTTGCCAACGTATTGGCGCAAGGGCGTAGGAATGTGGATCTTGCTCATAGAGTTACTGTAAGAGATGCGGCGGGTGGGGGGCAAGATTCAGGGAGGAGTCGCGTAGGTCAGGGTTAGGGGCCAGTTCGCGGTTGGCGGCTTCTTCTGTGCCCCTTCGCAGGCACTTATGTGGAGGGCCTCGCCAACCTAGAATTTCCGAGGGAGCGACTGCGATGACAATTTTCGATCCAGTGCGTGGAAAAGTAGTTGATGTGGGTGGCAGCCGGGGTGGCAGTTTGTTGCGTCTGATTGGCATCGGCATTCTGGCTTTTGTTCTTGTGATTCTGTTGTTCAATTCAGTGACACGGGTTGCGACTGGGCACGTTGGCGTGCTGACGCTGTTCGGACAGGTCCACAAGGACGAAACATTAAGAGAGGGTATTCACCTCATAAACCCTCTGAAAACCAACAACGAGATGTCCATTCAGACACAAACCCTCAAGGAATCAGCAAGCGTACCTTCGAGCGAGGGCTTGATGATGGCACTGGATACCTCGTTGATTTATCACCTGAATCCCGACCGTGCGGCGGACGTGTTCCAGAACATTGGCGCTGACTATGAGAACATTGTCGTTGAACCGACGCTGCGCTCAGCTATTCGAGAATCAACAGCCTCTCACTCGGCGAATGCACTCTATACCGGCGAGCGCGAACTGGTGGCGAAGCAGATTCAAGATCAGGTGACCAGTCAACTGAGCCAGCGGGGCTTGATCGTCGAGGCGGTTCTTCTACGAGACATTCAGCTTCCGGCAACTTTGAAGGCCTCGATCGAAGCGAAGCAGCAGGCGGAGCAGGAAGCGCTGGCGATGAATTTCCGATTGCAGAAGGAAACGCAGGAAGCGCAGCGGAAACGTATTGAGGCAGCTGGCGTGCGTGACTTCCAGCAGATTGTGGCGCAGGGGATTACGCCGTCTTTGCTGGAATGGAAAGGAATTGAGGCGACGGAGAATCTGGCCAAGAGTTCAAACGCCAAGGTGGTCGTCATCGGAAGTGGAAAGAACGGGCTGCCGCTGATTTTAGGTCAGTAGCTTCCGGGTGGCAGGTCTTGGACCTTGCCGGGACAGCCGAGGCGGCTGTCGCTCCACGCGCTGATGTGGCTGCTAGTATGTTGGCGTGCCTGCTCTGCTTGACGTTCGACATCTGAACATCGAATTTCCCGCCAGGGCAGCTGTGGGCGCGGCTATCCCCGCATTTCTGCCCGCTGTGCGCGACCTGAGTTTCTCGATTGCTGCGGGTGAGGTACTGGGGCTGGTCGGCGAATCCGGCTCAGGCAAATCCATCACATCTCTCGCGATCATGCGGTTGCTGCCCGCGCAGGCTCGCATTTCGGGCGCCATTTTTTATGGGGAGAATGGTACCGGACCTCGGCGTCTTTCTGCGCTGGATGATGAATCAATGCGGCAACTGCGGGGATCGCGGATCGCCATGATCTTCCAGGAGCCGATGACGGCGCTGAACCCCGTGATGCGCGTGGGGGATCAGATTGCCGAGGCTGTGCTTGCGCACGAGTCGATTTCGAAATCTGACGCCTGGCGGCGGGCCGTCGAAGCGATGAACGACGTTGCTATTCCCGATCCGGCGCGGCGGGCGCGCGATTACCCGCACCAGCTCTCGGGCGGTATGCGGCAGCGCGTGATGATTGCGATGGCGATCGTGAATCGTCCGCAGTTGCTGATTGCTGATGAACCGACAACGGCACTGGATGTGACGATCCAGGCGCAAATTCTGGAATTGCTTGCGGAACTGAGAAGGAAGTTCGGCCTGGCGATGCTGTTCATTTCGCACGACCTAGCGGTGGTGTCGCGAGTGGCGGATCGGGTGGCGGTGATGTATGCGGGGTGCCTGGTGGAAGTGGGCCCGAAGGGCGATATCTTCCGGGCTGCCGCGCATCCATACACGCGCGGTCTTCTGCGAGCTGTGCCGGATCTGGAGACCGATCGAAAGCGTCCGCTGGCGACAATTGAAGGGACCGTTCCGTCGCTGCAGTTGCTTCCGCCGGGTTGCGCGTTCGAGCCACGGTGCGAGTCGAGGATTGTGGCTTGTGCGCAGGCATTGCCGCCGTTGGTGGAAGTCGGTCCCGGACATTGGGCGCGTTGCCCGGTGGTGAATGCCTAGCGGATGCGTTCCACTTGGTCACGATTGAGCCACAGCAGCAGGAAGAACAAAACGACGAGCGCGATTCCTGCATACAATCCGTAATCGGAATATGCGCCGAGCCAAGGCTGAACGTAGAAAATAGGGCCGCCTCGATAGTGAATCGGGTAGGAGTGCGCGGGATCGGGCTGAATGGGCGCCCAACGCGGAATCCAATAGGCGGTTGCAATCTGCAGAGCGATATTTAGCAGTAACAGGCCGCTGAGGACCTGCGCCCAAACTGGTGTCTTACCCCTGAATTGCAGTCTCACGTTGGCGATTCTATCGCGGACTGTTGGGCGCTGATACGCAAAGCGTGAAAGTCAGTCTATAATCGGCAATTTGTCCCGGTGATTCGTGCGCATACTGCTCCTCAGTGATATTCACGCCAATCTAGAGGCACTTGACGCATGTCTGGCGGCTGCGCCGTCGTTCGATATGATCGTGAATCTGGGCGATATCGTCGGGTATGGAGCGAGCCCGAACGAGGTTGCGGCACGCTCGCGAAAGTTGGGAAAGATCTTTGTTCGGGGTAATCACGATAAAGCCGCCACCGGACTAATGGATCTCAACGACTTCAATCCTATGGCGGCCGCGGCGGCTATCTGGACGCGTAACGAGCTTACATCGGAAAACATGGAGTGGCTTCGGGAACTTCCGCACGGACCGGTGTCACTGCCTGATTTTCCTGAAATCCAACTTGTGCATGGATCCCCCAACGACGAGGATGAATATGTGGTATCGCTGGGAGATGCGCTTGCCCCACTGATTACGCTCACGATGCCGCTGACATTTTTCGGGCATACACATCTGCAGGGCGGCTTCTTTGCCAACGGCTCGTCGGCGGACGGGTTTCGCCCCGAGTACAGGACAGTGGGACAGGCGGAGTCGGTGGCACTGCAACTGAAAGACAGTGTGCGCTACCTGATCAATCCGGGTTCGGTGGGCCAGCCGCGAGATGGGGACTGGAGGGCGGCCTTTGGTTTGTACGATACCGAGGCACAAGTGGTCCATTTCCATCGAACACCCTACAACCTGAAGAGTGCGCAGGACAGGATCTTTGCCGCGCAGCTCCCGCCGAGACTGGCTACGCGACTCGCTGCCGGACGGTGAAGTTATTCCAAGGACTCTTGACTGAGTGCAATACAAACCACCTCATCTCAGAGGAAGTAGACACGAATGACGCCTGTACCCAAGAGCAGCCGAACATTGTTTGAGATGGGAGAGAATCCTCCGAGCGCATACCTGGTTGCGCACAGCGACGGAGGCGCGCGTGGGAATCCGGGGCCGTCGGGCTATGGGGTCGTCATCAAGGATGAGTCGGGACGCAAAGTGGCGGCGCTGAGTGAGTATCTAGGACACCAGACAAATAACTTTGCAGAGTACCAGGGACTGATTGCGGCGCTGGAGTATGCAACCAAGCACGGACCGAGGGCGCTGAAAGTGATTAGTGATTCGGAGCTGCTCGTGCGGCAAATCAAAGGGATTTATAAGGTGAAGAACGCGGCGCTGCAGGATCTGCACGCGCGTGCGAAAGAATTGATCGGCAAACTCGAGTGGTTTTCGATCGGGCACGCACTGCGGGAACATAATCAGGAGGCCGACCGGCTGGCGAATGAAGCCATGGATCGTGGGATGGGGCGGAGTGTTGCCCGACCTGTGACGCAGGCAGTTGCACAGGAGGGGTTCGAAGGCATTGTGCGTGGCGGGAAGATTGAGTTGACGAAGGGCAGCCTGGCTGAGGGGACGCGCGTACAGGTTCGGGTAAAGAGATAATCTTTGTGCGCGCCTCGTGGTTATTGCGGGATGCCTGCTTTCGAGCAAATGCATAGGTCCTTCGCTTCGCTCAGGATGACAAGAACCTTGCTTTGCTCAGTATGACAAGTCTTCTCGCCGCGATTTGGATTAGAGCTCCGCTCGCTTTGCTTGCGGGACAGCCGAGGCAGCTGTCTCTCCGTGATTTTTTGTTGTTAGTCGGCGGAGGATGTGTGGTCGTGGATGATTTTCCAGCCATCGGGAAACTTGCGGAACACCAGCGTGAAGCGGCCGTGCGGCATTTTTCCGTCAGGCATCGTCAACTGCCAGGCGCCGCGTACGAAAGCTGCGTCGGGACCGAGAGCCTCGACGCGCAGATCGGAAAATTCGAGTTTACCCATCTCGTGTCCGGGGCTGGTATAGGTCGAGCGATAACGATCGAGCGTAGCCTGCCAGCCGCGGGTCTGCTTCGCGCCGGAGAAGAATGTCACGTCGGGCGAATTCCAGTAGCCCGTCATGAAACCATCGATATCGTGCCTATTCCATGCGTCCTGCTGCATGAGAAGAACATGTGTCACGGATGACGTTGCCTCATCAGGCGCGGCATTCGCCTGAATGCAGAGGATGCCAGTGGCGATTGCTGCGGGAATAAATAATCCAATTAACTTCAGCCTGTGCATGCTCTCCTCGTATCTAGATTGCATATCTTGATACAAAACCTGTCCAGTATTTTCCGAATGGAAGCTGACCTGTTTGGGGCGGACGCCATTGTACGCTACAGGATTTCACCGATGGCGCGTACCGGATCCGAGGGGGATTATTGAAGTTTGCGGCCCGATCTTCAGGGCACTGGTCTGGCTGGCCGAACAAATGAAGATTTTCGAACAAGGGGTCTGTCATGTCGAACAAAAAAGAAAAAGCGACTGCAACTCTGCCGGGCAAGGTCGAGAAGGTCATTCAACCTCATCCGCAGACTGGACAACCTGAGAAAGCGCAGATTTCGGTTGAGGGTGCGGATCACCTCTATCGGGAGATTCGAGTTCCGAATCGGCTGGTCGATGGGGATGGCCGGAAGATCAAGCTCAAGCCCGGTGCTGAAGTTGACGTCACCATTGAAGCGGACCCCGCCGTTGCGGGTGTCGTCCCCTCGGGAGAGGTGAGCTAAGCTTCTTCCCGACCGATATTTTGGGCTCAGTTCGTCTTTGGCGGCATTGGAGGCGCCGAAGGCTTCACGAACCTGGCATCATCCACAGGAACATTCTGTTTCAAATCCTTCACCTGGATAGTGAATCGTCCGCTTGGCCGGGCGAGCGTCCAGCGGTATGGAATTCTTACGCCATCTGTATCGCGGTAGTCGGCGTAGTCGATCTGGGTGGGAAGCAAGCCCAGCGCAGTATCTCCAAAGCGAATCAGGCGAACAAGCAATCCAGATTGATTGTCAAAGTACAAGCGCACCGACGGCTTACCTTCTCTTTGGCCTACAACGACGTAGGCGTCGCGGTCGGCGATTTTTTCGATGCCTCGGGTCTGCAACTGACTGAACACTCCCTTCAAGTGGGTAGCAAGGTGGAGATCGGCGTCCATGGCGGCGCCATCGAGATCGCTGCCGTGCATCTCGCGTACGGGGCGCCCGGGTGTCCCTAGCCAGCCTTCGTGCCCGTTGAAGGCAGTGACGCTATCGCCTTCGGGCATGTGGGTGAAGGAGATGCGCCTCTCGGGATCTTTTGCATAGATATCGATGGGTAAAGATTTTCCGCCGACGTCGATGGTGCCTGTAATCACGCGGCTGTTGATCTTGTCGATGGCAGCCGCGCCGCCGGACGCCTGAACGAACTTGTCGAGTAGCTGCTCGGCGGATGGACCGCTGGCTTTCTGTTCATTGGCTGGTGCTTCAGGCCTGTGCGGCTCGCCCAGGCTTTTCGGTTCTTCGGTCATGACGGCGGGGATCGCGGCAGGGTTAGCGCTTCCGCGATGGCACGAGTAGCAGGTGACCTCACGATGCCCGTCGAAGTTGTCTTTGTTGATGGTGAACATCATCTCCATCATTTTGCGCGCCGTCTGCTTGGGCTTCTTGTCGTCTTTCTCGAATGCATTCTGCACGTGACAGAAATCGCACTCGACACCGAGTGATGCGGTAATGAACTGCATGGTCGGGAATAGCTGGTCGGCAGGGATTCCCTTGAGGACTTGAATGTTCTTGAATTGTTCCTCGGCCTTTTTCGGCGCTGAGGCCTGGTTTACAGGAGCTTGCGCGAGGACTGTGCGGATGGGAAGGCCTGTTTCCACAACAAGCAGTCCCATGGATACGGCTACGACAAATTTATGACGTGTCATCAAATTGATCCCGGGAAGGTTTTTGCAGTGTAGCAGAGATCGGCTCAGGCACTACTCGTTGGCGAGAGAGGTAATCACCGAGCGCATTCCATCAACGACCAGGGCCATTTTGGAGAAGTCGAGTTTGTCGGTTGTATCACGGAGAGTGTGGTAATAGGGGTCCCGGAAGGTTGCGGTATCGGTGACCATGATCGCGGGGTAGCCAAACTGCCAGAACGACCATTGATCGGACCAGCCGATGCCCGGCCACGTGGCGGGCGCAGCTACACCTTCAGACGGGAATTTGGCGGATTCACGAAAGCTGCGAATGGAACGTCGCAACAAATCGCGGGATTCATTATTGGAAACAAATCCGATGAAGTTGCCGCGGCTGGGGTAGAGAAGTCCAAGGACCGGTGGATATTTCTGGCTGCCGGGAGCATCAGAGTAGAACCCGATGGTTTCAAGAGAGATCATTGCCGAGACGGGGATTCTTTGGTTGTTAAGTCCGCGCGCATAGACAAAGCTGCCCATCGTATCGGTTTGGAAACATGGCGGTTCTTCGTTCGCAAAAAACACGAATCGAATGGTCCTGCGCAACCTGGTTCCCCGGAGCATACGCGCTAGTTCGAGGACGGATGCAACTCCTGAGGCATTGTCATCGGCTCCTACCGTTCCCGTCACACTGTCATAGTGCGCGCCGACGATGACGATTGCTTCGGATGGGGAAGCTCCGGGGAGTTGTGCTTCCAAGTTGCTAACTGGTTGACTCTCGACAAGATAATTCTGCTCGTCGACGGAATACCCGAGTTGAGAGAGTTCGCCACGAAGGTAATCGGTGGTTATTTTCATCGATCCGGCATGATCGAGATTTCGCTGGCCAATTTCACGGGACAAGTGCTGGACATCCTGTTGAAGGCGGGATGCGAGTTCGGATTGTGAGGCAGACAAAGTGGGGAGTGGGCCTCGGTAGGAGCCGAGCGGCATGTGGCACATACGCCAGACCGATACGGAGGCGACTGCAACTGTAATCACCAACGCCGCAACGAAGATCCGCAAGATCCAGTTCGGGCGTTTTGGCTCGATGACTGACTCGAACATGGAAACCTCAAGCGATGTAGACACCACCTGCCTAGCTTGTGACTATTGGTGCTTTGGCGGCGGTTGGTCGCGTTCGAAGAACTTCCATTTGTCCATGGCCGCTGGAATGGCGACGTCGAAAAAGCCGACCATCATCTCATCAGAGGTCTGATCGCCCCAGGTTACGGTTTTAGTGGGGTCGGGATTGTGCGGGTTGTTCTTCGAGTTGTCGTACCAGGCAATGGCTCGCAACTTCGTACCCGCCTTCAAGAGACGAGGTTCGGCCAGACGGTAACTTAGTTGCCAGTGAAAGTGATAGTTAACGCGAAGCAGAACTTCGATGCTGCGGTCCTCATGGACAATGTCGTATTCAAAGCGCTTCCCGCGGAGATGCATATGGGGAAAAAGACTCAGCAGAGTCGCATCGTGGGGAAGTGTGCCCTGAACCTCCGCGCGAAAGTCATCCACACCTGGAGGAATGATCAGGGCGTGATTGTTCAGTTGCAGTGTGATGACGCGCTGCTTCGGCGGAGCTTTTGCAAATACGATCCCGATGCTGGTCTGGTCCGTTTCGGCGTTGCCATTGGTGGTGTAGTGCATCTGGAAGACGAGGTCGGAGCCCGCAGGGACGAATTTCGCCATACCGTCGGGCCACTGGTCGGGCGAGCTGCCCGGTGCGTAGACCAGTAGCAAGTCGCTTGTCGTCTCGTGAGCCTGTCGCTGTTCGACAGGATCGGTAAGGGTTGATGCGGTGAATGGTTCGCCTACGGGAGCGTGTCGCAGCCAAGGAGAATCGGGCGGCCGGATGTAGACGACTGCATGATGAACATGTGCAGGGCTCCCCGGACTGAACTCGGACATCTGCACCCAGCGATCTTCTGCGAAGTGGGTGGGGACGATCTCGTAGGTGTATTCGATTTCTCCGTGCGCGGGGATCGAAACAGGCTTCGGCATTTTCACCACGAGATCGGGATTCGGGATGTTCCATCCGTCGGTCCACTTTTTGGGCGGTGGAGAATCATGGGAGTCTCCCGCAAGCGCGCCGTCTTGAGCCCATGCGGACAGCGTGTGAATCTCCTGGACCGTCAGCGAAGGATCGTTGGCGAAGCGTCCGTAGCTTGGATCGGCGAACCACGGAGGCATCATTTTCACTGCGGTCGCATGCGCGATTGCCGTTGCCCAAGGCTTCGTTTGTTCATAGGTCATGAACGGCATGGGCGCGACTTCTCCTGTCCGATGGCAGCTCTGGCAGTGATTCTGCAGGATGGGTAGCACGTCTTTGTAGAACGGGGGCGCGGAGTGAGTGGGATTCTGTGCGAGACTGCGGAGGCCGAGCGCCAATCCGATCATCCACAGAACGGCGCCTGGGTAAGACATAGAGCGATTCTACCGTTTGCGAGCCACACCGCCCGGCGAGGGGCGCTGAGTTTTTCTCGGCGGCGCGAAAGTGCTACATTCAGAAGTTCATGTCTGCCCCAAACTCCAGCTTTGTACGCTCCTGCAAGGGCCAATCCGTCGATCACACCCCAATTTGGCTGATGCGTCAGGCGGGACGCTACATGGCCGAATACCGCGCTGTGCGCAAGCGGCATTCGCTCCTTGAGATCTGCAAGAAGCCGGAGCTGGCGGCTCAAGTCACCATCGAGGCCGCGGAGATTCTAGGCGTTGATGCAGCGATCATTTTTGCCGATTTGCTGCTGCCTCTGGAAGTCATGGGATTGGACTTCCACTTCTCGGCGGGCGAGGGCCCGGTGATTGAGAAGCCGGTTCGGGCGAAAGACGACATCGATAATCTGCGGACCGACCGAGCAGCGGAACTCGGATACGTTGCGGAGGCGGTGGCACTGGTCGCGAAACATTTTGGCGATCGAGTGCCGGTGATCGGGTTCTGCGGCGCGCCATTCACGCTGGCCAGCTACATGATCGAGGGCGGCGGCTCACGGAACTACGTTCATGCCAAGAAGATGATGTACAACCATCCGGCCGAATGGGATGCGCTGATGAGCAAGCTGGTGGCGGTGACGTCCGCGTATACGGCGGAGCAGGTGCGCGCCGGGGCCGATGCCATCCAGATCTTCGACAGCTGGGTGGGATGTCTGAGCGTGGAGGACTATCGGCGGTATGTATTGCCGCACGTTACTGGCATGGTGAAGAAGCTGCAGAAGACCGGTGTCCCGGTGATTTACTTCGGGACTGACAGCGCCACGTTATTGCCGGCGATGGCAGAAACTGGGGCGGATGTGATCGGGCTCGACTGGCGCATTCCGCTCGATGAAGGATGGGAACGGCTGGAATACAAGCCGGCGGTGCAGGGGAATCTGGATCCGGTGTTGCTGTTTGCCGAGTGGAAAGAATTGAAGTCGCGCGCTGAAGGTGTATTGCGCAGTGCGGGCGGACGGCCGGGACATATCTACAATCTTGGCCACGGAATCCTGCCCGAGACGCCTGTCGAGAACGTGAAGAATCTGGTGCGCTTTGTGCAGGAATATTCCCCGCGCGTGCCGGCCTCCGGAAGCCGGAAGAAATGACACGCATCGCCATTGTGGGTGGCGGAGTTTCCGGCCTTGCCGCGGCTTTTGAACTTGAGCAGGCCCGGCTGAGTGGGGTCGAGGTCGAATACACTCTCTTCGAATCTGCTGCGCGGCTGGGGGGCGTGCTTCGAACCGAGCGTGTTGATGGATGCCTGGTTGAGGCCGGCCCGGATTCTTTTGTCACGGAGAAGCCGTGGGCTGCGGACCTCTGCCGCACGTTGGGAATTGGGGATCAACTGATTGGTTCGAACGATGGGGAGCGAAAGACCTACATCCTGACACGCGCACGGCTGGTGGAGATGCCGGACGGGCTGATGTTCATGGTGCCTACCAAGATTTTGGCGACCGGATTTTCTCCGCTTTTTTCCTGGAAGACGAAGCTGCGAATGACGCAGGAACTTTTTCATCCTCCACGTGCGGTCGATCATGATGAGTCTGTGGCGGCGTTTGTCGAACGACACTATGGGCGCGAGATGGTGGATCGGCTGGCAGATCCCTTGCTTTCGGGAGTGTACGGAGGAGAATCGGCGAGCCTGAGCGTGCGCGCCGTGCTTCCACGGTTCGCCGAAATGGAGCGGACTCATGGAAGTCTCGGTCGCGCAATGCTGGCTGCGCGGAAGAAAATGAGATCCGTGCCGGGTCCGAAGAAGCCTGCGCCGCCACTATTCACTTCGCTGAGGAATGGGATGCAATGTCTGGCGGAGACGCTGGTCTCGCGGCTGACGGCGTCTTCTCTTCTGACAAACGCAGCGGTGCAAGCCGTACAGCCCGAGGCCGGGGGCTGGGTAGTTTCGGCAGGACTGCAGTCCGATCACTTCGATGGCGTCATTGTGGCCTTACCTGGACCTGCCGCGGCGAATGTTGTGGGGATGGCGAGTGCTGAACTTTCAGCCGAACTGCGTGCGATCCAGTACAGTTCTTCGATCACGGTGGGACTTGGATATGACCGTGATGTGAGGCAGTCGCTTCCTCCTGGATTCGGATTTCTTGTGCCCCGGAGTGAGGGAAAGCGCCTGCTGGCGGCCACGTTTGTCCACAACAAATTTCCGCATCGTGCTCCTGACGATCGCGCAGTGCTGCGGTGTTTTTTTGCGGGGTCGAATGCAGAGGATGTCTGGTCCCACACGGATGACCAGATCGTCGGCATCGTGAGAAACGAATTGCAGCAGATTATCGGTCTGCGTGCCGAACCGCGGTTTGCGTGCGTCTACAAATGGAAAGCGGCGATGGCACAGTACGGAGTTGGCCATCTGGAGCGGCTGGAACGAATCGAGCGGCTGCGCCAGCAAATGCCTGGGTTGGCGTTAGCGGGGAATGCATATCGTGGAATTGGGGTTCCGGATTGCGTGCGGTCGGGACGTGACGCGGCGAAACAGCTTCTGCCGGTGGACAAGACTCTGTTCTAGGCGGGAATTCCTTTCTTGCCAGCTTGCTCTCTTCTCAGCTTCGCTAGGACCAGTCTGATTTCGTCGTAGGTGATCTCCGGCGGGAGCACATCTTTGATTGGTTTCAGCCGTTCAATCTTGTCGATGCCGTCGCGCAGACAAGCGGCCTCGATCACCGACTGTTTGAAGGGGTCGATCCATGCAGGCTGGAACACGATATCGCCCTTCTCGACGAGGTTCGCAACTGCATTCAGTACGGTTCCGATCTGGCGGCCGCGGATCTGGGCGATCTCTGCGAGACTTTTTCCTTGTTGTAACAACTGCAACGTTTCCAGGGCTGGTGCTGCTTTCGGCTGGGGCAATGCCGAGGCGCGTGCTCCTTCGTCATAACGCTGCAGGGCCATCAAGATTTCTTGGCCGTACAGTTCTGCCTTTCTCTCTCCGATTCCCGTGATGGTTCGCAGTTGAGCAATGGAGGTAGGCCGAATGCGGCAGATCTCCTCGAGGGTTGTGTCGTGAAGGACGACGAAGGCGGCGGTGCCCTGTTCTTTTGCGGTTCTCCTGCGCCACTCGCGCAAGTACTCGCGCAATTCGCCATCTAGTTCGATCGCATGCTGCAGTGGAGTTGCCGCTTGCGCGACTGCCCTACGAACTGCTGACCGGCTTGCAGCCACGGTCTCAGCCCTACTGAGCCAAACTGGAAGACTTCCGCATACGTCACAAGCTCCACAGGAATTCCACTTCGGAGTCTCGCCGAAGTGAGTGCATATCTGGCGATGCCTGCACTTGGAGGACTCGGCGAACTCGCGAATTGTGTAGTAACGCTGCCATGCACGATCGCGTTCGGCCTGATCCACGATCTGATTAGCGAAATAGCCGAGCACGCCGGCATCGCGCTTTTGCCACAAGAGAACGCAGTCGGCGGGATTGCCATCGCGTCCAGCGCGTCCCGCCTCCTGATAAAACTGCTCCAGCGATTTGGGCAGCGAGAGGTGGATCACAGCGCGAACCGATGCCTTGTTGATTCCCAATCCGAAGGCGATCGTGCCAACGAGTACACGTACCTCGTCGGACATCCAGCCTTCCTGATTGCGGCGCCGGTCGTCAGTTTGCATTTTGGCATGATAGGGCAGAGCCTCGATTCCCTGGTCCGCGAGGAAGTCAACCGTTTCTTCCACTCTGCTGATCGTTGGGGAATAGACGATGACGTTTCCTTCCCGATAGTGGCGAAGAGCGCTGACCAGGAGCGAGCGCTGCTCCGAACCACTGCATTCGCGGACCAGGTAGCGCAGATTGGGCCGGTGAAAACTGGCGATGTACTTGTCGGGGTTGCGGAGAGCAAGCTGAGTCAGAATGTCATGACGGACGTGACGAGTTGCGCTGGCCGTGAAGGCAGCAATCGGCCGGTCGGGAAAACTACCACGCAAACGGCTTAGCTGGCGGTATTCGGGGCGGAATTCGTGTCCCCACTCGGAGATGCAGTGGGCTTCGTCGATGGCGAAGAATGAAATGGGGACACGTTGTAGCCATGCGACAGTGTCGGCGCGTTGAAGCCGTTCCGGAGAAAGATAGAGCAGCCGGAATACGCCATTCTGTGCCTCACGCATGATGCGGGTCTGCTCTTCGCTGCTCATGGCGCTATTCAGGACTGCAGCAGGAATTCCCATCTGCGCCAATTGAGCTGCCTGATCGTGCATTAGAGCGATGAGCGGAGAGATCACGACGGTGGTCCGCTGCAGGATCACGGCGGGAAGCTGGTAGCAGAGAGACTTTCCGCCGCCAGTGGGCATGACGACGCAGGTATCGTGCCCGGCAAGTAGACTGCGGACGATGCGCTCCTGCAACGGCCGAAATGCGCCGTATCCCCAGTAGCGACGGAGGGGAGTCTGCAGGTCTGCGTCGGGAGGCATGAAGTCAGTATAGGTGCTGCGGGAGTGGCTGGATTTTAACAGTCCACATTCATGTGAGTCGGCTCCCAAAAAAGGAACAAACGGGTATGCGTGGCTCAAGCGGTTTTGGGTCGATAGATGCGTTGGAAGGCGAGCCACGTTAGGCCCATTAGGGCGAAGCACAAGACACTGCCTTCCGGGCCAACTGAGCCACCAGTCAGCCAATCGGGGCCGTTGAGCGAGGAGTGCAGCAGATGTCCGGGAAACAGTGTTCCGCTGTCGGGCACGGAGTAGAAGAAAGTCTCTCCCCAATCCCAGGCGACGTGGAATCCGACGGCAAACCACAAATTGCCAGTGCGACGTAGAGTGAGGCAGAAGAAGAATCCGATGACGGCTGCGGCCAACAGTCCTTGCCAGTGTTCACCTCCGTTTCGGAGGTGAGTCAAGCCAAAAATGATGGACAGCGCGATCGCTGCCGGCCAGAACCCCATGCCTCGGCCCAAAGTGAACTGCGAGTAGCCACGGAGGAGAAACTCTTCGAACAGGCCGACCAGAAGAAACATCGCGGCCCAGAATGCTGCGAACCTTAGAAGCCGAATGCCGTGCAATGCAAGATGACCCAAGGCATAGTAGTGCAGGCCGTAGAGCGTCAACAGGAGAAGACTGATTGCTCCGAATCCCCAGAGGGAGCCGATCCAGAACAGGCGTCCCAGGAATTGCCTGCCCGGCAATCCATAGGTGGACCACGGACGGCCTTCGACTCGCGCCAAGATTGCTGCGGGGATTACTGCTGAGATGAGATTTCCGACCTCCTCCAGGAATTGAGACCACAGGGCGTCAGGGCCGAGTTCGTGAGCCCAAGCCAGGCTAACGGTGATCTTCTGCAATATAAGGAACGCCGCAGCGTAGAATGCAAAACCCCAACCGGGCCGGAGACCGTCGGGACCGAAGAACAGAGTGTGTGCATAGGAGGCCTGTGATGCGACGGCGAATTCGGGTCCAGACGAAGGCGGGGAAGCGCTGCTTCGAGGTGGAGTATTGAGATCGATTGGAGCGTTACTCATCGCCGAGTTTCCCGCACGGGCCTCCGACATGGTAAAACACTCGGCTCGACCTATGCGGCCCTATTTCACGCGCGAACGGTTCGGACGTTCCCAGTTTCTAGCTGGATTCCTGCTGCTGGTGTTTTTGGCACAAGCCATGTGGCTGGTTCATGCCGAACTTAGCGCTGCGCCCGGTTTAGAAAGTCAGGAAGCGACTCGCATCAGCGAAGGACTCAAACAGTGGCGCGGCCGCGGCGTCGCGGGAGCGCCGATTACCGAGGAACCAGATGATTCGTCGGCAATCGCGATTGGCATCGACGGAGACGGTTTCGATGCGGAGCATTCTCCGCTCCTGTATTTGGTGTCGGGAACGCCTCTGTTGGCATGGTCTCGCGGACTGAATGCGGATTCCGCACCTTACTGGCGCTGGCTGCCAAGGCTGCCATTCCTCGCATGCGGCGTGTTCCTTGGGGCATCGCTGTGGTACGTGGCGCGACGGCTTTGCGGGAACGCGGGTGGGTTTGTTGCGCTCACGCTCTATTGTTTTTCCCCTTCGATGATCCAGGCCAGCGCGGGTTGGCACACGTGGCCGGAAATTGTGGCAGTGTGGGGTGCGTTTGGAACGATATTTACTGCCATTGCGGTGGCTCATACGTTGTACGCTCCGCGCGAGGTGGTGTTGTGGAACTGGCGGCGAATTCTGCTGCTCGGCGTTTCCTTTGCGATCGCAGTTGGATCGCAGTTCTCTTTGTGGGTTGTGGTTCCCATGGCATTGGGATTTCTTCTGTATGTGGCTCCGGTGCGGCGCAAGGCCGCATTTGTGATCTGGATGGCCGCGTGTGCAGCCGGGTTCGTTCTATTTCTGGCATTTTACTTTTTTGAGACGCATGCGATTCGAGAGAGCATGCGACATGCGGTTTTTTGGGATGCTGCGTTGCAGGGATTCTCGGTTGTGGGAGTGTATAAACAGGTCGCGCTGCAGATTGGGCGGGCGAGTCCGGCTTTGGCTATGGCGTTTCCGGTTGCAATCGTGACCTACGTTGCGTGGCCGCGCACTCGGTACTTTGGGAATACGGCGCCTTTATTGGTCGCGGCGCTGTTTCTTGGATTGGCAATGGCACAGCCGCATCTGGGAGGAGCCGGCTTCTTGCTAGGCGCGATTCCCTTCCTGTTCATTTTTGTCTCGGGAGTGCTTGCGGATCTGTTTGAAACCCGATACGGGGCCGTGATTGTGGCCTCTGTGGTGGCGCTGTTGTTGACTTACGTCGCTCGAACCTTGCTCGCCTTGGCAGAATTACCGCGAGGGTGACCGCGAAATCGCTCTACGTGTGGGCTGGGGCTCTCTGTTCGTTCAGGCGTTGGGCCAGGAAGTCCAGGTAGTCTTGCATCCCTTCTCCGGTCTTTGCGGACAGCCGGAATATCTGCATCCCGGGACGCACCGATTCGATGCTCTTGCGGGCGGTTTCCCAGTCAAATTCCACAGCGGCCGCAAGTTCGTGCTTGGTGACTACTGCCACGTCTGCGCTATTGAAGATGGTCGGGTATTTCAGCGGCTTGTCTTCGCCCTCGGTGACTGACATCAGGACGAGACGTAGATTCTCCCCCAAGTCATAGGAGGACGGGCACACGAGATTTCCGACGTTCTCGATGAAGAGAAAGTCCAACTCATGGAGACTCCAATCCTGCAGGGCATTCTGGACCATGGCCGCTTCGAGATGGCACAGCGTTCCGGTGGTGATTTGTTTGACCGGAGCTTTGCTGCGGGCCAGGCGCACAGCGTCATTCTCGGTGGCGAGGTCTCCTACAAGCGCTGCGACGCGGTAGCGTGGCTGGAGCTGAGTAAGAGTCTTTTCCAGAAAGGTGGTTTTGCCTGAGCCGGGGCTCGAGACGAGGCTTACGACGAAGACTCCGGCGCTGCGAAATTGCTCGCGGAGGGCCCGAGCAATGACGTCATTCTGCTTGAGAACATTGCGGCGCACTTCGACCAAGCGGGGCTCGCTCAAGGCGTGACCTCCTGTTCTTCGACTTCCAGTGCAAATACCTCCAGTTCCTTGCCTTGAAGTATGTTCATGGTGGGCGCGTCACATTGCGGGCAGGCAAAGCGTTGAACGGATTCCAGCGTTCGCTTTTCTTTGCATTGTGCGCAGAAGATCACCACCGGAACGTCTTCGACGATCAGGCGAGATCCCTGGAGAGGAGTGTCCTGACAGGCGATTTCGTAGGAGAAGAGGAGAGCGTCTTTCACGACACCCGACAGTGGCCCGAGCCTCAGGTGGACGGCCGTCACCTTCACGGCGCGTTGCTTCGCTTCATCGAGGGCTGCGTCGACAATGCCCATCGCAATGGAGAGTTCGTGCATCGGGCGATCCAGCTACTTACAGAGTGTAACGCGTTTAATGAGGGCCTCGTACCGCGGCGAGGTTCAGGGTTTGAAGTGGATCAGTAGTTTCTGTTCAACGTAAGCGTCGGACTGGGCTGGTGCAAAATTGATCTCCAAATTCTGGACGTTGTTGAGACCTGCACCCTCAACTGAAGCGATCTGGTTCGGATTCCAGACGTGCATTTCGTAACTGGAACCCGGACGCCCGGAAACATTCAGCGTGAGCTGAGTTCTGGACGGATTCCACGACTCCGACAGCACGTGCAGAGCACGGCTGGCGCTCCCGAGCGGAGGTAACTGGTTGGAGAAGCTCAGTCCGAAATCGTTCTTGACGCGGATGACCAGCGTGGCTAGTTTGTCCGCGGCGAAGCGCACGGCGACGTGCTGATCACTCTGATTTGGCAGCATCTTGAAAGCTTGACGTTTGCCATTCAATTCCACACTGACCACCTTCGTTCGCAAGGTGAAAGCAGGGGAGAAGTCGATCCAACAATCGCCAGTTCCGCTTCGACGGATTTCGAGCACGATCGTGTCAGCGGTCTTTCGATACTGGAAGTCGACGGATGCCGTGCCGATGTGGACATTGCGCATGGTAAAGAACGTCCAGTCCGCGGGGAGATGTGGAGCGAGTGAGATCTGGTGCTTTTCCGCGTCCGTCTGAAGGCCAAACATGCCGCGCAGTATGGGGCTGATGACCATGGCGGCCGACCAGATCTGGTGAGGCGAACTCGTGGAAAACGACTGGTTATAGTCGCCTGAAAGGACTTCCGAAAAATGGCCGAGAGCGCCATCTGTGGCGAGGAGCGCGTTTGATCGCAAATTGGAGTATGCCGGGAGTGGCCGATGATAACGGTATTCGCCAACCGAGGCCCAGCCCGTGAACAGCGGCCAGACGGAGCCATAGTGATAGCCGGAGCCATCATAGATTTTTGACCGGTTGGAGATGATGCGCATTCCCCAGTCGGTTTGATGTTCTTCAGCAGCGAGTTTTGAGATGGTATCGTCGGCGTGGCCTGCATCGGGTAGTCCGAACCACATGGGAACGGTGGTCAGCACACTAAGTTCGTCAGCACGCTGATTATCTTGCTTCAGAGCGAAAGCATAGCTGTCGGCTTGCGGTGACCAGTAAGCCTCATCGAGCGACGGCTTGGTCTTCTCAAACTCGGCTGCAAGCTGTTTGCTGATGTCATCTTTTCCCACGAGGCGAGCGAGATTGGAAAGCGCGCGCAGCGCTTCGACGCCGAGACCAGCATGGTAGTACTCGTTCTTGACGGGCAGCAGCGGGCCTCCTTCGACCCAGCCGTGCCCGACGCCGGCATTCTGTACGAAACCGTTGGAATCGTACGTGGAGCGCATGAACTGGTAGGCGCGCCACAGGTTGTCCCATTTGTCGCGGGCGAAGGACGCATCTCCGCTCTGCGATGTGTAATCGTCCATCGCGATGATGAAGAGAGGGGTTGCGTCCGCGGAGACGTAAGGGTAAGGGTAGTCCTTGAACCAGGGAACCAGACTCGCGCTCTGCGAGATTTCGTGCGGAATCTTGCCATCGGCGCGCTGATACTTGCTGATGAAATCGAGAGCAGTCCGCGTTGTGGCATAGTCCCCTTCGGCGTTGAGGGCGAGATCGGTCCACAGCGAGTCGCGTCCAAAGAACCAAGCAAAGCCGGGCCGCTGCCCCACGCCGGAAGTGCGATAGCCGGCGACGAGGCCTGTGCCGAGATAAGGATTGTTCACTAAGCCCTGAATCGTGCTGATTCGCGCCCAATCGTATGCCTGCTGAAGAGCCACATCCGGCAATTCGAGGCTCACAGTCTTGTCGAGATACGACCGGTAAAAGTCCGCAGACTCGCGCACAGACTGTTCATAAGCAGGGAGCAGGTGTTCGTAGGTCTTGATTGCCTCATCCGGTCCGGCGACGGACGCCGCGATGACGATGGCTTTTGTCTCTCGCCCTTTTTGCGTTATCCCCAAACGCATTGAGCTTTCGTCAGAGGCTGAATAGTTGGTCTGGTATGCGATATGGGGATCAGTCGCAGTCGGCGACCCGACCAGAGCGGCGAACTTGCGAGCTTCTTCGCCGAAGTAGAAGGCGTGTTCCTTCGCGTCCCAAGTGAGGTAGGTCCCACCTAGCGCGGCCGGCCATTCGAGTTGGAAGTCGCCCGTAAATGCGGCCTCGATCTCCAGAGGTTGTTCCGTTTCGACCTCAAGCAGAATTACGGCTCCCGGTTCGTCAATTGGAACGGAGAGCGTCTCGCGCACGCGGAAAGAATCTCCAGCATAGAGAATTGAGGCCGACTCGGGATGAACGATTAAAGTGCGCGCGAGACTTTCGGCTGGAAGAGCCCGGTCGCCTACGTGGAAGGTCAGATGAAGGTCGCGAAAAAGCTTGAGGGGATAAACCCAGGCTTCAAATCGTCCCGCTTCGTTGCCAAAGAGTCCCGCTCGAGATCCTACGACCGGAAGGAACTCCCAAGTGTGAATCGGGCGGCTAAGTTCCAGATTGTGAGGTGACTGAGCTGGAAGGAAGGCTGAGATCAGAAGGAATGAAGCAAAACCGATATGAATCATGTACCGGGGCATGGAACTGAAACGCCGCAGATCGCAGGGACTCATAGCAGCCTTCTTTGGTCGGGAGATTGGCCTCGCCGCGGCTTGCAAAGTCGCGGTTCCCTTGCATATAAGAGGGAAGGGGCGAATTTTAGCACGAGCCGAGCGGGACAGGTACCAACCTCTTGTACTCTTCACGCCGCGTATTTCTCAAATCACTGAGCCGTTCGGCGCTGGTCCTTTCGCTCGAGAATGTGCTGGCGATGGGGAGACCCGCCTGGCTGCGTGCGAGTCCGCCGCAGCAAAAAACACCGTCGCAGGTTAAGGCTGGCGCTGGTGATCTGGGCATCAGCTTCCTCAACGTGGCGCGCGAAGCGGGGCTGAATACAAAGACAATCTTCGGCGGCGAGCACAAGAACAAATATCTGCTCGAGACTACCGGCTGCGGCATTGCATTCTACGATTTCGACAACGACGGATGGCTCGACATTTTCGTCGTGAATGGCACACGGCTGGAGGGCTTTCCCTCGGGCAGCGAGCCGACATCTCATCTGTTCAAGAACAATCGTGATGGAACCTTTACAGATGTGACCGTCAAAGCCGGCGTCGCGCATTCGGGATGGGGGCAGGCCTGTTGTGTAGGGGACTACGACAATGATGGCTGGGACGATCTGTTCGTCACATACTTCGGCAAAAACGTGCTGTACCACAACAACGGAAACGGTACTTTCACTGATGTCAGTCAGAAATCGGGCGTCGCTGGCAACGGCAAACGGTGGAACACCGGCTGTGCCTTCGTGGACTACGATCGCGACGGGAAACTCGACCTGTTCGTGGCGAACTACATTGATATCGATCTGGCGACCGCGCCGGTGCCGGAGTCGGGTCCGTGCCTCTACAAGAGCATTATGGTCGCCTGCGGACCTCCGGGACTACAAGGCGGCAAGAACATCCTTTACCACAACAATGGCGATGGCACATTCAGCGATGTTTCTGAAGCCTCCGGCATTCTCAGTGCCAACGGCACATATGGCTTGGGCGTGCTGACTGCTGACTTCGACAATGACGGCTGGCCCGACATCTATGTGGCCGATGATTCGACCGCCAGCGCTCTCTATCAGAACAAGAAGAACGGGAAGTTCGAAGACATCGCGATTGAGGCTGGGTGTGCTCTGAGCCCCGATGGCAAGCCGCAAGCGGGTATGGGCGTGTCTGCGGCTGACTACGACATGGACGGCAACCTCGATATCGTCAAGACAAACTTTGCTGGAGATACGCCGTCGCTCTATCACAATCAGGGTGGCGCAAGCTTCGAAGACACAACGTTTACCGCGGGACTTGGCGCACACACGCAGTTTCTGGGATGGGGCTGCGGCTTTTTTGACATGGATAACGACGGGTGGCCGGACATCCTCATCTGCAATGGCCACGTGTATCCCGAAGTCGAACAGCTGAAGACGGAAGCCGGTTATGCTCAGCGCAAACTCGTCTACCGGAACTTGCGGAACGGCCATTTCGATGATGTTTCGTTTCAGGTGGGACCCGGTATGTCCGAGCCGAGCGCTTCTCGTGGTGCCGCCTTCGGCGACTTTGACAATGATGGAGACATCGACATCGTAGTCAATACCGTAAACGACTACCCGCAACTGCTGCGTTGCGATTCGAAGCTCGGCAACAATTGGATCAAGATCCGCACGATCGGAACCAAGTCCAATCGCAGCGGAATTGGTGCACGCCTGACCTGTGTGACTCAGGAACCCGGTGAATCGAAGCCACACCGGCAGATTGATGAAGTTCGCAGTGGCGGCGGCTATTTCTCGCAGAGTGATCTACGCGTGCATTTCGGAATAGGCAAAGCAGAGAAAGTCGATTTGCTTGAAATTCGTTGGCCCAGCGGACAGGTCGATACTCTGAAAAATGTGAAGGCGAACCAGGTGCTCTATGTGAAAGAAGGCGGAGAGATCGTCCGCACGATGGATTTTGCGAAACCGGGGAAGCCCGGCAAATAGCTCTACGGCTTTTTTTGGGGATCTGCCTCGACAGCGGCGCCGGTTCCTTCCTTCAACGTGTGGACTTGATCGACTGGCAGTTTTGAGAACCGCTCGGTGAGGCCGCTGAGCCAGCGCACTTCCACCCACTCGATCTTGTCCGCTTTGCCCAACCCGAAATGAACTCGCATATCACTGTTGGAGATGTAGCTCGAACCACTGCGGACTTCATCTACAAAAATGCGCTGCGAGGTCTTGACTCGAATGCGGGCTCCAATTCCATCGCGGTTCGACTTCGTTCCAATCGTGTGGATGGCGATCCAGTGATTCGGATTCTTGATCTGATTGACCAACAAGCTGGGGACTGCATTCATGTTGTTGATGACTGCCGACATTCTGCCGTCGTTCCACAGGTTGCCGACGGCGAGACCGCGAGATGAGGCACTGGTTGTAATGCCCGAGCCGGCAGATGCGGAAATATCGCTGAACGTACCGTCACCGTTGTTATGGAACAGAATCCGAGGTTCTTTGTAGCTGCTGCCAAGATGCTGACTGTCGACTTCGGGATAGACGTGACCATTCACCAATAGCAAGTCAGGCCAGCCGTCGTTGTCGATATCAAGAAACATGGTCCCCCAGCCGAGATACTGCGTGTAGAGGCCGAGACCAACGGCGGAGGTGGCGTCGGTGAACGTGCCATCGCCATTGTTCTTGTATAGCGTCGAGGTGTCGTCGGAAAAGTTCGTCTTGAAGATATCCAGATGGCCGTCGCCGTTGTAGTCCGCGATAGTCGATCCCATGCCAGCCTGTTCCCTTCCGTCTTCGTTGAACGCTGCGCCCGCGGTGACGGCAATGTCGGTAAAGGTGCCGTCGTGATTGTTGCGATAGAGAATCGCGGGAGTGCTGTCACAAGCGACAAAAATGTCGGGCCAACCGTCTTCATCGAAGTCGATAGTAGAGACACTGAAGGCATAGTGGCCGTCAGAGCGGTCGATGTGCGCCTTTGTCGTGACGTCCTCAAATGCCCCGTCACCTTTGTTGCGATAAAGGATGTTTCGAGAACCGGCGAGGCCGCGCGGTCCGCACATTACCGCGACGCCTTTCCACATGCAGGTGGGACGCTCTCCCGGAGCAGGCGCGGTGGCGAGATCAAAATCCACGTAATTGGCGACCATCAGGTCGAGCCGGCCATCGCGATCATAGTCGACGAACGCGCAACCGGTGCCCCAGTCTTTGCCCGATCCGGAGACGCCAGATTTCTCCCCCACTTCTACGAACACCCCTTGATTGTTGTGGAAGAGGCGATTCTTGCCGTAGTAGGTGATGTAAACATCTTCCCAGCCGTCGTTGTCATAATCCCCAACGCAAACGCCCTGTCCCCAGCCCGAGGTGGTGAGACCAGCTTTCACGGTGACTTCGGTGAACGTGCCATCGTGATTATTGCGGTAGAGGTGGTTGGTGGGAGCCTTGCCCGCAGGAAATTTCTCCAGCCGCGTGCCATTGACTAGGAGGATGTCGGGCCAGCCGTCGTTGTCGTAGTCGAAAATGGCGACGCCGCTTCCTGTGGTCTCAATGATGTATTTCTTGGTGTCAATACCGCCGAAGATGTTTTCTGCGGTCAGGCCTGCCTTTGTGGCGATATCAGTGAAGTTGGCAATTGTGGGCGGAGGTGAAGCGGGGGGCTTCGCTTGCTGCGCCGATGATTTGAAACTTGGTAGCAGCAAGGTGCCGCAGACCAGTGCGCGCAACGTGAAACTACGTACGCACATTAAGGAATATTGAAATCGCATGAGCCCCAACTGATGTTAGGGGCAGCCTCCGGAAAGGGTCAAGGGATGGCGACTACGGAGTGGCCGCTGCTTCAGCAATCCCGATGTATTTGTCGGCGCCTCCGTAATAAAAAAGGTATTGATTGTTTTGCTTGATCATGCCTTCAACGAACACGACGTTCGGTACTTGACCCACTTTCTCCCAGTCCAGCTCGGGAAGGAAAATTGGTGTGTCGCTGCGCCAGAGGAGCTTGCTGGGGTCCTTGCGATCGAAAATAGCGATGCCGATCCGATAGATGAGTTTGTCGTCTGCTCCGTTGTAGATGAGGACGATTCCATTTGAAGTGACGACGGGAGACGGGCCAGGTTCCGCCACGCGTGAGTCGAACTTACCGGGGCGCACAGGAAGCACCGGGATCGAGGTCGCCTCGCTCCAATGAAGAAGATCGGTTGAAGACGCCAATCCGGCCTGATCTTTTCCGTCGGTACTGGTTCCGAGGAAGTACATCCAGTACTTGCCGTCGAACTTTTCGGGGACTATCGCACCTGACTTCGTCCACTTCACATTCCAGTTTCCTTTATTCGCGGGCATAATGACGCCCTTGCGATCCCAGTGGATCAGATCTTTCGAAGTGGCAAGGCACAGCTGGGCATCGGTCTTGTTGTATCCGGTGTAGGTCAGATAGAACGTATCGCCGAATTGGACCAGACGAGGATCTTCGACTCCTCCATCTCTTTCGTATGACTCTGAGGGACTGAGAACCGGGTCGGCCCTGCGTGAAAAATGTACGCCATCGGCGCTCTCCGCATAGCCGAGCCGCGACGTGCCTGACTTGTCCTGGGCGCGGTAGAGCATGACGACCTTGTCGCCGTGGATTGCAACCGCCGGGTTAAATGTCCCCGCAGACTCAAATCCCGTGCCGCGCGGTTCGATGGAAGGTAACTGCGACACTCTCCGCCAAGTGCCGTAGGGTAGCTTCGCGCTGTCCTGCGCAACGAGGGTGAGTGCGGCGAGTATGAACAGCAGTATTCGTGTCGAGAGCCGATTCATCGCTGTTGTCCCTTATGAATGAAACGCAGCAAAAAACGGCAGGGCCGACCCCCTGCCGTCTTGGCAAAGCGTTGTGTACTCCGGCTATTTCTTGTTAACAGCCTTCTTGAGTTCAGCCCCAGGGGTAAACTTCGCGACTTTGCGGGCGGCGATTTTGATGGTCGCGCCGGTTTGAGGGTTGCGTCCGTTCCGTGCCTTGCGCTGCGAAACGGAAAATGTGCCGAAGCCAATCAACGCGACGCGATCTCCCTTGCGGAGGGCGGAAGTAACGCTGTCGACGGCGGTATCAATGGCAGTCGTGGCCTGCGCCTTGCTGATTTCACACGCGCCTGCGATCTTGTCAACCAGATCGGCTTTATTCATAGTTTCTCCTCGCAGGTCTCGTTCATGCCCAGCTGAAACCGGGAAGGTAATCTGGTTCGAGCTGAGTTGGGAAACCTGACCGTTTGGTATTGTGCTCCGTCTGTGGCGAATGTCAACTGTGAAAATCCGCGCCGGAAGCCTGTTTTGCACTTCCGAGACCCGAATTGGGCCTAGGGAAGCGGCATTCGGGCCGGATGGAACGAGTTTTCCTCCGTCCTCCACAAGAGTGGGGGTTCCTTCACAGGATGTACACAGGCATGGACCGTTGCCGGGCTTGCACGAATCAGGGTTTCAGTGCAAAGTCGAAATAGACCCTGTTGCAAAGGAATCGAATTTGGTGGTGAAGGCTCCCGCAGAAGTTTGCCCGCTCTGTGAAGGCACCGGATGGAAGACGGTGCCGCGCTCGGATTCAACCGGCAGCACAAATGATCGCCGCGTAACGCGGTGCGATTGCCAACTGAGGGCGCGGTCGCAGTCGTTGCTCGCGGCGGCTCGCATTCCGCGTCGATACGAGCATTGCGAACTCACGAATTACGATACAGACTTTCCGGGCGCTCACCCCTCTCTGTCAGAAGCCCATTTTGTGGCATCGAACTTCGCGAAGAAGTGCGATCCACGGGGCGACAAGGGGTTGCTGATTATCGGCAAGATTGGGACTGGAAAGACCCATCTCGCAGTCGGAATCGTGAAGGAACTGGTTCTCAACCGTGGAATTCCATGCTTGTTCTACGACTATCGAGAACTGCTGAAGGAGATCCAGAACTCCTATAACTCGACGGTGCAAACGACCGAACTTGACGTGCTTCGGCCGGTGTTTGAAACGGATGTCCTGGTTCTGGATGAGCTAGGCGCGGTGAAGCCGACGGAGTGGGTTTGGGACACGGTCAGCCTGATCCTCAACACGCGGTACAACGACAACCGGACTACGATTATCACGACGAATTTTGACGACCAGCCGGCAGGCGCTGTGGCCGGGTCGCTTTCGCCAGCACGGGCAGCAAGCCGTGGTGAGACGCTGGGAGACCGCATTGGAGAGCGCATGCGGTCGCGACTCCACGAAATGTGCCGGATTATCAGTCTGGACGGCACGGATTTCCGGCAGAAGTTCAGGAGCGCGAGTTTCCGGTAAATTCTTCTCTCCACGAATCGACACGGATGCACTCGGATCATGACTAGCCATGCCGGCGGCAATCTGGAATCAGCGAATCGGCGTTGAAGGACCGACTTCACCCCACAGTGCCCGTAACCACTTTTCCCACTAAAATCGAATTGTGCTGACCGAGCGGATTGAATTTGTGCCGGAGCGGGATTCTGAAATCTTTGCTTCCGTTCCGGCGGCTCCCGCCGTGTTTCTACTGCGAGGCGAAGATGCGGAGGCGGAGCCCTACGTCAGCAAGACCGCGAACCTGAGACGGCGGCTGCAGCGGCTGCTTGGTCCTGTCGTAGAGCGAACGAAGAAGCTCAACCTGCGCGATCGGGTGCGGATCATCGAATACTCCCCCACCGGATCTGACTTCGAGTCTGGTTTCCTGCTCTATCGAGTCTTGCGGCTGGCTTTTCCGAAGACCTACCAGAATCGCATGCGCCTTCGCTTCGCGCCACTGGTGAAGCTTCATCTGGAGAATGAATATCCAAGGGCGTCAGTGACCACACGCTTGGGGCGGCTTGCCGGACGATCCGTCCATTACGGTCCGTTTGTGTCCCGGGTAGCTGCCGAGAAGTTCATGAATGATTCGCTCGACTTCTTCAAAATGCGGCGCTGCGTCGACGATCTGCATCCCGATCCGAAGTTTCCGGGCTGCATTTATTCCGAGATGAAGATGTGCCTGGCGCCATGCTTCAAAGGCTGCACGGATGAAGAATATTCGAGCGAGGTTGGGCGAGTACAAACGTATTTCGATACAGGCGGCAACTCACTGGTGCGGGAGTTGTCGGGGGAACGCGAGGCCGCGTCCACAAACCTCGCGTTTGAAGACGCGGCAGCAATTCATGCCCGGATCGAGAAGCTGAAGCCTGTGCTCAGCCAATTGCCCGAGATTGTGCGGCGTCTCGACCAGCTGTCGGCTCTAGTGATCCAACCGAGTCACGTTGCGGGGGCTGTCGCTTTCTTTCGGGTGGATTCAAGCCGCATCGCAGGGCCGGCTGCATTCAACATCCAACCTGCAGAACACGCCAAATCGCAGTCGATGGAAGCGCGGCTGCAGGACATACTGCAGGACTTTCCGCCAGCGAATGCCAAGAGCGCGCTGGAAACGATGGAGCACCTGGCGATTCTCAAGCGCTGGTACTACCGCGGCAGCCGCACCGGCGAAATCTTCTTTGCCGACGACAAAGCGGAACTGCCCATGCGGCGCATTGTGAGAGGAGTCTCACGCGTATTTCGCGGCGAGAAGCCGGAATTTCAGCACCAACCGTCGCCTCTCCCCGAATCGCCGTAACAATGTCGAATTCCGCCAAACCGTAACCGCAGAGTACGCCAAGGAATGCTTAAGGTGCGGAGAAAAGCCGATGCCACGAGTTACAGATCGAACTACTGCGTTTGTCCTTTTCGTTGACGGGACAGTGATTTCCCCTTAAGATGGCTCGGCCCGGTTCCCCCACACCGCGCGCTGTCGGGTTCAATCGCACACTCAGTTTCTGCAAAAGATGATCGGCCAAACCGTCTCTCACTACCGGATCACTGAACTCCTGGGCGGCGGCGGAATGGGAGTGGTCTACAAAGCGGAAGACACGCTTCTAGGTCGGTTCGTTGCTCTCAAATTCCTTCCCGATGATGCCTCCGACGATGCTCAGGCGCTGGAACGCTTTCGCCGTGAGGCTCGGGCGGCTTCTGCTCTGAACCATCCCAACATCTGCACCATTCACGAGATTGGGGAGCACAACGGGCACGCGTTTATTGTGATGGAGTGCCTCACGGGGCAGACGCTGAAGCACCTCATCGACCGCAAGCCGATGGAGCTGGAGCGGCTGCTGGCGCTGTCGATCGAAGTCGCCGACGCACTCGAGGCCGCTCACGCCAAGGGTATCGTGCATCGGGACATCAAGCCGGCCAACATTTTCGTGACGGAGCGTGGACACGCCAAGATCCTCGATTTCGGACTCGCCAAGGTCGCGCGCGCGGCCCGTCCGACCAGCGGAGATTCGCAAACGATTGCCGATGCAACCAGTCTGGATCTGACGAATCCCGGTACGGCAGTGGGAACGGTGACGTATATGTCGCCGGAACAGCTGCGGGGAAAAGATCTCGATGGACGAACGGACTTGTTTTCGTTCGGCGTTGTTTTGTACGAGATGGCTACCGGGGTTTTGCCCTTTCGCGGGGAAACGTCGGCTGTAGTTACGGAAGCCATTCTCAATCGCACACCGACGGCGCCAGTAAAGCTGAACCATGAGCTTCCGCCGAAGTTGGAAGAGATCATCACGAAGGCATTGGAGAAGGATCGTGATCTGCGCTGTCAGTCTGCGGCCGAGTTGCGCGCCGATCTCAAGCGGCTAAAGCGATCGATCGATTCATCACGTTCATCGGTGGTGACGGAGTCGGAGCCGGCGTCATCGTCCTCGGCAGCGGTGGCGACCGCGTCACCGATCGCCGCCAGGAAGAGTTCGCGTGCCCTGATCTCGGTGCTTGGGTTAGTGGTTGCGGCGGGAATTGGCCTGTATGCCGGAAAGCTGGTATTCACGCCGCCGCCGCTGCAGCCTCCGCTTTATCGACAGCTGACGTTCCGGCGCGGCAGTATCCGCTCAGCGCGTTTCGCTCCGGACGGACATACGATTCTCTATAGCGCCGCATGGCAGGGGAATCCGACGGACATCTTTACAGCGCGCCCCGAAGCGCCGGAATCACGGTCGATGGGATTGAGTCGCACGAACCTGATGTCTGTTTCCTCGACGGCTGAGATGGCAGTGCTGATCAATAGCAAAGCCGTGGGTGCGTGGGTCAGCATGGGAACGTTGGCGCGTGCGCCCCTTTCCGGAGGAGCGCCGCGAGAGGTGCTCGAGCAGGTGCAGTGGGCGGATTGGTCTCCGGATGGGAACAGTCTTGCGGTCGTGCGTGACTACGGAGGCAGGAATCGCCTGGAGTATCCCATCGGCAAGCCGCTTTACCAGACCGGAGGCTGGATCGGGCATCCGCGGGTTTCGCCGAAGGGGGACTACATCGCTTTTGCGGATCATCCCTTGCAGGGGGATGATAGCGGGTCGCTTGCGATTGTCGATCTGGCCGGCAACAAGAAGCTGCTTTCGGCGCAGTGGTTCACGATTCAAGGTCTGGCGTGGGCGCCCGATGGGAAAGAGATCTGGTTCACGGCCAGCAAGTCTGGTACAGATCGCACTTTGTATGCTACTTCCCTCGACGGGAAGGAGCGCATCGTTGCTCGGCTACCGGGCGCCCTAATGCTACTCGACATCGCCAAGGATGGCCGCGTGCTGCTGGTTCGCGCGGATTGGCGACGGGAGTTGCTCGGACAGTTCGCCAACGACCCGAAACAACACGAACTCTCCTGGCTCGACTACACCTATCCTGCGGACCTTTCTGCGGATGGGAAGACTCTTCTGTTCGACGAAGAGGGTGGTGGTGGAGCTTTGGATTACTCGAAGTCGAGTGGGCTAACGTATGCCGTTTATATTCGCAAGACGGATGGATCGCCCGCGGTGCTGCTCGGGGAAGGCGGTGCGGTTTCGCTGTCTCCCGACGGCAAGTGGGCAATCGCGCAAAGCCAGGAGTCTCCATCTCAGTTCCGACTTCTGCCGACGGGTGCAGGTGAACCGCGGGAACTGACCAAGGACAACATCAATCACAGTTGGGCGCATTGGTTTCCCGATGGCAAGCGAATTCTCTTCACAGCAGATGAGCCAGGGAAGGGAGTGCGTTTCTACATCTACGATCTCACTTCGAATAAGTCGGAAGCGATTTCCGCCGAGGGAGTGAATGGTACGTCGTTTGCGGTGTCGCCCGACTCGCAGCAGATTGCCGCCATCGGCCCCGATAAGAAGGGCTACCTATATCCGACTGCTGGAGGAGATCCGAGGTTGATACCGGGGTTGAATCAGGGGGAGCAGCCGATCACATTTAGTGCCGACGGCCGAGCGGTTTACATCTACCAACCCGGAGAACTTCCTGCGCGCGTCTATCGACTGGATGTCCAGACTGGCCAGCGCACGCTGTGGAAAGAACTGATGCCATACGATCCGGCGGGCGTGGAGAACATCGGGCCGATCCTGATGACACCGGACGCGAAGACCTGCGTCTTTGGCTATCACCGAATGCTGGCGGATCTGTATCTGGTCGAAGGATTGAAGTAGAAGCACGTCACGGGTTCGTCGTCACACGAAACAACGCGCTTGCATGCGAACGGAGATTGACCTCCAGACCGTTTGGTGTGTCAACGGCCTTGTGGGACCACAAATCGCGGACGTCCGTCACATGGCCGAAAATACCGACATCGAGCCATGCCACTTTGAAACCACTGTTGAAATCACTCAGATTGAAGACAGCGACGTAGTGTTCACCTGGCTTCGCGCCGTTCGCGGCCCAAACGCGAAAATCATCACCGGCATGGCGCACCATTTCGCGCGCACCGCAGCTGTGCTGGTTTACGTTGAGCACTTCCTCATTCGTGATCAGCGCTGTTGTCGCTGGTTCATTGCTCGGCAGGTCCCCGCCAAAGATCAATGGTGAACGGAAGATACTCCACAACGTCATTACTGTCTGTTGCTCGTCGTGGGTGAACTTGGTGGGCGCACCTCCGCCTTCAACACTAGTGACCCGCAACTTGCCGAGCGGAAGCATGTCAGCATCGGGCCAGGTGTTGTTCTTGCCCACGAACTCGGCCCAATCGCGCGCGTAATCGAATTGTTTGCGCAGGAGCTTCCAGTCATCCCAGAAGTCGTCGGAGATGCGCCACATCTGCGCGTATTTCTCGAAGAACTCGGCTTCGGAAAGCGGCGCGGGGCCCGGGGAGATGCTCAATACCGTGGGGCGGCCTGTCTTTTTTATGGCTAGACTTAACGCCTTCATCTCTGCTGGTTGATAGAGATGGCTGCCCATGTCATCGGCTTTGATGAAATCGACCCCCCATGAGGCATACAGTGCGGCGATCGAGTCGTAGTAAGCCTGCGAACCCGGCTTCGTTGTATCTACGCCCCACATGTCGGGATTCCAGCGGCAGCCGTTGTCTTTGTCGGCGACATCGGCTGCGTGGTACGCAGTTCCTTTAATCGGAAGATTCTTTTCAACCGCCTGCCGAGGAATGCCCCGCATGATGTGGATGCCGAACTTCAGGCCCTTGCTGTGGACGTAGTCGGCGAGCGGCTTGAATCCGGCACCGTTCGCGGATGAAGGGAAGCGATTGACCGCGGGCATCAGACGGCCGTATTCGTCCATGGTCAGCGGAGCGCCAGGCTTGTAGTCGTGCCCCTGCGCGTTGGGCTCGTACCACTGAATGTCGACGACGATGTATTGCCAGCCGCACTTGGCGAGATGTTCGGCCATCCAGTCCGCATTGGCTTTCACTTGCTCTTCGCGAACCGTGGTGCCGTAGGAATCCCAACTGTTCCAGCCCATGGGAGGGGTGGGGGCGGGAGTATTTTGTGCAAGAGATACTGTTACGAAGAGCAAAAGGCTGGCGATTAGATGTGCTGATCGAATGGAATTCATGGCGCAAGCATTGTAAGGCTTGTGCCCAGTCTAGTTAGAGGTGGCCCTTCATGCAGGCCAACTGCTCGCCCGATTTGGTGAAGATCGTTACTTCGAGATCTGCCGTGAGCGGAATGTCCTTTGCAGGGATGTGCATGCGATAGAACGCAACTGGAGTATTCAATTCGCGCCAAGGTTCGTACCTCAGCTCCGATTGAATTTCTCCCAGATCACGTTGTTCAGAACCCAACCATCGAACCATGAAGCGGAGATCCAGAGATGATTCGGGGGAAGGCGAGGTCTCTATCCAAGTGCCCGCTTCCCCCACGCAAGTATGCGGACGCGGTTGCACTTCCAGAACGAGGTCGCCGTCGAAGGCGGTGGTGTTCTGGCCGTTCTTTAGAAATTGAGAACCATGTTGGTCTTTGATCCGAACAAGTGTTTTAAACAACTCACCTGAAAGGGCGGATTCGTAGGTCACGCATCGTGTGATCCTTTGAACTGAGACAAAGCCAAGTTCATAGCCTTGTTTATATGTACGAGTTGCTACGGCATCGTCTTTCAAACCGAGCCAAGACTTTCCGTCAGCACACTCCCTCGAGCGGGCCGCCGCGACACCGGCGAGAGCTGCATCACGCGATGACTGGCGAGTATAAACGTCGATGTACTCGCCGGTTTGGCCGACCTTCCGGTAGATCATGAGTTGCTGTGCGTCCCCAGAAAGTTCCCACTTCTCTTCCACCGTCTGAGTTAAGGGCCAACCTCCCGAGAACAGATCGAAAGCAGGGCCTCGCACTTCAGTACTGCTTTTCACAACAAGGTTCTTTGACTTTAGTCGGGCCTCCGCCTTGTTGTTCTTATTTCCTACAAAACGGTAGTGGACGGTAGCCGTCTCAAGATTCTGGCTAGCTGAGACCAAGACCTCGTCAGCCGTTTGTTTCACTGCAATAACACGGGGAATTGCCGCTTCCGATTGTCCATGAAATCTGGTTTCCGTGCGGAGGTAGACGCCGGAGAAATCAGGCTTGCTTTGGGCAAGCAAAGAACTGGCCAGCAGTAGCAGAGCCAAGGCGACACGCATAATCTTCCTTCACTCCGCCTAGATGAAGGCCGATGAAGTTCTAGATATCCAGGTTCTTCACATCCAGCGCATTCTCTTCGATGAACTTGCGCCGGGCTTCGACGTCTTCGCCCATCAGAGTGGTGAAGATCGTTTCGCACTCTGCGATGTCTTCGAGCCTCACCGAGAGTAGTGTCCGGCGCTCCGGATCCATCGTGGTCTCCCAGAGTTGGGGAGCAGTCATCTCACCTAATCCCTTGTAACGCTGGATCGAGAATTCTTTCCGGCCCTCATTGATGACATAGTCCCGGAGTTCCCGGACGTTGGTCTTCTCAACGACTTCTACTTCCTTGCGCTTCGGGGTCTTGGCCGCGGCCTTCTTTTCGGCCTTATCCTCATTGTCGGATGCAGGCTCGCCCTCAGCTCCGTCTCCATTGCCGCTTGCAGGGGCTGCTTTGACGAGGGTTTCGACGACAAACGGCGGCTCCATGTATGGTTCGATCTGCTTGAACTTCGCAATCAACTGCCGGCACTCGGCACTCGATGAGAGTTCCCAGTTAATGATGTGCTCCGCCCCGTGCTTGTTGACGAAGTTGACCTCCCACAGGTTGTGCTCTTCGTCGAATTTCGATTCCACACTCTTGAAGCCTTCGTCCTTCTGCAGCTTCTTGAGTTCCTTCTCCAGGCGTTCGATCTTCTTCGGAGGAGCCTTCTTGTCGCCTTCAAAGTCGGCACGCTTGGCAAGATCAAGTTTTGGAATCAGCTCGGTGACGCGCTCGTTGCGGACACGCTTGTCGAGTTTCTCGAAGAAGCCTAGATACTCGTCGAGCACCGTCATGAATTTGGCGAGGTCCTTGCCTTCGAGCTTGGCTGCGCCCTCTCCGTAGCGGATGATCAAGCCATCGGCGGCGCGCTTCACCATCACTTTGACGAATTCCCGTTCGTCCTTGATGTACTGCAGCGACTTGCCCTTCTTCAGCGAGAAGAGGGGCGGCTGTGCGATGAAGACATTGCCGCGCTTGATCAGCTCCTGCATGTGGCGGAAGAAGAAAGTCAGCAACAAAGTACGGATGTGGCTGCCGTCAACGTCGGCGTCGGTCATCAGGATGATCTTGCCATAACGAACCTTGGTGGGATCGAAGTCATCTTTTGCGATGCCGGTTCCCAGCGCGGTGATCATGGCGCGGATTTCTTCGTGCGCCAGCATCTTGTCGTACCGAGCCTTCTCAACGTTCAGGATCTTTCCTTTGAGTGGCAGGATCGCCTGGAAGCGGCGATCGCGTCCTTGCTTCGCGGTGCCGCCTGCCGACTCGCCCTCGACCAGGAACAGTTCGCAACGGTTTGGATCGCGCTCAGAGCAATCCGCCAGCTTGCCGGGCAGACCACCAGAATCGAGAGCACCCTTGCGGCGCGTCAGGTCGCGGGCTTTGCGGGCAGCCTCGCGGGCCCGGGCTGCGTCGACCGCTTTGTTGATGATCTTCTTGGCAACGGTTGAATTTTGTTCGAAGAACGCCCCCAGGCGCTCGTTTACGAATTGCGTGACCGTGCCGGCGATATCCGAGTTCAGCTTGCCTTTAGTCTGTCCTTCAAACTGGGGTTGGGACAACTTGACGCTGATGACGGCAACGAGACCTTCGCGAACATCATCGCCCGTCAGGTTCTCTTTCACATCTTTAAACAGGCCCATCTGCTGGCCCGCGTAGTTGATGGTGCGGGTCAGAGCCGTGCGAAAACCGGAGAGATGCGTACCACCATCCACGGTGTTGATGTTGTTGGCAAAGCTGAAAATCGTCTCCGAGTACGCATCGTTGTATTGCAGGCCAATCTCCATGTGGACACCGTTTCGATCGTCCTCCATGTAGATAGGCTTATCGTGGAGCACCTGCTTGCCGCGATTGAGATGCTTGATGAACTCGGCGATGCCGCCGTTGTACTTGAACTCCGCGTGCTTGGGCTCGCCGGATTTGGCGTCGGTGGCGCGTTCATCGGTCAGAGTGATCAGCAGTCCTTTATTCAGGAATGCCAGTTCGCGGAGACGCTGCGCCAGCGTGTCGTAGTTGTACTCGGTGACAGTAAAAATCGTGCGGTCCGGGACAAAGTGAACCTTGGTTCCGGTCTTCACTTTGGCGACGCCGGTCTTTTTTAGCTTACTGGTGGGCTCCCCCTTGGAATAAGTCTGCTGCCAGGTCGCGCCATCGCGCCAGATTTCGAGTTCGAGGTCTTCGCTGAGGGCGTTCACGCAGGAGACGCCCACCCCGTGCAAACCGCCGGAAACTTTGTAAGTGGAGGAATCGAACTTGCCGCCAGCGTGCAACTTGGTCATTACCACCTGTGCGGCAGAGACTTTCTCGCCGTCGATCTCCATATCGTCGACAGGGATGCCACGGCCGTCATCCACGACGGTGATGGAGTTATCCAGGTGGATAGTGGCTTCGATCTTGGTGGCAAATCCGGCAAGAGCCTCGTCGACAGAGTTGTCCACGACTTCATAGACGAGATGGTGAAGTCCGAGCTCGCCGGTTGAACCGATGTACATGGCCGGGCGCTTACGGACTGCTTCCATGCCGCCGAGCACTTTGATCGAATCGGCGGTGTAGTCGCTGTTGCCATTTCCTCCGTTGATTGGGGTCACTTTTCCGTTTTTTGTTTTGGTATCGACGATGGGAGTATTGATCTCTTTGGTGGCCATTCCGCTCCGCGAAAATGTCCCGAATTTGTTCTGAAAACTGTCTCGCTATTGCCCTGGAATTTGGCTGGGAACTCAAGTGCCGACTTTGCCTTTTGAGCCCAGGGAAACGAGCTCAAGTTATTGAAATTGCAAATAGTTAGGATCGGTCACTACTGAAGAAATTATAGCACAAAAATGGGAGTGTCGCTTGGCGATTGGGCATGCGGAATCGGAGCGGTAAACCGGACGATTCTGGATTCAGACGTCCGAGATTCACACACCTAGGCATGGCTGGGACGGAGCCGTCAAAGGCTCCATGCTGCTGGCTCTATGACCCTGCTCATCCTCTATGCGCACCTGCGAGATCCTGTTTGGCGACACGATCCAGGAACTTGATCAATGTGGCGCGATCTTCAGGAAGCATTCGAAGGAACTGGATGCCGTTCCCGAATTGCGGGTCGCAGGTAACGACCTTGGCAGTGATGAGAAGAGTGCCAGAAGCCTCAAGTTTGAGATCGAGGCAGGTGCCCGCAGGAAACGGATACATGCTCTCGATGTAGCATCCGCCGAGGCTCAGGTCTGAGGTAGAGCAGTGCACAGGAGCGGTACTGCCTTCGGTGTGAATTTCGACGGGGACGTTTATTTTGAATCGCGGATTCTTGCGTCGTTCGATCATGGTCCGACCTCTCAGTCGAACCCCACCACCCCACTCTGAAAAGAGCCTAAGCTTCAGGGCAGTGAAAACAAGGTGTCGGGTGGGCCATTACGTCGGTACTTGCAGGGTGGTTACCCGGACAGTCGCGGGTCCCAGAGACGACTAAAATCGAGGTCCCCACCTTGTCTTCGAAGTCCTGAAGACAAGAGTGGGGAACCCAATTCCCAACCAGCTTTCCCCTACTGGGCGGGAGTTTCAGGAGCGGCCGGAACGGGGGCTTCGGCGGTCACTTCCGGGGTGATCGGGTTGATCTTTACCGTCGAGAGAATTTGCTCGAGGCGGTTGAAGACCTTGTCACGATCTACGTGCTTCACCAGACCTTCAGCCGAGGCATCGGTCGTGACGTTCAGCGCGAATTCATAGCAGGCCCCATTCTGGTAGACATGGAAGTACTTGGAGTCGCTCTGACGGGTACCTTCTCCGGCGACCGCTTCGGTGGCGCGGAGTTCCATGTCACCTAGCATCAGCTTGGAGTTCGACACCTGTTCATTCGAGACTTTCGTCTCGGTGCTGGGCGGCTGCGCGTCCGATTTCGGTGCAGGATCTTGATTTGCCATTTCTCCGGACGAAGTTTCAGTACCAGACTTTGCAGCTTCTTTCGGTTGCGGAACAGCGAAGTCGTTGCATTGATCGGCGGTCAGAGCCTTGTGGACACTCACGTTGAAAAATGCGGACGAGAAGTCGGTGTTGAGGAAGCCGGTCTCAGGGAGTTCGACTGCGGCGAGTGCCGCTCCGCCGGGCTGCACGAAGTTCATCGGGACAGGATTCGTCTGAATCAGTTCCGATGCGGCATTTCCAGTCTCGATGGCGTAGCGGCGCGGATACTCAAAAGTCACGCCGTACGTCTTGTCGGTGTAGTTTACTGTCGCGGGTTTCTTGCGCACCACCGGCCTTCTTGACGCCGGCTTGCTCTCTGCCTGCGTAACAGGCGTGGGGATTGACTGCACTTGCGGCTGAGATTGCGGTGCTGTGACCGGAATCTGGTTGTTGGAGCCGACGGGTTTCGGTTTATCGCTGGAACATCCGACTGTAACTGAGCAGATGATCAGTACTGCAGCGAAGACGAGGGCGCTGACTTTCTTGTCCCAGGTCAGAAAACGATTCTCGGCGTTGCGAGCGATGTTGATGCGGGTCATTGTGGTTGCCTCCTGCCGTCGAGCGGCACTCTACTCAAATGCACGGATAGGGCCTCCTCTGCGCGATTGATTCGGTAGGAGTTACCGGCGCGGCATGTGTGATGGAACCGCCACGCTGTGTGGTGGTGGACACGCCTGCTTTTCACCAAGAGGACACAGGCGACCGCTTTCGCGGACTGTACGATTCAGATATCGTTATCCGCTCGGGAGAGGATGGCTTTATGCATCGTTTCTGGTTACTGGTGGTGTGTCTAGTCTTAACGTTGGGATCGGTTGCTGGCTGGGCTCAGGCGCGGGAGAAGATCATCATCGATACCGATATCGGCGACGATGTGGATGATGCGTTTGCGCTGGCGCTGGCGGTGAAGAGTCCGGAGTTCGAGATTCTGGGAGTGTCGACCGCGTTCGGAGACACCGAAGCGCGGGCTCGGATTACTGATCGGTTTCTCGGAGAAGTGGGGAAGCCCGAGATTCCAGTGTTGGCGGGAAGGCCGACGTCAACGAAGAATCCGATGTCACAGCGGAAGTACGGAGAAGTTGGACATTTCACCAACAACCAACGCGCCGACGCTGTGGATTTCATGCTGGACCAGATCCGGCGGTATCCTGAAAAGATTACGCTGATTGCGATTGGTCCACTAATGAATGTGGGGGCTGCGATCGATCGGGATGCGGCAACGTTTCGAAAGTTGAAACGCGTGGTGATCATGGGCGGGTCGGTTCGAAAGGGATACGGAGATTACGGATACAACGAGCACATGCCGCCAATGCCCGAGTGGAACATTACGAATGATGTGACGTCGGCACAGAAGCTGTTCACCTCGGGAGTGCCGCTATTTGTAATGCCGTTGGATTCAACGCAGCTGAAGCTGGACGAAGTGAAGCGCGCATTTCTGTTCACAAGGGGGACGAAGGTCACGGACCAGCTAACGATTCTGTATCACATGTGGGCGCAGGAAACGCCGACGTTATTCGACCCGATGGCCGTTGCGTTCGCACTGAAGCCGGAATTGTGTCCAGTCACGCCGTTGCACATTCTGGTAGATGAGAAGGGGTCTACGCGCGAAGGGCCCGGAACGCCCAATGCGGAGGTATGTCTGCAATCGAATCCGGAGGATTTCTTCCAGTTCTATCTTCGGAGAGTTGCTGAGAAGTGAGATCCACACTTTTCAAGTGTCAAAGAACGGTTGGGGATTCGCATGCCAACAGATAGCGAGCGGCGCAGATTTCTGAAGAATGCAGGAATTGCGGGGATCGCCGTGCCCGGTGCTGCGCTTCTTTCTAACGCTCCCACTTCTGGGACGCAGAACGCACGAGAGATGTCAGAGCCGATGGTGTACGACGTGCGGGCGTTTGGAGCCACTGGAGACGGGAAGGCGATCGATACTCCCGCGATCAATCGGGCGATTGAGGCAGCCGCGTCAGGTGGTGGTGGAACAATCTATTTCCCTGCGGGAAATTATCTTTGCTACTCGATTCATTTGAGGAGCAAGATTGCGCTTTGTCTCGATCAGGGGGCGACGATTGTGGCCGCTGATCCGGCTACGGATCCGGCGCAGAGCTACGATCCTGCGGAGTCGAACAAGCCTTGGGAGGAATATCAGGACTACGGACACAATCACTGGCATAACAGCTTGATTTGGGGAGAAGGATTGAACGATGTCGCAGTCATTGGGCCAGGGCTAATCTGGGGCAAAGGGTTGAGCAGAGGATGGGGTGTCGGACCGAAGGCGGAAGATCCCGGCGTTGCGAATAAGGCGATCGCGCTGAAGAATTGTCGGAACGTTCTGCTGCGCGATTTTTCCATTCTGCACGGCGGGCATTTCGGCATTCTCGCCACCGGAGTGGATAATTTCACGATTGATAACCTGAAGATTGATACCAACCGTGATGGCATCGATATTGATTGCTGTCGCAATGTCCGCGTCTCGAACTGCTCGGTAAATTCACCGTGGGACGATGGGATTTGCTTAAAAAGTTCGTTTGCGCTGGGATATGCGCGTGCGACTGAGATGGTAACCATCAGCAACTGTTTGCTCTCGGGGAGCTATCTGGAAGGGACCATGCTTGATGGGACGTGGAAGAAATTCCCTGCCGATGAAAAAGTCCAAAGAACGGGTCGCATCAAGTTTGGGACCGAGTCGAACGGTGGGTTCAAGAACATTACTGTGTCGAACTGCGTATTCGACGGTTGTCGCGGGTTAGCGATCGAGAGTGTGGATGGTGCGGTGATTGAAGATGTGACGTGTTCAAACGTCACGATGCGGGATGTGTACGAAGCGCCGATCTTTATCAGACTTGGCGCGCGGATGCGTGGACCGGCGGGCGTTCCGGTCGGGCACATTCGGCGTTTGGTGTTGAACGGAATTATATGCATACAGGCTGAGGGATCTCCGAAGATCGCCTGTATTCTGGCGGGAATACCTGGACATATGATTGAAGATGTGAAGATTAGCGATGTCATCGTAGTGAATCGTGGCGGAGGCACGAAGGAGGATGCGGCGCGTTCGATACCCGAGAAGGAGATGCAGTATCCCGAGCCGAACATGTTTGGGACGACTCCGGCGCACGGATTCTTCGTAAGGCATGTGCGGGGACTGGAGATGCAGAGTGTAAAAGTGGAGTACGGCAGCGCGGATGCCCGGCCTGTGTTTGCGCTTGAGGATGTGCAGGACGCGACTTTCGGTAGATTAAAAGTCCCTGTAACGGTCGGAGCACCGACGTTTGCTTTGAATCAAGTAAGGGAATTTAGCGTGTTTCGCAGTAAGCCAGTGCCGGACACGGAAATCGCTGACGTGGATAAGAAAGAGATCTAGACTCAGCGAAAGAAATCTAACCACGAAGGGGCACGAAGGTCTGCCGCGGGTAAAAGAATGATCAGACGACTTTGTTTGTGGATTGCAATCAGTTTTTTGTCAGCCGTTGCACTGGCGCAAAAGCAGGATGTGGATCTCATTGTCAGTGGGGGTGTTGTGGTTACGATGAATTCGGCGCGTGCGATTGTGGAGGATGGAAGCGTCGCGGTGCGCGGAGATTCTATTGTAGCGGTGGGTCCGCGAACACAAATCGATGCGAAGTATCGCGCAAGCCAAGTGATCGACGCACAAGAACACCTGGTACTTCCGGGCTTCATCAATGGGCACACACATGTGCCGATGACTTTGTTTCGCGGATTACATGATGACGTCACGCTTAATGACTGGCTGTACAAGTACATCTTCCCGGCGGAAGCGAAGAACGTAAATGAAGAATTTGTGCGCTGGGGAACACGGCTGGCGGCGGCCGAGCAGATCCGCTCGGGAGTGACGACCTTCGCCGATATGTACTACTTCGAAGACGCGATTGCCGAGGAGACGAAAGCAGCCGGGATGCGCGGAGTGCTGGGGGAGACGTTCATCGATTTTCCCGCGCCCGACAACAAAAGCGAAGCGGAGATGCTGGCGTATACGGAGAAGTTTCTGAAACGTTGGCAAGGAGATCCTCTGATTCATGCGGCGCCAGCCCCGCATTCGATTTACACATGCTCGAAGAAGACTCTGCAGGATTCAGCGGCGCTGGCGCGCAAATATCATGCGCCGATCTTGATTCACGTCGCGGAGATGAAGAAAGAGTGGGACGACTCGCAGAAGTCGAATGGCATGTCGCCTGTGGCGTACCTGGAAAAGGTCGGTGTGCTCGGACCTGACGTTGTGGCGGCCCACTGCATCTTTGTGGATGAGGCCGATCGTAAGTTGCTCGCCGAACGAGGAGTGGGGTGTGTGCACAATCCATCCAGCAACATGATGATTGCCAGTGGCGTCTCACCGGTGCCAGAGATGCTCTCCGCGGGTGTGGCGGTGGGATTGGGAACGGATGGTCCGGCGGGAAGCAACAATGATCTCGACCTGATGGAAGAGATCGATCTGGCGGCCAAGCTGGCGAAGATTTCGAAAATGAACCCGTTGGCGCTAAATGCCGAGAATGTCGTGGAGATGGCGACCATAGATGGGGCACGGGCTCTGCACTTGGAAAAGGAGATCGGATCGCTCGAGGCTGGAAAGAAGGCCGATCTTGTATTGATCAATCTTAATGAGCCAAATGGTGTGCCGATGTATGACGTCTATGCTCAGATCGCGTACTCGTCGAAGGGAAGCGATGTGGATACGGTAGTCATCGGAGGAAGAGTCGTGATGCGAGACAGGAGGCTATTGACCATCGATGAGCCGAAGGTGCTGGAAAAAGCACGTGAGTATGGGAAGTCGGTGAAAGCTTCGTTGGGAATGGAATAAGTAGACGCAAGGAAAACACTTCTAGACTAGCTGTGAAACTCGACATCTGAATTCTCACTGATGTTGGCGATTGGGCGCTCAGGATGAAGCCTTCGATCATTCTCTGGTTGTTTCTGGTTGTAAACGTTTGCGCAGCACAGAAGGTCGCGATCACCTTCGATGATCTGCCCCTTAATGGAGCTCTTCCACCGGGAGTGACACGCGTCCAGATTGCTCAGGAGACCATCGCTCTCCTAAAGGCACGTCATCTGCCTGCCGCGTATGGATTCATCAACGCGAAGAAATTGGAAGGAAATGCTGACGCGGCCGGAGCATTGAAGATCTGGGCGGAAGCGGAGCCTGTTGGAAATCACACTTATGGCCATCTCAATCTAGATGCAATCACGGCTGAGGAGTTTGAGACGGAGATTGACAAGAATGAGCCGGCCTTAGAGTTGCTTGCCGGCAAGGACTCAGACTGGCATTGGCTGCGGTATCCGTTTCTTCACGAGGGCGACACGGTCGAGAAACGTCGCACTGTTCGAACGTACTTGCAGGCGCATGGATATCGCGTGGCACAAGTCACGCTCGACTGGGAAGACTACCTGTGGAATTCGGCGTATGCCCGCTGCGCGGCGAAGAATGATTCCAAGTCGCTTGCGTGGCTGAAGTCGAGTTACCTCAACATTGAATCGTCTTATCTCGACCTCGGCCGGGATTTGGCAAAGTTGGTCTACGGCCACGACATCAATCACGTGCTCCTGCTGCATCTGGGAGCGTTCAGCAGCACCATTTTGCCGGATGCGCTCGATCTCATGCAAAAGAAGGGATTCACATTTGTGACGCTAAGGGAGGCACAGAGCGATCCGGTGTATGAGGACGATCCGGACGTGGGATCGAAGTACGGCGGGACGTTGCTGGAATTATGGATTGAGGCAAAGAAGATCAGATTTCCGCCGGTGACGGAAAAGCCGTACAAGCAGCTGGCTGAGATCTGCAAGTGAACTGAAGATTCTTCCAAGCCGTGAGACGGTCAAAAGTCCGTCTGTGAGCTGGTTTTCGCTCGTCTCCCTTATAATCACTAGATTCTCTATGGCTGCCGTTCTTGACAAGATCGTGGCGGCGACGCGGGTGCGTGTGGCGGAGTCCAAACGCACGGCAGACTTACGGGATTTGAAACGTCGGGCCGAATTGCATGTTCCACGAGGGTTTCGGAAGGCTCTTGCTGCCAAGGGTCGAGATGGCACCGCGGTGATCGCGGAATTGAAGAAAGCCTCCCCATCGAAGGGTCTGATTCGACCTTCGTTTCATGCTGAGGAGTTGGCGGGAGAGCTTGAAGCGGCGGGGGCGACGTGCCTGTCGGTGTTGACGGATAAGGAGTTCTTTCAGGGATCGCTGGAGAATTTGCGGATGGCTTCGGCGGTTGTGGCAATTCCCTGCCTGCGGAAAGATTTCATTGTTGATGAGTTCCAGATCTTCGAGGCACGGGCGAATTCGGCGGATGCGGTGTTGCTGATCGTCGCAGCGTTGTCGCAGGCGGAAGTGGTGGCGCTTTCGCGCAGTGCGCGAGTTCATGGGTTGGATGTCCTCTGCGAGGTGCACGACGAAGCCGAACTGCAAAAGGCGTTGGGGGCCGGATGCGATCTGATCGGAGTGAATAGCCGCGACCTGCGAACGTTTCAGGTGGATCTAGATACGGCCTTGCGGCTCGCGGAGAAGCTCCCGGATGGTGTTGTGCGGGTGGCCGAAAGCGGCATCCACTTTGCGCAAGATGTGTCTCGGTTGCGGGCAGCGGGATATCACGCATTCTTGGTCGGAGAATCGCTCATGCGTGCGGAAAGACCAGGTGATGCGTTGCGCGAGTTGATGCGAGCACCGATCTGCGGGGTTTGAAGCCTCTCGAGATTTGGTGATGTGTCGGCTACTCCAAATCTCATCACTGACAACTGGCTGCTGATAACTGATTCAAATGACTTGGGTAAAGATTTGTGGGATGACAAATTTGGAAGACGCGCTCGTCGCGGTCGATGCGGGAGCGGATGCCGTGGGATTTGTGTTTTATGAGAAGAGTCCGCGGTACGTGACCGTGGAGACGGCGCGCCAGATTTGCGAGAAGTTGCCGAAGGGAATCGAGAGAATCGGAGTGTTCGTGAACGAGCACGAAGATCTGATCTATTCAGTTGTAAACAGCGTGGGAATTACTGGAGTGCAGATGCACGGCGACAACGAGGATCCCCATGTTGCCGATCTGGTGGTTGCACGACTGCCCCAGATTAGCGTGTTGGCCGCAATCTCGATGAACCGGCCCAATCCTCATGGTTGGGCGATGATGTGGCCCCCCCACTCCGTTCGCGCGTTCCTGGTGGATTCTGGTAACTCCTCGAAGCATGGTGGTACGGGCAACACATTTGATTGGAATGCTGCAGTTCCAGTGCTGAACGATATCAAGAGACTCGGCAAAATCGTGGCGGCCGGCGGGCTGACGACTGAGAACGTCGGTGAAGCCACGAAAGTCCTAAGCCCTTGGGGGGTCGATGTGGTTTCCGGCGTGGAGTCCTCCCCGGGAAAGAAGGACCCCGAGAAGGTGCGAGATTTTGTGCGCGCGGTGCGAGAGATGGATCGGAGAGTGAGTTGAGTATGCGTGCGGCTTCTAAGATTGCGAGAGTCAACATCTCCACCCTTTCCCTCCAAAAACGAGGGACAAGGGTGGGGCACCCTCGGGGTCCTTCTCGAACTTCTGCTCGTGCGAATGAGCCGGGACGGTTTGGCATCTATGGCGGGCGGTACGTCCCTGAAACGTTGATGGCGGCGCTCGAGGAACTTGAGCGTGAATACGAGAAGGCGAAGAAAGATCCGCAGTTTCGGGCAGGGCTGGATGGGCTGTTAAAAACCTATGCGGGACGTCCGACGCCGCTATTCTTTGCACGGCGCCTTACCGAGAAGCTGGGCGGGGCAAGGATTTATCTGAAGCGCGAGGATCTGCTCCACACCGGTGCGCACAAGATCAATAACTGCCTGGGCCAGGCGTTACTGGTTGAGCGGATGGGGAAACATCGCGTGATCGCAGAGACAGGAGCGGGGCAGCACGGTGTCGCGACCGCTACGGTTTGCGCTCTGATGGGATTCGAGTGTGTCGTTTACATGGGTACCGAAGACATGCGGCGGCAGGAATTGAATGTCTTTCGCATGCGGCTGCTTGGAGCCGAAGTGCGGGGAGTGGATTCGGGCTCGCGCACGTTGAAAGACGCGATCAACGAGGCAATGCGCGACTGGGTCACCAACGTGCACACAACGCACTATTTGTTGGGAAGCGTGCTTGGCGCGCATCCATATCCAACGATGGTGAGAGATTTTCATCGGGTGATTGGACGCGAGGCGCGGGCCCAGATTCTCAAAGCCGAAGGAAAACTGCCCACAGTGGTGATAGCATGCGTCGGCGGCGGATCGAATTCGATCGGAGTGTTTTACGAGTTTATTAAAGACAAGAAAGTCCAACTCGTTGGGGTGGAGGCTGGCGGGCGCGGCGAGGCATTAGGCGATCATGCTGCGCGATTTCGCGGGGGTGCGCCAGGAGTTTTGCAGGGCACGTACTCTTACGTGCTCCAGGATTCGGGCGGGCAGATTGCGCTGACGCATTCGGTATCGGCGGGCCTGGACTATCCGTCGATCGGGCCGGAACATTCAGCTTTACGCGATGCGGGACGGGCAGAATATGTCCCGGCTTCGGACGCTGAAGCGTTGGAAGCAACGACCCTTCTGGCACGCACGGAGGGAATTATCCCGGCGCTCGAGTCGGCACACGCAGTAGCGGAAGTGATCAAGCGGGCACCGAAGATGAAGAAGTCTGAAATCGTGATCGTGAATGTGTCAGGGCGCGGCGATAAAGATATTGGCATCCTCCGGGAAAATCTCAAGATCGGTTAGAACAGAACTCTAGTTCAAGCCACGAGTATTCAGATTGCCGAAACCAGGGAGAACTGCATGAAGAAAGCGCTGTTCGCGGTGACTTGGCTTCTCGTCGCAGCCATGACGTCCGGTGTCGCGCAGGATTCCGCAAATGGGAGCGTCCGCGATAAGTTGGTCGGGAGTTGGCGGCTGGCGTGGGTGGAGGAACAGCAGACGGACGGGACCATGAAAAAGTACAGCGACCGCCGCGGCACGATTGTATATACGCGTGATGGGCACATGTCAGTGCAAATCATGCTTCCGGAAGGAGGGAATGCGCCGCAGAATAATCCCGTCAAGTACGATCAGGGCAGCTATGAGGCGTACTACGGGCCGTATGAGCTGAATGAAGAGGCGCATACAGTAACCCATCACGTAGAAGGTGCGCTGGTACGGAGTCTTATCGGTAAGGATCTAACACGCGTTTACCGATTCGAGGGCAAGCAGCTGATATTGAAATCATCCCGGCCTGATGAACATTGGACGATTGCCTGGGAACACAACTGAGACCGCGATGCCGCTAACGTTTTATAAGAAACCGGCCCTGGTGGCGTATGTAACTTGTGGCGATCCCGATCTCCCGACAACGCGGGAGATCGTTTTAGCCGCCATTGAAGCCGGGGCGGATGTAATCGAGCTGGGAGTGCCGTTCAGTGATCCGGTGGCAGACGGGCCAGTGATTCAGCGCGCGAGTGAGCGTGCGTTGAGGCACGGCACTACACTGGCGCAGGTGCTGACTCTGGCGGCGGAGATTCGGCAGCAGGCGCAATCAACAGGGCTGATTGTATTTTCGTATCTGAACCCGATTCTGCGGATGGGCCTGCAGAAATTCTGTAAAGTGGCGCGCGCGGCTGGGGTCGATGGCGCCCTACTGACCGACCTGCCGGTCGGAGAGGCTGGAGAATACCTGCAGGCCATGCGGGAGTACGATCTGTCTCCGGTCTTTCTGGCGGCGCCGACTAGCCCGGACGACCGGCTTCGGCGGATTGCCGACGCATCGCGCGGATTCGTGTATGCAGTATCGCGCACGGGAGTGACAGGCCAACGGCAACAATTGGCCGAGGATGCGCGCAAGCTGGTAAATCGGTTACGAAAGGTGACCAAGTTGCCGATTGCGCTCGGATTCGGAATTTCGAATCCCGAGCAGTTCGCTGAAGTTGGAGAGTTTGCCGACGCTGTCGTTGTGGGTAGCGCGATAGTAGAGATGATTGAGCGGAACCGTGGACGCGAGGCAGCGGCGGTCGGAGAATTCGTGAAGAGGCTGTCGACTGTCGGTTCTCAGCCTTCAGCTGTCACGAAATGAGGGCAGTTCGGTACGCAGCTTGCCGTCTGTGACTACGATCTACTTTGTTCGCCGTCAGATTTGTTGAAAGCTGATGGCTGAGAGCTAACTGCTAAGTTCCATGGATATCGAAGACTGGCGAAAGAAAATTGATGATCTGGATCGCAAGCTGGTAGCGCTACTGAGCGAGCGCGCGAAGGCGGCGATTGCGATCGGGAAGCTGAAACGTGATACGTCTCTCCCAGTCTATGAACCGGACCGGGAGCGGATCGTCTTTGAGAATGTACAGGAGGCGAACCGCGGACCACTGCCTGGACGCGACTTGGTGCGGATTTATGAGCGCATCATCGATGTCATGAGAAATATCCAGAAGGAAGAAATCGTGACCTCGCCCGAACCGAGTGAGGCGGAAACAGAATTGGATTCGGAAGTGAATGATTGAAACAGCTGTTAGCTGCTAGCCTTTAGCCCTTAGCTGTGTCGCTAAGGCATGAAGGCGTTGAGGTGCTCTGAAAAGAGCAAAATTAAAAGCTGGCGGCTGAGAGCCGGGAGCTGTTTTCTATGATTGTTGCTATGCAAGAAGGCACCGACGAGGCGCTGATCCAACAGGTCATTGAGCACCTGGTCAAATTAGGGTTTGAGGTACACCGTTCGACGGGTGCGCAAATGACCGTGCTTGGAGCGGTGGGCTCAGGCATTGATTTTGATATCCGTAATATCGAACTGCTTCCTGGAGTGCAGGAAGTCCATCGCATCAGTTCTCCGTACAAACTGGCCGGGCGGAGTTTTCGGCCCGAGGGAACGATCGTTCAGCTGCGCAAAGGAATTGGGGTTGGCGGGAACGAAGTGGTGGTCATGGCGGGACCGTGCTCGGTTGAAACCCGTGAGCAACTTTTTTCGACCGCTGAAGCCGTCGCCAACGCGGGTGCAAGAGTACTGCGGGGCGGAGCCTTCAAGCCGCGAAGTTCCCCCTATTCGTTCCAGGGACATGGGGAAGAGGCGCTCAAGCTATTGCAGGAGGCGGGAGAAAGATTTGGCTTGCTGGTGATCAGCGAGGTGATGGAGATCTCGCAGATTCCTCTGATGCTGCCGTATGTCGACATTCTGCAGGTTGGAGCACGCAACATGCAGAATTTCAATCTGCTGCGCGAGCTTGGAAAGGTGAGGAAGTCGGTATTGCTCAAGCGGGGCATCGCCGCGACACTGGAGGAGTTGTTGCTTTCCGCCGAGTACATCATGGCGGGTGGAAATTACGACGTGATTTTATGCGAACGCGGCATCCGCACGTTCGAGACATATACGCGGAACACGATGGATATTTCGGCCATCCCGATCATTCACAAGCTCTCTCATCTTCCGATGACGGCCGACCCTTCGCATGGGACGGGTCGTCGTGACAAGGTAGCGCCGATGGCGCGGGCTTCTGTTGCTGCCGGAGCGGACGCTCTGCTGATTGAGGTGCATTGCACTCCCGACAAGGCGTGGTCGGATGGCGCGCAGTCGCTGTTCCCGGATCAATTCTCCAAATTGATGGACGAGTTGAGGATTATCGCGCCGGCTGTCGGAAGAAAGATCGGAAGCTAGTGCCGCAGAGGACGCTGGGATTTTGGTGCTAGATCTCCGATTCCTGTGTCCTCAGCGCCTTTTACTTCGTTGCTATGGCCATTCGGCAAATCACGATCATCGGTACCGGCCTGATTGGCGGCTCGCTAGCTCTCGCGCTGCGAAAGAAGAAGTTCGCTGGGCGGATTGTCGGATGCGATCGTGAAGGAACTCTCGAACGCGCGCGGAAGCGCGGAGCGATCGATGATGGGACTGCGAACCCGGCAGATGCGGTTCGCGGCAGTCAAGTCGTGGTGCTGGCGACTCCTGTCCTGGCTATCTGTGACCTGATCGAACGAGTAGGCCCGGTTCTTCCAGCGAAGGCGTTACTAACAGATGTCGGAAGCACAAAGGTGACGGTGGTCGAACGCGCCCTAAAAGTCTTTGGTAAGAATGCCGGCAAGCGGTACCTAGCAGGGCACCCGATGGCGGGAAAGGAACTGTGCGGGGTGGACTATGCCGACGCGGATTTATTTCAGAATGCCGTGTGGTTCCTCTCTCCCTTGCCGGATCAGAATCTGAATGACGGTCTGCTGGCCGAGTTTGCCGGATGGATCGACGCGATCGGTGCACGGATTGCGATGTTACCCGCCGAAGACCACGACCGGCTATGCGCGTGGATCAGCCACGTTCCCCAAATGATGTCGACGGCACTCGCTTCCGCCTTGGTTGAGGAATTCGGTTCGGAGGCTCCCTTGTTACCGGCCGGCGGACGAGCGTTGCGCGAGATGACGCGGATTTCGGCGAGCCCATATTCCATGTGGCGGGATGTGGCGATCAGCAACAGGAAGAATCTGGAAGATGCCTTGTGGAAAGTGGAGCAACGGCTGGCACATATCCGGGAGAATCTGGCTACGCGGCAACTGGCGGAAGAGTTTGAGCAGGCTCATCAGTTGCGGAGAGCTCCATCGAAGAAATGACAGCCTGCTGTTCCGCCGGACTCGGGGTTTGAGAACTCAAGGACGTTTGCCTGGTCTTTCCTAGTCCGTAGCGGTCACAGACTCTGATCGCCGCATCCCACAATTTTTCAAATTCACTCCAGCGGGGAACGGCGATTCGCATTGCGAATTCGTGGATGATCCGTTCCAACTGCTGGTCGAATTCGGCGAGTGAGGACATGGTTGTGCTGCCTGCTCGGGCTTGCAACCGGGCCGCCGCATTGCACGGGATCAGGTTCGGTCCCGTGTGCTCTGCGCTTGTCACCGCTTCGCAAAATCAGAGCAAATAACGTCTCGTAATTTTCTATCCTTCTGCTTTCGAACTATTGGACGCATACGACTTGAGACGGGATGCGCCGATCTGTCACCAGAATGTCAAATCATCGTCACAAAGTTGTGATTAGTCGATCCGCGATTCGTGCGTCCGGCGCATGAATTCGGATAGAATGCTCACGCTATGAACAAAGTTGTGGCCAGTGCGGATGAGGCCATCCGCGATGTATTTGAGGGCGCGACCATCATGATCGGTGGCTTCGGGCTCTGCGGCATGCCGGAAAACCTAATTCGCGCGCTAGTGAAGAAAGGCACGAAGAGTCTTCATACCGTCAGCAACAACGTAGGAGTGGACGGGGTGGGCAACGGGTTGCTGCTCGCGGCCGGACAAATCGTTCATCATATTGGAACGTATGTCGGTGAGAACCGCCTTCTCGAGGAGATGGTGCTCAACGGAACGATCAAGCTGGAATTGATTCCCCAAGGAACGTTCTCCGAAAGGATCCGCGCGGGTGGTGCAGGCATTCCGGCCTTTTATACAGCAACGGGTGTAGGCACCGTGGTTGCCGAAGGCAAAGAGACACGCGAATTTGATGGAAGGCTGTATGTGATGGAGCGCGGTTTGACTGCCGATTTCGCATTTGTGAAGGCCTGGAAGGGTGACAAGGCGGGGAACCTGATCTATCGGAAGACGGCGCGAAACTTTAATCCCATGATGGCGACGGCGGCGAGGATAACGATCGCGGAAGTGGAGCAACTGGTTGAGGTTGGCGAGTTGGACGGGGATGCGATCCATACGCCGTCGATTTACGTGAAAAGAATTTTCCGGGGTGAGCTGTATGAACGGCGGATTGAACGGAGGACGGTAAGAAAAGTGGCCAGTGGTCAGTGATCAGTGGTCAGCGCGGGTGGCGGTCTTCGATCGAAGGGTGGGTTTGGATGGCTGATAGACCAGGAAAAGATGCAGATAAACGCGAGCGAATCGTAAAGAGGATCGCGCGCGAGTTACGCGACGGGTTTTACGTGAATCTAGGAATCGGTATGCCCACTTTGATTGCGAACCATGTACCGCCTGGCATGACCGTGACATTGCAATCGGAGAACGGAATGCTGGGAATAGGCCCCTATCCGATCGAGGGGACGGAAGATCCTGATCTGATCAACGCAGGCAAAGAAACCGTCAGCGAGATGCCCGGGACGTCATACTTCTCGAGTGCGGAATCATTCGCCATGATTCGCGGCGGGCACATTGACCTGAGCGTGTTGGGCGCGATGGAAGTAGATGAGACCGGGAGCATCGCGAACTGGATGATTCCAGGAAAGATGGTCAAGGGGATGGGCGGCGCGATGGATCTTGTCGCCGGCGCGCGACGCGTCGTGGTGGCGATGGAGCATACGACGAGGGATGGGGCTCCGAAGATCCTGAAGAAGTGTACGCTGCCCTTGACGGGAGTTCGTGTCGTCGAAACGATCGCCACCGAGATGGCATACATCTGCGTGACGAAGGACGGCCTCGTGCTGGAGGAGATCGCGCCGGGATTGACCCCCGAGGATGTGCAGAAAGCAACCGAGGCGCGGCTTATTGTGAGTAAAGAGTTGAAGATGATGGAGACCTAGCGAGTTCATGTCCCATGTCGTGACCACTCTGTATCGGCCAGTCGGCCGTGCAGAGTTCGAGTTGATTCTCGCCACCGGTTTTCTTAAGTTCCCTCCGCGACTTCCGTCGCAACCGATCTTCTATCCCGTGCTGAAACGAGCAGTATGCGACTCAGATTGCACGCGACTGGAGTACCAAAGACGAAGCATCCGGATTTAAGGGATACGTAGTGAGGTTTCACGTTCGAACGGAATTTCTCAGTCGGTCCGAGATTCACGTTGTGGGTCATTCCGGACATCAGGAGTACTGGATTCCCGCCGGTGATTTGGACGAAATGAATCGCAACATCCAAAGTCGGATCGAAGTTCTCAGCGAGTTCCAAGGCAAATAGAGGACGGTAGGCGGACTTTTAGTTGTCGGATTGCGCCCAAGGAGGCAGTTCTGGAGGGTTATCGTCCCCTTGACCAGTGTCTTCGCGGCGCTGTTTCTTCGCTTCCACGATGTTGTTAGCTGTAGGGCGAAGAAACGTATGGACTTGAAAGAGCGCGTTGCCAACACCAGCATAGAAGTGGCCTATCTTGCCTTTAAGGGCGAAGCGATAGAAGACGATCAGCAGGAGGACAACGACAACGATCGACAGAAGCATGTATCCCTGCCGTGATTCTAGTTCATTCCAGAGATGATAGGCTGCAAGATTTGCCTACGCGGCCGCAATCCTTCGGATCAGATCTTCCTGCTCCTGCTTGCTTTCCGCTCCAATGGTGAATGCATCAAGCACGCCTGCGGAGAGCGCGTACCTAATGGCTTCGTCCTGGCATTTCGTCAACTGGCCTTGTCCCAGAATTTTCATTCCCACTACTGCTTTCCCGGCAGCTTTCATTTCTTTCAGAACGCTCACGACTGTATGCGGATCCGCGTCCATGTAGGCGCCGATCGGGTTGATACGGGCAAGGTCGACTTCTACCCACGGGCTCTTTGCGGCTGCGCGCAGAGCTTCGATTGAATGGCAGGAGCATCCGTGGGCGCGGATAATTCCCTTCTGCTTGGCTTCTGACAAGACATCCATCGCGCCGCGAAATTGGGTAGTCCAGTCTGGTTCAGTGACGCAGTGCATCAGACAAACATCGAGATAATCGGTGCCGAGTTCCTTGCGGAAACGGTCAAGATCGGCGCGCATGCCCGCGGCATCCCGTGCCCAGGATTTGGTGAGCACGGTGACCTTGTCACGCGGCACGTGCTTCAGAGCCTCCGCCACGTGCGGATGGCTCCCGTAAGAGTCGGCGGAGTCGAAGAAACGTAGCCCGTGATCGTATCCATTGCGGAGGAGATCAGACAGTCCTTGAATGCCGAGCGCGGTTTGATGCGAGTGATGCCCAGAACCGACGGTGCCGGTGCCCATCGCTAGGCGGCTTGTCTTTATGCCGGTGCTGCCGAGCGTGATTGTGTCGATAGCGGAGAATTTCTGGCCAAGAGTTGTATCAGCTAGCGCGGTGAGGATTGATTTCGATGAAAGCCAGACGGCTCCGGCGGCGGTAGCGGTACGAACGAGAAATTCGCGTCGACGCATGGGGTCCTCCTAGTCGGTCGGGCAACGTTCCTATGAGGCTACACTACGGCCCCGCAGCCAGGGAAATCTGCGCGTGATGGACGTTTAGGGTTGGAATCCGTCGACGGATCAGATCCGGAACGGGGCCGCCAGGAGTCGGAAGGGCAGAGTGATCGCCAAATAGATGACCTCGAGCACCCCGTGGACAGCGACGCCAATGATGCGGAACGGCAGCAAGAGCAGCCAGATGAAGGGATAGGCGATGAGTGCAAGGAGAGCGAGGGGCCAACAGAGTATGAACAGAATGCACCAAAGCAGGAATGTGAACATCTGAGACCTCCTCACCAATGGAGTGTACGTTTTCAAGGGAAGGGATGTTCCCGCGCCGTACGTCATTCGAACTGCTTGCGGAAAGCGGCGAGTTGCTGCTGGACCTCGGTGAGTTCGGCCCGCAAGCGGGCAACCTCTTGTTCGAGCGCAGTGACGCGGTCAGCTCCGAGGCTGCTGGCCGTCGCCGGGGCGGGTGATACATCGATGGCGGGTGCGCCCCCAGAGAAGAGGTGCATGTAGCGGTTTTCTTTGGTGCCGGGCTGACGCGAGAGCATGGCGACCAGCGGCGACTCGCGTTGGGCGAGGCGGTCGAGTGTAGCGACGACATCCTCGAGCGCTTCGAAGTGATACATGCGGTCGGTGCGGCCTCGAAGTTCACCGGGAGTTTGCGGTCCGCGCAGGAGCAGAACGCAGACGATCGCGATCTCGCGCCGATCGAAGTTAAAGACCTCCTGCAGACGGTGTTCGTACTTGGTGACGCGGCTATCGGCCCCGCTGGCGGGACCTGCCATCCGCTTTTCCTGGAGCGTGCTTAGAGCGTCGCGGATGGCGTTTTCGTCCAGCATCATCACGGGTTCGCGATTGTTCTTTTGATTGCAGGCATTGACCAGGGCATTCAGGGAGAGCGGGTAGTAGTCAGGCGTGGTGATGTCTTTCTCAATCAAAGAGCCCAAGACTCTGGTTTCGATTTCGGTCAGGATTTGCATGCGCGGTCTGATTCTACTTGAAACGGGAGTACTGACCACGGTAGACACAGAGCAACACAGAGGAAAGTCAAATCCCACCCTGTCGCACAAAACGCGACAAGGGTGGGGCAACCTGCGTTCCGTTAACAAAGGATTCCGGTTCTCTTTAGAACAGCGCCGTGGGGCGGCGTTTCCAGGATTTCCCTTTTTCCTGTGCGATCTTTTCCATTTCTCCGACGTAGGCTCCGGCTTGCGTGAGGACATGGTGCAGATCGTTGCCGATGCTGATGAAAGTGAATCCTTTCTCCAGAAATTCGCCAACTCGCGACGTGCCGAACAGGAACAGGCCGAGGATCACGTTGTTCTTCCGCGCATTTTCGATCAGGCTTTTCGTTGCAGTATCGAGTTCGGGTGACGTGTACATATCAGGGAACTTGTATTTTTCGTACAGGCCCATCGACATGCAGAGATCGTTCTGGCCGAGGAAGAGGATGTCGACGCCGGGGACGGCGGCGATCTCGGCGATGTTCTTAATGCACGAGGCGGTCTCGACCTGCATTGCGACGATTCCTTCATTGTTCCAGTTGCCGGCATAGCCGAGCAGTCCGTTGCGGTTCATGCTGCGTTGCGGGAAGTAGACGGAGCGCGTGCCCGTCGTTGGATACTTGGTGCAACTCACCGCCTGCCGGGCTTCGTCGGCGGTGTTGATGTAGGGGACGAGGACGCCGTCGGCGCCCATGTCAAGAGCTTGCTGAATACCTGGCCGGTCATCGTATCCGCCAACACGGACCAGGCTCTTCGCGCCGCCGTTCGCGATTCCACTGAGCATAGCCGAGAGACGTTCGTAGCCCATGGGGCCGTGCTGTGTGTCGACAAGAAGCCAATCATATCCCGAGTGCGCGAGTTGCTCGGCAACAGTGGGACTGTGTGCGTTCAGGAACAAGCCCATTTTGGGTTGTCCGCCGCGCAATTGCTTCTTGAATTCTGATCCGCTGAGGGCGGGGTCTGGCATGATTTCCTCCTGGAAGTCGAATTGCGTAGTGTACCGTATGCGCGCAGGAAGGCGGGAAACAGGCGTGTAAATTCTTTTGGCGTGTGACCGTGGGACAGAAATCGCCGATTGTTGATTTTGAACTCCCATACATGCCCGCATGACAAATCCGGCGTGTCGGCCTATTATCCGAGTCGGAGACGGTTATGCTACGGCTGCTGATAAATTGGATATTGAGTGCACTGGCAGTTTGGGTTGTCGCTCAGATTGTGTCGGGAGTTTACGTCAGTGGGTGGAAGAGTGCGCTGATTGCGGCACTGGTGATCGGGTTCATTAACGCGACGATTGGTCTGGTGATCAAGGTGATCACGTTCCCGCTGACAGTCGTGACGCTCGGCATATTCTGGCTTGTGATCAATGCGCTGATGCTGGAGCTGGCGTCGGCGTTGCTGTCGCCGGGATTTCAGGTGCATGGGTTCTGGGCGGCGTTCATTGGGGCGATCGTCCTGAGTCTCGTGAACATGTTGCTTAAGGCGATTGTGATGCCCAAGGAGCAGAAGCACTAACCGGGTTGTGTCTTCACGAACGCTTCCGGGGTTTGATTATCTGCCAGTCTTCTTCTCGTAGGATCCGCCCAAGGTTGCTGAATTCGCCGGCTCCTTGCAGGAACTCTCCACCGTCCATGCGAATGACCTCGCCATTAACATAGCCGGCTCCGTCACTCACCAGAAAAGCCGCGAGATTGGCCAGTTCTTCGACAGTGCCGAAACGGTGGAAAGGATTGCGATCGAGCGCGACCGATTCGAGTTCCGGGAGCGGAAGAACTCGAGAAAACGCTCCCTGCGTTGGGATCGGTCCAGGAGCGATCGCGTTCATGCGGATGCCCCGATTCCCCCACTCAACAGCAAGACTACGCATTAAGGTTTCGACTCCTGCTTTGGAGACAGCCGATGGTACAACGTATGCAGAGCCTACCGGTGCATACGTTGCTGAGATGCTGAGGACGGTTCCATTGTGCCCGGATTTCAGCCACCGGCGTCCACAGGCCATTGTGCAGTGGAGCGCACCCATCAGCACGATATTGATCACGGATTGCCAGGCATTCGGGGAAAGTTCTTCGGTGCGGGCGATGAAGTTGCCTGCTGCGTTATTGACCAGGATGTCGAGCGGCCCGTCGGCCCAGATCGATTCCATCATCTGTTCTACGGCTCCCAGACTTCGAACATCACAAGGGATCGCATGGATTGGACCCTTAGCCGACAGTTCGGTGGTGGTGGCTTTGAGTACCTCTTCGCGGCGGCCACAGATGTAGACACTGGCTCCCAGTTCGAGGAACCGCGAGGCCATGCCCTTTCCGAGGCCCGTCCCCCCGCCGGTGACTAGAATGCGCTTGGAGTGGAGAAGATCGGGAGCGAACATGGGATTCAGCAATCGGGAAGTTGATAAATTGTGAATTTGATCATTCAATTACTCATTACCAAATTACACAATTGTTCAGTCGCACGCGACCCGAAACCCGTAGTCCGCATATTGGAAGTCCGGCGGGATGCTGGATCGGGCGGAAGACCGGGCAACTTTGATGTGGTGACGCCATGAGCCTCCTCGCGAAGATTTTCTAGCGGGTCTCATTGGACATTCCTCTGGGCCATGTGGATTGCGTTCAGGCGACACTGCATAGTACTTCGGGTCGTACCAATCGCTGCACCATTCGTGGACGTTATCGCAAATGTCGTACAGGCCGTAGGCATTCGGAGCATAGCGGGCGACTGGCTCGGGTCCTGTCAGCCAACGTGCGGCATAATTCGGCAGCGACTGGGGTGGTTCGTCTCCCCAGGGAAATTGCTTTTGTTCCAGGCCTCCGCGGGCGGCACATTCCCATTCCGCCTCAGTGGGGAGGCGGAAATTGCGCCCAGACAACGAACTCAACCACTCACAATACCGAACCGATTCGTGCCAGGAAACACCGGCTACCGGTTGCTTAGGATGATTGAATTTGTGGTCATTCCAGAATGGAGGAGGTGCGGCAGGCATAGAACGGAGAAACCGGCCGTATTCTGCGTTGGTCACCTGAGTGGCTGCCAAGAGGAAAGAATCAATCCACACACGATGGATCGGACGCTCACAATCCTGACCCCGGTCGGAACCCATCAGAAACCAGGTGGCTGGAATCCGCACGAGCGTGGGCGCGATGGCCAAGGCCGTAATGTGATCCACTGAAATCGTCGGCATTCTTCTTGCTGTCCCGTTACCCCAAGGTTAGAGTTTACCAGCGCAGGAGGCGGGAGGTTCATGGCGGAGAAAACACTGCGATTCAAGGTGAAGCTGGCTGGAGAGGCGGGAAGTTCGGTGGCATCGCTGACGCCCCCGTTTGACGTGATCGAAACCTTTGGTACGCGGGCGCGCGTACCTGTGTGTGGAACGATCAACGGATTTGCTTTTCGCTCATCACTGGTTCCAATGGGCGGCTGCCATTTCATGGTTGTCAACAAAACCATGCGCGACGGTGCGAAAGTGAAGGCGGGTGACTTCGTCGATGTTGTGATGGCGCGATCTTGAGCCGCGCACGGTGGAGGCGCCTCCGGAACTGCAGCGGGAGTTCGCGAAAAGCAAAAATGCGAAGGAGCGTTGGGAGAAGATGTCGTTTACCAATAAGAAAGAGATAGCGCTTTGCATCCGTGAGGCGAAGCACGAGGAGACGAAGAAACGGCGCCTCGCAAAAGTGATGCAGGTATTGAAATCGGGAGCGAAGTGGACGGGGTGAAGGAGCAGGGGGTAGGGGACAGGGCCAGAGATCAGGAGCTGTGATCCACCTTAGGGTTGGTGCTGACTGATCATCTCTGAGCCGTATCTCGACCCGAACTGAGGCAAGGCCGCCACAATACCCGCAATGCTGTTCTCTTGGAACAGGCGGATCGCGGCAATGCCCGCGGCTCCGGCGTCAAGGCAGGATCTTGCATTTTCAAGAGTGATCCCTCCCAGAGCAAGAACGGGGATTTTCGCTGTGCACGCTTCGCTGAGCTGAGCCAGGCCTCTTGGTGGCGTCCGTGGGGCGTAGTTCTTTTCGAACACCGGGGCAAAGACGGCGAGCGTGGCATCATTTTCTGCCGCTCGACTCACTTCTTCAGGTGAGTGGCAGGAGACCCCGACAATCGGAGATCTCTTTGTCCAAATCGTGGTGACTTCCCTTGGTGAGATGTCGTCGGATCGAAGGTGGACACCGTCTGCCCCGACCGAAATAGCGATGTCCGTGCGAGAGTTGATTAGGAGAGCCGTTTTCAGTTCTCGGTTCTCAGCTCTAAGGTCGTTCAGGAGTGCCACCGACTTGCGAGCCAACAATTCCAGTTCACGCGTTGAAAGATCCCTTTCGCGAAGTTGGATGTAGTCGACGCCGGCCAGAGCGGCTTCAGTGATTTTCTCAAGTAGGCTTTCCCTACGGGTAGCTTCGTCCACGCCAAACGCTGTTCGGTCAGTGATGTAATACAGCAGGCAGCGATCATGCATCGGCTTTTCCGACGAATCGGGTCGTCTGGACGACATAGGTACAATCTTTATCCTTGTTGACTTCTCTGAGCCTTGCCGCATCCCGCTCTGCCAAGTTTAGTGAAGAGAGTACCTTTACGACGGTAGCGCTGTGCTCGCTACGAGGATTTACATGTAGATCAAACCTCACAATTGCATACACGTGAGGATACTTCGAATGCGGAGTTTCCGCGGCACCTTTCATCCCCTACGGTCTCGTCTTCGCAATCTCAGGTAACACGTCGCCTTTTTTCGGAGTTCCACCCAAGTGATACTTCGTCAATCCATCGCGCAGGAATTCAAATGCTTCATCCGGATTATCGACAATCTTGAACAAATCGAGATCTTGTGAAGAGACAGTGCCCGCGTCGACAAATGCCTGGAAGTTGATGATCTTGTTCCAGTATTCGCTACCGTAGATGATGACCAAAATCTTCTTCGCCAGTTTCTCGGTCTGGGCGAGAGTCAAAATCTCGAAGAGTTCATCCATGGTGCCGAACCCGCCGGGGAAGATGACCAACCCCTTGGCCAGATATGCGAACCAGAACTTACGCATGAAGAAGTAATGGAACTGGAAGTTCAGGGACGGGGTGATGAACTGGTTCGGATGCTGCTCGAAAGGAAGCTGAATATTCAGACCAATACTCTTGCCCCCAGCCTCATGAGCGCCAAGATTGGCGGCCTCCATAATTCCGGGCCCGCCGCCGGTTGTGACGACGAAGCGATGACGCCGCGCGGGAATGGTGATCGACCACTTGGTCAGCAGGTGGGCCAGTTTGCGAGCATCTTCGTAGTAGCGCGCCATGTCAACCCCCGCCTGGGCACGTTTCAGGTCTTGCTCAAGTTGTGCGCCGGATGAGGCAGCATGATTCTGACCGACGGCGACCAGATTTTCAGTGGCGACCTTCGTTCCCTGGAATCGTGCCGATCCGAAAAACACAACTGTGTCTTGAATCTGTTCGCGGCGGAAGCGGGCCAGCGGTTCCTGATACTCGGCCAGCATCCGCAGGATTCGGCCGTCCGGGCTGTTCAGGAATGGTTCGTTTTGATAAGCGACAGGCGCGGATTTGAGGTCAGTCATGTTTACTCGCGTCCATTTGATTCAGGTCCCGCAGAAGGGCCGTGATTCTACCGCAGTACTACTGATGTTCGTGGTAGTGAAGAGCCTCCCAGAAACCAATCCATATGTCGAGCAGCCCCAGGCCACTGCAGATACCGCGGAAGAAGCCATTCGAGACGATTGATCGCAGAGCCGGGAACGACAGCAGCAAGTAATTGTCCGTCCACTCCGGGGTCCAGGGAAGAATGATGAGAAGCACACCCGCAACGGCACTGATGAGCACGAAAAGAAAAACCGAGATGCGGTGCATCCAGAGTTGAATCACCCGGGCCCGAGCATTCTCATCGGAAGAGTCGAGAAGAGCCGTCGGGACTTCTGTCGGCGGTGCGGAAGGCTCGGGTGCTTTTCCCGGAGCACTGGAGAACATGGGGTCACTCATTCGGGGCAGCTCCGACCCCGTAGAGCAACGATTCCGCGTACGCTGATTCCGGGTGAGGAAAGGGGGACAAAGGCCATCGGGCTATTTTACGACTTCAGGGCCTTAATGCGCTCGGCCACGTCGCGATAATCGATATTGCTCCCGTATACATCCATGAAGTGCTTGAGAGCAGAGGGCTTATCGCCGGCGATCTCGTAGGCAGAAGCGAGTTCGTAGTTCAGCGCCACGCGAGTTTCGCCATCGATCGTGGGAACCTGCAGGGCTTTCTCGTACCAGCGAACGGCTGCCTCTGGAACACCCTTCTCCAGGAAGCACTGAGCCAACCACGTGTACGTCTGCATGATCTGTGGGAACGGATGCCCACGATCAAACGACTGGCAGGCTTTCTGCAACTCTCCGATGGCCTCGTCGAGCAAGCCCATTTCGCGGAAAGCGATTCCGAGGTTGTAATGCGTTTCGGGATCTTCGTCTCCGGAAGCCACATCCGCTTCAAGATCCTGCTTCAATTCGCCGAACATCTCGGCCAAGTCAATGCCGGCATCTTCGCCGAATGGGGAGGTCTTGGAAGCCGCCGGCGCCGTGGGCGGAATCACCGGTGCAGGTGGCTGGGGTTTCGGAGCTTGTACGGTCGGAATCGCCGAAGCTGCGGGAGTCGGAATTGCAGGCGCCGAGAAAGCTTGAGCTTGCTGTACAGGAGGCACTGCCGGAACTGCTGCAGCGGAAGGCGAAGCAGAAGCGGCGGCACTCGCGGCCAAGGGGCTGGGTTTCGGTCGTGAAAGCGGTGGTGGTGGTGCAACCGGTAGAGGCGGCGGTACGGGCTTCGCCTTGGCTGCAGGAGCGGCAGACTTGGGGTCTGCCACGGGTGTGGCCTTCAGGAAATCCTCGCCTAGCGAGGCTTCGATGTCGGCAACGAACTCGCCAAGAACTGGAGCAGGCCGGCCTGCGGGAGTTTTTGGAGTAGCTTTTGCCACAGGCGCGGGAGTGGGAGGTGGAGGTGTTGCCACTGCCCCGGGCAGGAAACCATCCCCGAGCGACGATTCGAGATCGGTGACAAATTCCTGTAGTACGCCGGGCTCGGCCGCAGGCTCAGGCGCGTGCGCAACCACGGCTGGCTCCGGTTCGGGTTCCGGTGCCGCTTCGGTGACAACTGGAATCTCTTCTGCCCTTGCAGGTTCGGGTTCCGGGGCACTCGGTTGTTCCATCGCTACCGGCGCTTCTTCAGTCACTTCAAACGACGGAACGTCCTCGGCCGTAATCTCCTCGAAGGCAGGCTCGGACTCGATCGCTGCTTCGGCCACCGGTTGCATTGCGGCATCGACCTCGGCACGAAGCTCGTCGATCTTTGCCTGGTCGCGCGTCAGAGTCTGAAGCTTGGCAAGCGCCGCCATGGCCTGTTCGGGCATGCCATGTCCAACATAGAACCGGATTTCTTCGACCGTTTCATTGACACGGGAATCGTCGGCTGCGTCTTCCACGGTTGCGGCTGGTTCGGCCTCGACCGGCTCCTCAACCGCCGCTGGAGTAGTATCGTCCGCCTCAATCGTGATCGCGTCGTCCCATTCCGATGAAAGATCGATTTCCTCGTTCGAAGTGGCGTCCTCGGTGGCGGGCGCTGCAGATTCGTCTACAACTGCGAATTCGCTCTCTGTGTGAGCTTGTGCCGTCACTGGCCAAGGAGATGCGGCTTCAACAGCAGCTTCCTCTTGGGTCGTCTCCTGTTCCGGTTCCGCGACGGTGATTTCTGCCGGCGTTTCGTCAATCGCGAATTCTGCCACCGCTGGCTCGGACGGTTCAGCCACAGCCGCCGGTGCATCCAGGAATATGTGTGCTTCCTCGGCCGGATCGCGGTGAGATGGGGTCGAAGAGCGCTCCTCGTAGCGTTCGGCCAGTTCAGCGTACCGTGTGGCTTCGTCCGGGTGCTCCGCTTCCGAATACAGATTCTGCAAAGTCCGACAGCAGACGGCCGCTTCGGCAAACCGTCCGGCACGCGTGTGCAAGGCGGCGAGTCGCTGGTTGATTCTCAGGTCATTCGGAGCCAGCGGCAGCGCAGCCATGAGAGGTCCAAGCGCCTTCGCCGGCATGTTGTAGGAGATGAAGAGCTCCGCATCCGTTAGTGCGGAGCGGATGGCGAGAGCCACTTCGTCTGAGTAGTGCTGGTGAACCGAAGGCGCGGTCGCCTCCAGATCGTCAATGAGCACGACCGCTTCTTCCGGAGTAATGAGCTTGTTACCCGAGGTGCCACCGAGCTGGCTGACCACCTGCTGATAATTCTGCATGTGCAGGGGGTTCTGCGGTTCCACCTGAGCCAGCTTCTGATACAAATCACGAGCGCGGGGAAGGTCGCCCGCCTGCACGCTGGCATGCGCCAGCAATTCTGTGACTTCACTGACGTGTGTGGTTTCGCCAGCCTTATGAAACAGGTCGAGCAGTTTCTGTAGCGAGTCGGGATTGTCGCGTACGTGCCCGATGATCGAGTGCAGGCTCTTGAGGACTTTGTCAGAATTTTCAGCGAGCAGCCGCTCGGCATGCTGATCGAAGACCTGCAGGGCGTTTTCGTACTGCCCGGCTTGCATGAGGGCATCCGCGAAACTCGCTATTGCCGGCAGATCATTGTGGACCGTAAGTAGCTTGTTCGCGACAGTTCCCGCTTCGGAAAGCTGCCCGGTCAGCAGATACGCTTTCAGAAGATCGCGCAGGCCGTCGGGATTCGAATCGATATCTGAAATCTTTTGCAGTGCCGCGACCGCACCGGCGCCATCGCCCGACTCGAGCAGGTTCTTCCCCTGCATAAGGAGGGCATAGGTATTACCGGGGTCGAGAGTCAGCATGCGCTGCAAGACTTCGTCGGCTGCGCCCAGCGATCCCTTCGAGCGCATGCTCTCGGCAGCAGCAGAAAAGATCTGCCACGCCTCTGTCTTCTTGCCCAGACGTATGTAGACCTCGGCCAGCTTGACGCGCATCGAGCTGTTTTCCGGGTCCATCTCCAGAATCTTCTGGAAGATGCGGACAGCATTTTCTAATTCGCCGGCCTTCAGAAACTCTTCCGCAACCTGCAGATACTGGGCGCGCGCGTCATTGAAAAGACCTTGCTGAGTGTAGAGTTCGGCTAGCTTCAGCAAGCTCTCGAGCGATGGTTTGAGCTTGCAGATCTTCTTGTACATCGCGATGGCCTTGACGGTGAAACCCTGTCCGGCATAGGCATCGCCCACCGATTTGAAACACTCGGTGGCTTTGTCGCTCTCGCCAATGCGCGAGTAAAGGTCGCCGACGGTGTTGGTAACCGTCAGATCCTTGGCATCATTCTTGAGGATTTTTTCGTACTCGGCGATGGCATTCTGCAGCTTGCCCTGCTGGACGTACTTCTCCGCATTGGCAAGGACTTTCTGTTTGTTGAAGCCGAACAATGCCATAAGAGCGAGAACTCCAGACCCTGGTCTTCAAACAACTGGCTACAGAACCCGCTGAACGCTGGGGGGCTGCTTCCCGGGTACAGGTCGCGGGGTCATCTCCCATATCGGCAGATGGACGACCGGACAAGGCCAATTGTACGTCTGGAAGTCATGGATGGCATGGTTACCAAGGGTTACCGAAAGGGAGTGTACCGAAGGTTACCGACGGAGAATGGAATCCGCGCCCAAAACCAGTTCTGACCTTACACGACTTGCTACCCCCAACACTTTTCCCATTGACACGATCCCCCCCGAGGGCATGATATCGGCCCAGTCAGCAGAGAAGACCTCGCTGGGGGTCAGCGTGCTTCTCTCTGATCCTTCCCTCACAGCAGTTCAGCTATCCGTGCTTTCTTTTAGCGGCAGCGCCGTGGTGTCAAATCCCCTGCGTGAGTGAAGGAGTGTCTCTTGGAAAGACCGGATCGGTCCCCTGCGTTACGAAATCTCTCCCGTTTTGTAATCCTGCTCGTGTTTGTTTTCACTGACATGCTCTGCGCTCAGCAACAGAACGGCATCAGCGCCACGGAGGGCGGTGCGATTTCGCCGCGTTCGGGCGGAACCGACTACCTTTGGGCTGACTCGGGTGCTCTGCGCTGGATGGTGGGCAACGGAAGTAGCAGTGCGTTCCCGTTAATGGTGTGGCCCTGCACAACCCAGACCGGCGGAATCGTATACTCGCTCTCCTCTTCGCCAATGAACACGGAAAACTGCCTTCCCTTGCCGTCTCCCGCGGTGCCAGGTGTCCCGCTCCTTGTCGGCTCATCTGCCCCGCAGTGGGGAGCCACTTATCTGGACCTTCAGGCAAATCCCCTGGTCACAGAAATTCAGAACAATTCCGCCGGAACTAGTCAAAACAAGCTTGCGATTCTTATCACGTCAGCAACGTCGTCTCAGGTAAAAACGGCCGTGAGCAGCACTACAGACGGAGTCGAGGGTATCTGTGTAGGAGGTTGCGGCGCTTCAGGCACTGCGCAAATAGCAAGACAGGGTATCGCTTCCTGTGTCTTCGACTCTAGCGGAACGACCGCAGGCGACTACGTACAGGTCAGTTCGACGGCAGGCGACTGCCATGACACCGGGTCCGCGAGCTTTCCCTCAAACGGGCAGCAAGTACTCGGACGGGTTTTGAGCACGCATGCTTCCAGCGGTACTTACTCGATGCTGTTGTTCGGAGGCGGAATCACTCAGCCAACTCCAAACGCGACCGTCGGCCAAACTGGTGTTTGGGCGCACATGGGGACCGAAATGGGTTTCATAGCGGGTCCCACCGGTGTCACGGGAACAATCGGCACAGTCTACTTTGTACAGATGAATCTATCGAGCCCTCAAGTAATCGGGCACTTCACTGCTGATGTTAGCCAGACGACGACAGGCACGAGTACGCTCTACGTTTGCTTGTACAACTCGACTGCGTCCTCATTACTCTGGTCGGCGAGCACCGCGATCAGCAATAGCTTTTCGGGCGCAGTAACGGGCAGCTCCACGCAATACACAGCCGTCCCGGGGACCTATATTGTCGCGTGGCTCCAGCCAAGCGGGGCGACAGAGGCACAGCTCCAGGGTTTCAACCAGTCGCTACCAATGACCAATATTCTTAACAAGAATGTACTGGCCGCGTCGGAACAGCGGGGACTGCGCAAACCAGTTGTCCGTCCACGCTGACCATATCACCCAGCAATCAGCAGCCGGTGTTTATCCTACTGGAGCCCTAACCATGACTCGCGGCTGCGTTCTTGGGGTTGCAATCGCAAGCTTTATTGCGCACATCTGCAATGGCGCGCAGGCGACGGCACAGGTCCAAATACGCGGTAAGATAAGCACAGTCGGGGTTATTAACATGCCCAGCCAATCGGGCTTGCACCAGTTCACCCACATCTGGGCCTTCTCTCCGCCCAACAGCGGGAATGACAATATGTGGTTCAAAAACAATGTCATCACCAGCAACCAGAGCATCGATGGCGTTTCTTTGCTTGAGGCCTGGAGCGCCGTCGAGACGACGCAGCCAACCACCACGCCCTGCAAACCATCTGACTCTTGCCAACGAGACCCCGGCGTCCCGGAGATGTATCACCGCTACGACTGGAACGCTACCTACGACAGTACCGCTTCGACCAGTCCCGTGTGGCAGTGGCTTCAGCTTTCGGGGAAGAAGATCAACCTGCTCATCGCCGGATCGAACCCCGGACTAGCGAACGCCTTCACGCCGTACTATGTCACGAGTCCGTGGTGGTACAACCAGTTCAATCCCCAGGAACAGGATGTGATCAATTCCTACAACAATACCTGTGGTCTTAACCAGTGGACTGGCACTCCGGTCAATTCGGGATCAATCTCCTACTCGTCCGGCACGATTACCGTTACTAGCGCGAACTGCTGCTCTGCCACCGATCAGAGCGCCACAATTCAGGATCAGGACACGATCTGGGTAACCGCCTCGCCTTCTGCCTGCGGGACGAACACGAGCGGCGTGCACGCGAGCGTATCAGGCGGTTCGACAAGCAGTTTCAGTTACACGCCAAACGCGACTGGGTCATGCACGGGCCCCCCGACCTCGCTGAGCTTCATCAGTTCTTCAGAATCGTGGCCGGTGCCCTACCAATATCCTTACATGAGTGCGCTGAAGGCATTCTGGGCGGCGGTTGTCGCCCACTATGGCCGAATTTCAAGTTACCCGCTGGCACAGGAACAAACTACTACCCGCAGCTGAACTACTTCCGCTTTGGCGGGTCGGCCGGGTCAGAATGGTATCCCTACTCCACGTCCACTCTTGCCTCTCTTCCCGGCTCGTATGCCTATTCGATGTCGCTCTGGCTCAATTACTACCAGCAGATGGGCAACTATCTGCAGTCGCTCGGGCCTCCGTGGAAAGTGGTCCACTCGATCAACGCCGCTGAGACTTCGCCCGTAAACTACGGCTACGCAACTCAGGAAGCGGCGTACGCGGTCGGGTGGTCGAACGCCTTCGGCGTGCGCGACGGCTTTGGCAGTCAGGGCCTGTCCGCCCTAGACTACGTCAACTGCTTCAGCGACACCTGCCCGGTGTGCACGACGGGAGGCGCCCATTGTGCAGCATCGAACTGGTATCCCCTGTTCGGGCAATACAGTTCGATGGGCGTCCCGCTGGAGTTACAGCCTGAGTCACTTTCCTATCCTGGCGATTGGGACTGCAGCAACCCGGTTTGCGGTACCGGTAACGGGAAATTCTCGGGGGATCTGCCTACATTCCTGTATCCCTTTGCAACCAACCAAGGAACAACCGATGTGGAGGTCTACTGAAGAGATCTTTCACTGGCTTACGATGCTACAAACTACTGCTCCATTTCGCTCGGTGCATGTAGCGTCGGCAATTCAATCAGCGTGGACGGGCAACTCAGCACAACTCAGCAATTCGATTTCTTCAACGGCGGTGGAGGAATCGTTGGGGTGGGAATCGGCGCAAACTGCGGCGGTAGTCAGGGCAACGGTAACTGCTCGTATCGAGACATTGTAAGCAATGCTCACGGGCAACACTGACATTTCTGAGAATCTAGGCGAATACGTTTTAGGAGACAATCATGACTACGGATGACATCCTGATGAACTGCAAGACCGATGGCAAAGCTAGGAAAATTCGCATGTGCGTCTTATCGATGCTTGTGTTCGCCGTTCTTGTCGTCATGCCTGCGACGCCCCAAACGGTTAATGTGGTTGCCAACTTTTCTGGAGTCGGTGCGGCGTCCAATCCGCAGGTGGTCACTCCTACTCAAGGGCGCAATGGAGCGCTTTACGGCACAGCGCTTGGCAAGTCCGTTTCAAGCGGGGCCCTTTTTCAAGTCTCTAATGCCGGGACACTCAGTTTTCCGTATTTATTTAACTCGACGACTGGAGGGCAACCTGACGGCGGCGTGATACTGGCCACTGACGGAAACCTTTATGGAACCGCGAGCACTGGTGGGGCTGCGGGTATGGGTGTTCTCTACAGAATATCGCCCAACGGAACGTACACGGTGCTGCATGATTTCCTCGGCGGTTCCGATGGAGCCAATCCCGTGTATGCTCCGATTGAGGCCTCGGACGGAAACATCCAGGGCATCACTACTGGGTTTCCAAATCCGACGGCTACGCTGTATAAGTACACGCGGTCCACCGCAATTTTCGCGACAATTTACGTTTTCGATCAGACGACTGGTGAATATCCGACTAGCCTGATTCAGGCGTCTAACGGAAATCTGTATGGGACCATCAGCGGGGGCATCTGCGGTGAAATTTTTGAAATGACGACGTCGGGATCATTAGTCTGGTCGTACGATTTCACATGCACGATTGGGAATGAGTCTGGAGGATCTGCCCCCGTGCAAATACTCCAAGCGAGAGACGGCAATTTTTACGGTGCGACGCTCAGGGGCGGTAGCTCGTTGGGTTATGGAGTCATCTTCAGACTGGATCAGCAGGGCAACGTCTCTGTTGTTTATACGTTCCCAAATAGCGGCCAATATGGTGCCGGCCCCGTTGGATTGACAGAGGGAAGTGACGGAAATCTCTACGGTGCGACGGAGTCACTTGGGAAGTACAAAGGTGGAACGTTGTTTGAGCTTACCAAGTCCGGAAGCATTACTCTGATTTACAACTTGAACAGCAAGGCTGGAAACAATCCTCTTGCTCCGCCAAAGCAGCGCACGGATGGCCTGCTATACGGCACGACTGAGACTGGTGGAAGGTTTAATGCAGGTGTTGTCTACAGGATTGACATGGGTCTGAGTCCATTCGCTACTTTCGTTGTTCCTGCTGGTGAGGTTGGGCAGAATTCACAAATCCTCGGTCAAGGTTTGACGGGCACGACCAGCGTAACCTTCAATGGCGTCGCCGCCACCGGCTTCAAAGTGGTGTCAGACACGTACATGACCGCCGTCGTCCCGACGGGAGCCACGACGGGCCCGGTCGTGGTCACCACTCCCAGCGGCAAACTCACCAGCAACGTGAGTTTCCGGGTGGTCCCCTAGCCGAGTCTTGGGGGCCGACAGGTGCAGGTACCCTAATAACACCCCACGACGGCAGTGATAGCCTGTCTTCGTGGGAAAGGAAGCGGCCAACGAAGTCTTCGTGCTGGATGGGCGCGAAGTCCAGATCACGCATTCCGGTAAGCTCTACTTCTCAGCCCAAGCCCGCGTTACGAAGGTCGATCTGGTGCGCTACTACCTTTCCATCGCTCCGGGAGCTCTCGCAGGGATCCGGGACCGTCCAATTGTTCTCAAGCGCTTTGTGAACGGGGCCGAAGGAGAGGCCTTCTATCAGAAACGGGCACCTGAAAACCGGCCCACTTGGCTGAGGACCGTCACATTGTCGTTTCCCTCTGGTCGCACGGCTGAGGAAATCGTAGTCGATGACGCGGCCGGGCTTGCCTGGATCGTAAACCTGGGCTGCATCGAGTTACATCCGCATCCGGTTCGCTCCGGAGATCTCGAGCATCCCGATGAATTGCGCATCGATCTGGATCCAGTTCCCGGCGTTGCGTGGGACGATGTTCGTAAGGTTGCGCTCGAGGTCAGGAGTCTGTTGGAAGAACTGGGGCTACGCGGTTGGCCGAAAACCAGTGGTTCGCGCGGCATGCATGTCAATGTACGCATCGAGCCACGGTGGACATTCCAGCAAGTGCGCCGGGCGGCAGTTGCGATGTCCCGGGCCGTCGAAAAACGAGCACCGAATATCGCGACTTCGAAGTGGTGGAAGGAAGAGCGGCACGGAGTCTTCCTCGATTACAACCAGAATGCCAAGGACCGGACCACATGCTCGGCGTATTCAGTGCGTCCTCTGCCGGATGCGCGAGTGTCCACGCCTCTGGACTGGAACGAAGTCGCAGATTCGAATCCGGCAGAGTTCACCATTTTCACCGTGCCCGGCCGGTTCGCAAAGGTGGGCGATCCGCACGCGCAGATGGACTCCGCAGCGGGCTCGCTTGATAAATTGCTGGAGCTGGCGGACAAAGATGAAGCGGCGGGACTTGCCGACGCTCCATGGCCGCCGCACTTCCGAAAGATGGACTCTGAGGCGCCCCGGGTGTCGCCGTCTCGCGCGAAGAAGGCCACCAAAAAGCCGCGTGTAAAGATGCCGCTAATCGTAGTCGCCAACTCGCCGGACAAGACGGCTGCTCTCGGCGGTTTGGAACGCTGGAAAGCAAAACACTCACACGTCATCGGATTGCTTGCCCCTGAGGATGTCTTGGTCGACTCGATGCGCGGGCGTTCATCGACTTGGACCCGCATACGCATCAATCTGCAGCACGTCCCAGAAGACCTGAGACCGCCGCAAGAGACGCCCGATCCCGATGACGATCCGACTCGAGAGTGGCGGGAGTGGAACAGGAAGCGAAAGAAGAATCCAGAGTAGTTCTAACGTCCGCGGGGAAAGATCGCTGCTAATTCCTGTGGCGGCACAACTTCAAGCTGCGCGTAAGTGCAATCCGCGGGCTTCTTATCTTCCCGCCAGCGACGGAATTGGGCGGTATGCCGGAAGCGATCTCCTTGCATATGGTCATAGGCAACCTCAACAACTAGTTCCGGGCGCAGCGTTTCCCACGACAGATCTTTTCCCTGGCTCCATCGGCTCTGGCCGCCCGGCATCCGCTTCATTCCATCTTCAGCCATGCGTTCTGCCCAATGTCCCCAGGGATGAGCATCGAGTGCATTCTGTCGATAAGGACCGATAAATTCGACAAGTTCTTTCCGCTTTGCAGTGCTGAAGCTCGCGCAGACGCCAACGTGCTGAAGCGCTCCTGCGTCATCGTACAGTCCGAGGAGGAGTGATCCGACAAGCGTGCGGTCGCCTTTCTTGTGCCAGCGGAATCCTGCGACGACGCAATCGCAGTCGCGCTCGTGTTTGACTTTGAGCATCACCCGCTTATTCGGCTCGTACACTCCTGACGTCTGTTTCGCGACTACGCCGTCGAATCCTGCACCTTCGAAGCGACGAAACCAATCTTCCGCACGAGCCCGATCCGTTGTCGCCGGCGTGACGTGGATAGGGGGTTTAGCCGACGAGAGCAGCGATTCCAGCCGCTTGCGCCGGAGCTCAAATGGCTCGTTGCGGAGGTCGCGGTCTTCCTCGGAAAGCAGGTCGAAAGACACGAAAGATGCCGGTGTTTGCTGGGACAGCAGCTTGACGCGCGAAGCTGCTGGATGGAGGCGCAGCTGCAACAAGTCGAAATCGAGTTCGCCGTTCTTAACAATGACGATCTCACCATCGACAACGCAGCGAGTTGGCAGCGCTGCTTGTAATGGTTCGAGGAGTTCCGGGAAATAGCGGTTCAGCGGCTTTTCGTCCCGGCTCTGGATGAAGATCTCTTCTCCATCCCGAAATACCAGTGCACGAAACCCGTCCCACTTAGGTTCGAAGATCCACTCTTCGCCCGGTGGCAGTTCCTCGACCCGTTTCGCCAACATCGGCAAGAGCGGTGGGTTCACCGGAAGGTTCATTTTCCCATGGTATACCGGCAACTAATATGAATGTGCTATGGGGTCCCCACACGCCGACAGTGTATTTTCCCAACACGCATTTGCTGGAAGACGACCGCCGAGGAGTATTTGACCATGACCTGGATTCGAACCATTCCAACCGCTGAGGCAGATGAGAAGTTACGCAAAGCGATTGAGGGTGAACAGTCGTTCTATCCCAAAGAGTATGGCGTTCCCGTTCATCCTGACGACTCTGGCGGAGCGTCCATCGTAGGTTCGCACACGCTCATCCCCGAAGCGCTGTACCACGCCTTCAGTACGTTCGGGGCGCTCATGTCGCCTGATCTGCCACTCGATCGACGCCAGCACGAAATGATTGCCACCATGGTCTCGGTCACCAATCGGTGCGTGTATTGAATCGAGTCCCACGCAGAGTTTCTGCGTCGCGTGACCTTGGATCAAGAACTCATCGAGGCATTGCAGAAGGACTACACCACGGCGCCGATCACGCCTCAAGAACGCGTGATGGTCGACTATGTGGTGAAGCTGACCAAAGATGCAACAAAGGTCTGGAAGGACGACATCGAGCGCCTCCGCTCAGTCGGCTACGACGACCGCGGGATTCTCCAAATTACTTTGATTGCAGCGTGGTTCAACTACATCAACCGCGTAGCCGACGCACTGGGTGTTGGGCGCGAGTAGACATCTCTACTCTTTTCATCCTGAGGCCAGTCGAAGAGTCCGCGCTCAATTGACACTTCCACCGGCAAAGAGCAGCCCGGGCGAAAACCTGGTGCCGATCTCAGCCTAATAGCTGAACGACTGAATTGAACTGACGTTCGCTGCCGGCCCATCTACGAATCCTATCCTCTTCGCTGGATTCAATGCGATATGCGCAGAAACGACGTTGAAGGCGTTCGAGAAGCTGAACCCGTTCAGCGTATTCACCAGAACTCCGTTGATGTCGTACACATAAATTGTGCTGCCTGAAGGCGCCGAACTTGAGTTCGGTTGCGCCACCAGGAACAGTTTATGGATGGAGTCGTATTCCACATCGGCGCCGCTGAAGAACTGATTGGAACCGGAATTCGGTAACAACTCGGAAAATCCAGACCGTGTAGTCAGGTCATAGAACTCGACGCTCGCATCGTCTTCAGTCGTGGTGCAGGCGATGTTGTCTTCCGAATCGATAGCAATCCCGTTCACAAAGCCGAATCCCACACCATTGAACTCCGTGAACGTGCCTCTGGTCAGATCTGCCACTCCGATAACCGGGATACATCCAAAGCATCCATTACCCCCAGCGAGATAGGCCCTGTTGGTTTTGGTATTGAGCGCGATCGGGGGTGGGAAACTGCCGTAATTGGTTGAGTCGGAAATTCGGATAATTGGTCCGAACGTATTGGCAGCCACATTCGAGCCGAAGATGGATGGAATGAAATTACCGCTATTATCCTCGGCAAATACCGCAGAGTTGGAAGATCCCTGATTGCGGCTGACCCGCGAGATCAAGTGCTTTTGTCCGACGGGCGGCGTCCATTTGCCGGTGAACTTGTTGCCCGACATCGGGTTGATCGTAAGAAACGAGCGCTGGATATTGAGGAAGCTGATTTCATGCTCGCGCTCCACCAATCCCACAGAATTCGCCACGATGCCGAGCGTGAGATAGTCGTCCAGCGTATTGGTTTTGATCAGAACATTGAGAATCTTCCCCGTGTTCTGGTCAAACGTTTCTACTGCGGCGAGGATGTTTCCGTTGTTCAGAGTCTGGGCTTCCGCCAGCACACCGCCCGTCCCGTTCTGATCGATGTCAAACCCGAAGATCTGTCCTCCGAACTTGCTGCTGACGATGACCGAAGCGGCCGGATGAGAAGATGACTGGGCAGCAGTGCCTAGGGATACAGCAAACAACAAGCACAGAAGCGTAACGAATACGCGCATGCGGATAATCGGCGAAGCGGCATAGGTCTTCATGTTCTTGGCCTTCTTGGGGAATTAGGCAGCCCGAAGCACAGGGCTGGCGGGGGAGCGGCCATCTTATGGCGGCCAAGCCGCACTGTTGTCACCGATTTGTCAAAGATTTACTGCTTCAGGGGGACGCTGTAATGGGAAGCCACCACCTGCCACTTGCCTCCGGTCTTGATCCACACATCGGTCAGGCGGTCGCGGTACTCGTAGGGTTTTCCGTCAGATTCACCCTTTTCGTGGTAGGCGCCGGTTACGATGGCGGTATCGCCGTGCAGCCGCACTTTAAGGTCGGACATTTCGGCGATCTGCACCCGTGTCTTGGAATCGGCCGTGTGGCTGATGTACCCGGCCTTGCTGTAGACCGTGCCGTCCTCAACTGTGATTACGAACCCGTCAGCCAGCAACGAGGAGAGAATATCGATGCTGCGCTGCTTGTACGATTCGGTCCATTTAAGTTCGAGGGCGCGAATTGTTGACGCATCGGACTTGTCCTGCGCGAAGCCAAGGGCGGATGTTGCAAGTAGACCTATGATCAGGGGCAGTGCAGTGCGGCTGAGCATTTCATGTATCTTGCACAACCCTGCAGGCAAGGGACGCTCTTTGTATGATCTGTTCGGGTTTTGTAACAGGGACAATCATGATTCATCGCCGCAATCATTCTGATTCGTGGAGGTTGACATTGAGTCTACGGATCGTTCACCAGTCGGACGCCTTGGGGCCGAGTTTCCAATAGACTCTATATGTGTACCGCGCCATCTTGAGGCGTGTGCCCGCGCATGGCTGAATCGATCGCTGAATTCCTGATAGAGAATTTCGAGAGCCATCGGGATGACTGTGCCTACCGGCAGCGCAGTGGATACCGATGGGAGTCTTTCACCTACGGACAGGCGATTGATCTGGCGCTCGGCCTCGAGCGTGAGCTGGAGGTCCGAGGCCTCGCCAAGGGTGACCGCATCTTGTTGTGGGGTGAGAACAGCACTGAGTGGGCTTCCGCTTTTCTTGCCTGTGCCATCCGCGGGGTGGTTGTGGTGCCCATGGATGACGGATCTTCGATCGACTTTGCGTTGCGGGTCGGTAATCAAGTCCAGGCGAAGCTGGTTATTTCGTCGCATGCACATGGGAGCGCCCTCGCCTCATCGATCCCAATCATCGCTCTTGAAGACGTGCGTCAGATGTCCCTCCATAACAAGCCCGCCTCGGCCAGAGCCATGCCCGGTCGCGATGATGTATTGCAGATTGTCTTCACGTCAGGAACAACAGCCGACCCAAAAGGGGTCGTAATCACTCATGGCAACGTGCTGGCGAATATCGCTCCGTTGGAAAGTGAAATACGCGCCTACCTGAAGTACGAGCGACTCGTTCATCCAGTACGGTTCCTCAATCTTCTGCCGCTGAGCCATGTCTTTGGCCAGTTCTTGGGACTCTTCCTGCCCCCAATTCTGGGGGGCACAGTGATTTTTCAGAATGATTTGAAGCCTTCGGAAGTCATCCGCACGATTCGTCGCGAACGAGTGTCTGTTCTGGTCAGCGTCCCGAGAGTGTTGCAGTCTCTCAAGCAGAAAGTCGAGCGGGATTTGGAACGTCAAGGCCGTATGGGCCCATTCCTGCGAAGGTTCGCGTCGGCAAAGGAAAGACATTTCCTTCGGCGCTGGTGGATCTTCCGCACGATTCGTCGTCAGTTCGGCTGGAAATTCTGGGCGTTCATCTGCGGAGGTGCCGCCCTCGACGCTGACACCGAAGAATTCTGGGGCCGGCTGGGATACGCGGTGATCCAAGGCTACGGGCTGACGGAAACTACATCCCTTATCAGCGTGAACCATCCATTCCGCTTGGGCAAAGGATCGATCGGCAAGATTCTCCCGGGCCGTGAGGTGAAACTGGCCGACGACGGAGAAATTCTTGTCCGAGGAGGTGGTGTTGCTTCGGGCTATTGGAGCGGCCAAGGATCGAAGCAGGTCTCAGACGAGCAAGGATGGTATCGCACGGGCGACGTGGGAGCACTCGATGCGGCTGGCAATCTGTACTTCAAAGGACGCAAGAAAGAAGTCATCGTAACGCCGGGTGGCATGAACATATACCCCGAAGACCTCGAAGCGGCGTTACGTCACCAGCCGGAGGTGAAGGACTGTGTTGTAGTTGGACTGGAACGCGACGGCAATGCCGAGCCTTGTGCCGTACTGATCCTGCGTGAGAAAAGCGACGTGGAATCGATCGTACGCCGTGCGAATGAACGACTGGCGGAATATCAGCAGATGACGAGATGGGTCGAATGGCCGCAGGAAGACTTCCCCCGAACGAACACGCAGAAGCCGCGTCGCAACGTGATTGCAGCGGCTGTAAGTGCTCGGCTACGCCAATCACGGTCCTCTGGTGAACCGGCGCGGCGGCCTCTCGATGAACTGATCTCCCGGATTTCCCGCCGTGCGGTTCGTGAGCTAAGAGCAGATGACTCGCTTGACTCGGATCTGGGGCTCAGTTCGCTCGATCGCGTTGAGTTACTGAGTGCCCTCGAAGATCGTTATCAGGTCGACTTGAACGAAACGCGATTCAGTTCAGTGCGAACGGTGGGAGATTTGGACCGCATGTTACGCGGCGAATCGGTTCGTGAATCCGCATATCACTACCCCAGTTGGGTGCTGCGATGGCCCATCACCTGGGGAAGGCTGCTGGCTCACTACCTGCTCATGCGCCCGGCGATCGCTCTACTGGGATGGCCGAAAATCATCGGTCGTGAACATCTGCGAGATGTTCGTGGACCTTTGCTGGTGATATCCAATCATCTCGGGGACGTCGATCCCGGATTTATTCTCACCGCCTTGCCGGCACGTTTCCGGCATCGGCTTGCGATTGCGGCCGGAGGAGAGGCCCTGGAAGCTCTGCGCAATCCCCCGGCGGAACGAGGATCGCTGTTGAGAGTTGTTGGCCAGATGAAGTGGGTGCTTGGTGTCTCGCTGCTGAACCTATTCCCGCTACCGCGCGAGGCTGGATTCCGCCGGAGCTTTACCTACGCGGGCGAAGCAGTCGATCGAGGGTATAGTGTGCTCGTCTTCCCCGAAGGACGACATTCGACTGATGGGAAGTTGTGTCCCTTCCGGACGGGCATAGGACTGCTGGCGGAGAATCTCCGCATACCAGTGCTTCCGATACGCATCGACGGCCTATTCGAAATCAAGCAGGCGGGAAAGAAATTCGCGCCACCGGGAAAGATCGTCGTGCGGATCGGCTCACCGGTGAGATTTTCTGCAGAAAAAGATGCGGCTGCGATTGCGGGAGAGTTACAGGAGCGCGTCGCGATTCTTTGAAAGTTCTTCCCCACAGAGATCACCGAGGAGCATCCGGAAAGTTCTGTGACCCTCCGCTGTGGTGAGAGCTTTAGGGATCCACTTCGATCTTCTGCATCATGCCGCCATCTTCGTGATCCAGAATGTGGCAGTGGTAGACGAACGTGCCGGCAATTTCTGGATCGCGGAAATCCATGCGCACGGTCACGCTGGGATACGGCCCTTTGCCGGTCCAGTAAGGAACGATCACGGTGTCTTGCATTGTAGGATTGGGGACCGCCACACCATTGATTGCAGTCACCAGGAAGTGGATTTGATGCATGTGAAATGCATGTTCTTCCGGAGTGCGGTTTTCGAAGGTCCAGTCTTCCACCGCACCCACTTTAGTCTTGATGGCGGGGGGCTCATCCATCGTGAAGAGGTGAGGAATCTGTCCGTCGAGCGAAAGGAAAAAATTCACCGGACCTGCGGTGCCCAGAGCAGACTCGGAAAAGTACAGCTTGCGGGTGGTCGAGGGCATGATCGCGGCCAGACCGGAGAATCGCGGCGTAACCGGGCGTGGTGGTGCTATCGTCGATGAAGCCGGCGCCTGTTCCGCAGAGTTAGAATTGGTGACAATCTTGGCAAGCATTTGCTCTGGACTTGGGTCACCGGTCGGTCCGGTGTCAAATCCCTTGTGGATAAATGTGGCCGGAGTTCCCGCCGGAGGGCCACTGATGATGAACTCCGCGCGCCCGGCCGGCGGCACATCGAGCTGGTTCACAAAGCGATCGCCATTGATCGGAACTCCGTCGAGCGAGATGAGTTCGACCGACTGGGCAACTCCGGCGAACAGGATTTGCATGCTCAGAAAGACCGTATTCGATGCGTTGGCAATACGCCAAAACTGCTTTTCCCCGGGCTTCATCCGGATAATTGGAGCGTCGTCCTTAGGAAAAATCGCCGGCTGAAAATTCAGCGTCAGCTGTGAGCCGACCTCATCAGATCCGTTAACCGGAATTTGCTGGCGGATGAAGAATATTCGCTCGGCAAGGCCGGTCACCTGTGGCTTAATTTTCTCGATGCCATTTACGATGATCGCTCCCGCAGCACCACCACTCACCTGCAGCCCGGTAAATCCGTGCGGATGCGGGTGGTACCAATAGAGGCCCGGCGGCTCATTCGCGGGAATCTGAATTTGGTATTGGAAGGGCGTCTTGCTGGGTTGAACCAGTGTGTTCACCACGTCGTCTTGATGACAGACCGGAGGAACATTCAGCCCGTGGAAATGGATGTTGCTGGTGTTTGGCGTGATGACCTTGCTGGTGCAAGGATCGGTGCCGGGCGCATCTGCCATCCCGTGCATGTGCACGGGTGCATGGCGTTCGTTCGCCAGCCTTGAAGTGGTGGTGGAGGTGAGGTCATTGGTGAAATTAATCGTGAGGGTATCGCCCGGATTGACACGCAGCGTAGGGGCCTCGATCAAGCCGGTTGAAGACATGTAGTCGAAGCAATAGTGCATGAAGTTCAAGGGATCCATCGCATTGCGCATTGTCAGATCTACGCTCAGCGAGCCGTTGTGGCTGCTCAGGCTTGGAGCGTCGAGCACCACGCTGCCCGGATCAGGCCGCAGCGGGCACCGCGGCGTTTGTGCAGACACCGTGAGAAAGGCCCCAAGAACAATTTGCACTGCGAATCCCCACTTCAGAAACCTGCGCATACCCCAACTCCTTCGAGTTCGTAGGATCTTGTTGTTCATTAGAACTGCCGTGGTGGATACACGCCAATCGACAACAGCGTCGTAGTCGGTGCCTGCAAGGGCGACGCAGCCGCTTCTGTCAGCGTGCATTTTCCGCTACCCGAACTCACGTTCACGATCGCGATCCCCGCGTTGGGTCCGTACTCTGCCATATACAGCACGGAGCCGGTGCCGGTATTGAGTTCCGTCACGGGGCTCGTCAAGAATTGCCAGTCATCCGGGAACCCTCTCAGCTTGGCGGAGGTGCAGCCGCGAGAGACTTTCCCTGTCGTTGCATTGAAGAAGGCAGCCGTGACTTTGCCAACATTTGTGTTGGCGATGTAGAGCAGCGTCTGGTCGGGACTGAGGTAGATGCTCACTGCATTGCCCGCGGTAGCGACGTCGTAAAGTTTCGTCTTCGTCAACTTTCCCGAGGAAATGTCGGACACCTCAATCGTGGTCGTAGTCGAAAGGTCGCCGAAGATAGCGTAGCGCCCATCCTGGGTGATATCGACTCCCGCTGGGAAGCGGCTGGTGTTGTAGCCAGTGGCATTTTGCAGATCGCCATGAGAGACGGGAATGCCGGCGGAAATATCGAACGACTCGATCGAGCCATCTCCGTACGCAACCACCAGCATATTGTCGTGCGTCGCCATTCCCTTGACGTTCCCCGCCTGCTTGCCCGCGACCGAAATATCTCCAAGAAAAGTCAGGGCGCACCCCGGCATGATCGAGTAGGTGCCGATCGTCTGCGACGTCGAAAAGCTGGCATAAAGATAAGATCCGTTGTTCACCACCCCGATGCCATCGGGTAGGCCACTGTCTGTCGAAGAGCCGGCAGTGTTGCCCACATCCTGTAGAGCCAGAATGTCGACTCCGCCAACCTCGCCTGCGCCGTTAATCGACAGGAAAGCACAAGGGGAGTCTCGCAAAATGCTCACCCGGTTGGCATTAAAAAGTCCGCCGCCCGCACCCGAACCGCCGAGGGTCACTCTCGTCCCATTTTGCGGTGTGCCGTCGGCCGCGATGGTAAAGACAGTTCCCGAGCTTGCCCCCGTTTTCCGAGGAGGGTCATCGTTTGTGATGAGATAACTGGGGGACGCCGGTTGGAATGTCTGAGCTGCGGATTGGGCAATGCCATTCCATTGCGCGCCTACGATCAACAGCATGAAGACAGTAACAAACTTCATAGCCGAATCCTTTACAGGGCCTTGATAAGAAACCGGGCGCCGCATTCCTGGCTGGTTGACGAGGAATGCCGCGCCCGGGGGATACAACATTCATAAAACGATTCTTTGCCACTAAATCGGCGGTTAGTTGATGGTGACCGTCTTAGCCGCGGAGACAATACCATTCGTCACCACGACGAGGCTGGCCGTTCCGGTGTGAATGCCCGCCGGAATGTCGAACACAGCGGTCGTGACCTTCGTACCTTGAGCCACACCGCCGAGCCAGTTGCGAGTCCTGCAGTACACGACTTTACCCGCCGAATCCGTGATGCGGATTGTTGGATGGTTGGAGTCAGCCTGGTTGTCGTCACCGTAGTACGAACCCTGCGTCAAGCCGTTCATCTGCGTGCCGGCGATTCGATTGTTCTTGCTGCCATGAGTCAACGTGGTGGCCACGTTCTTGATCACGGGGGCGCAGCCTGAGCATGGCGTGACACTCGCCGGGGTGTAGATCTCAACATCGGATGAGAAATCTGTGAAGAGAATCTGACCCGTGGGGAGAACCACCATGTTCCCGACATACGACGAATCGATCGCGGCGTTCGGCGGAGCCGAGGTCGCGTTCAGAGTGGTTCCGTCCCATTCGAAGAACTTGCTGCCGGTATTGAAGATCCCCGGGCTGGCGTCGAACAGGGCGTTGCCGTTAGGCAGAACTGCAGCCGGACCATCGGCGATGTCGAGACTTCCGCCAAACGACGGGCCAGCCGCCCAGGTATTTGTCGAGACGCTATAGATCGCGTTGCTGGTGGTTGCACCGGCAGCGAAGATCGTGCCGTTGGGAAGCAGAGGGGCCGGGCCGGTTTCGCGTGAGCCGGAGTCGATCAGGTTCACGGCGGTTGTACCTGGCTGCTGAGTCCACGCTCCGGTGGTCGGATCGTAGATTTCATACTGCTTGTTGCAGCAGCTCGTGTTGACATATGCGTCGACGGTCAGGATTCTTCCATCGGGAAGCATCGTCCATCCTTCTTCGTCGAACCAATCGAATTTGCCGGTGCCAGTGGCGGCCCAACTCGCAACATTGGTGGGGCTGAGGGTAAGGATCGAGGAGTCGGTCGTGCAGCAATTGGCCAGCATCATGTGGCCGTTTGGCAGAATGATGCTCTGTGCATCGCCCACGCTTGTCCAGCCCGCAGGCGCAGTTACACTCGCCCAAGCGTTGGTGATGGGATTGTAGACAGCGCCCTTCGTTGTCCACACTGCGCTGCCGTTGTTGTATTCGCCGCCGAAGATCACGACGCGTCCATCGGGAAGAAGTTGCGAGGCGAAGTACAGAGGGTTATAGCCAGAGGGCGCTGTGCCAGCGTTTACCCATGTTCCGTTGATGTAGCTCCCAGTGGAGTCGGGTACCAGACGGTACCAGGGGTCTGCGTGATTTTGGAAGAACATGCTGTTGACCAGCACGGAGCCGTCATTGAGCAATAGAGCGTGGGCGACTGGCGACGCTGGAGCATTTTTCGTCTTGGTCCATGTTCCCGCGGTAAAAGGTTCCTGGGCGATCGCGATGCTACACCAAGCCAACGCGAGCAGAGCAATTCCGAGCGTGCGGAACACCTTCATAGTCAATTGACCTCGCATTTTTTGGGTTATTCGAAAAGCGGCTTCGGATGCGGACTTCCATCGACTTCCCACAGAAAAGAGTCCCCACGGCAGTCCAACTCGAAGTCCCAAAGTCGGGGGATTATAACCTGCCTATCGTTGCTTCGGAGCAATTGTCATTCAAAAATTACAAACTATTTTTTACGAAAATTCTCAGGTCGCACGAAAATGGGAACTTGTGGACGAAAAGTCTGCAAGAAATTGCAAACTCGTTTTCTGGTGACGGGCAAAAGACTCCAAGTCGAAAGGCTCTTAATCGTTTGAATCCCGATTGCCGTTGTCTATTCCTCGTCGACCTGTGTTTCGGGCAGATGAGGGTCGGCTTCGAGCTGAACTTGCGGCGCTTTCGCATCACGCAGCAGGCCATTGAGAGTGGGTAAGTCTGATTTTGTGAATTCACTCCAGTGCTTGAGTGCGGCGGTGCTGGCAGCCTCAGTCGCAGCGAGTGCCTCCATTTGCGGTACGGTAGGTTCGGCGTCGACTTGCCAGATTTGCTGATAGAGCGTGCTGGCTTCTCCGTTAACGCGGCTCAACGTGGTTTCCGAAGACTGAGGAGTGAAGAAACCTCCGGGCGTCCCGAGTAATGCAGAGAGCTTCTTCTCGAACTCCTCAATGGCTTCCTTCCCCTGATTGCCGACCTGACCGCTCGCCTTGGCGATCTGATTTTTCAATGATCCAGCCTGCAGCACAGCCTTCGATGTGTCGGTCAAGAGAGATGCCAGTCGCATCTCAGCCTGAAATTTCTTTTGCAGCCCCGTGATCGGTGTCTTCACCCGCGGATCCATCTTGATGTTCAATGAAGTTGTGAGTGACTTTCCATCAACCGCGAGGCGGACGGTGTACATTCCAGGCATCGCGGTCGGTCCCAACGGCATCCGTGGCGTATCACGCGGGATCGCCGCGATTGTGAATTCATGCTGCGTAGCCTTAGGCGTGGAATAATGCAACCTCCACGTCCAACGATGCATTCCAGCGTCAGTCGAAGGCGCCCGGAAACCACGAATCCAGTACAAAGGGATCAGTTGCTTCTTGAGTTCATCTTCGGTGACGTCAGGCTTGTCTGTATTTGAGAAGCGGCGCACCAAATGACCTTGCGCATCTAATATTTCGATCGTAACTGTGTTTGCAGCCGAAGGCAGATAGTAGTCAATGATGGCGCCTTCCGGAGGATTTGCAACCATCGGCTCGTCGGGAGGGAAAGGAGTATCGGTGTTCGTGTCGCGTTGGACTCGGTACGCCACGGCAGGAGTGAATAAATGCACTGAGCGTGTCGCCGCTGCTGACACCTCCCGCAATGGCGTGATGTCATCGAGGATCCAGAATCCGCGCCCGTGCGTTCCCACGACAAGGTCGTCATCGTGAATCCACAGATCGCGCATCGAAGTGTGTGGCAGGTTCAACTGCAGCGATTGCCAGTGGTCGCCGTCATCGAATGACACCCAAACGGAGTTTTCGGTGCCGGCAAATAGAAGTCCCTTGCGCACTGGGTCTTCTCGGACGGTATCAACGGGCCCAAAATCCGGCAGGCCGTTGGTAACCAACTGCCAGGTTTTTCCTCCATCGCGTGTGCGGTAGACATAAGGATGCGTGTCGTGAATTCGGAACCGGCTGACTGAGGCATATGCCGTCTGTTCATCGAAACGGGATGCCGAAATCTGCGTAACCTTGCTCCACGGTGTGAGTTCTTTCGGTGTGATGTCGGCCCACGTTTTTCCGCCGTCGTGCGTGATAAAGATCAATCCGTCGTCAGTTCCGGCCCAGAGCGTGTTTACTGATTTAAATGATGGTGCCAGTGCGTAAATCACTCCCCGTTGTTTCTCGGCGCCCTTGTTCAGCAGGCTTCCGACACTCGGCGGCGCTCCCGGAGCTTCGCGAGTCAGATCTTTGCTGATTATTTGCCACGAACTGCCGCCGTCGGTCGTCTTGAATAGCACGTTCGTGGCGTAGTAAAGGATGTGCGGGTCCACGGGGGAGAACATCAGAGGTTCAGTCCGGTTCGCCCGGAACTGTGTGCTTCGCAGTGGAATCGGAGTGACGTTTTGCACCTGTCCCGTCGACCAATGAAATTTGGAAACCTCCGTTCTTCCGCCTCCATAAACGATGTCCGGATTGAGTGGATCAGGGGCGACGTATCCGTATTCGATCACTCCCACAGGATGCCAATCGCGAAATGTGATCGCACCGTCGTTGCCACGGCTCCGGATGCACACGGATCCGCTCTCCTGCTGCCCAGCGCAGACCCGATAGGGGAAGGAGTTGTCGGCTATCACGTGGTAAAGCTGTGCGGTCGGCTGGTTGTACCAGGAACTCCAGCTCGCGCCTCCATTGACGGTGACGATCGCTCCTTGATCAGCAACCAGCAGAATGATGTTGCCGTTGTTGGGACTGATCCAGAGGTTCTGGTAATCGTCTCCGCCAGGGGCACCACGAAATCCCGCCCAGGTCTTCCCGCCATCGGTTGAACGCATGCACACCGTACTGGCTGAATAGACAACATCCGGATCCTGGGGATCCACTCGGGGGATCGGAAGGTCTCCGCCACCAATTCGGCCCGACGGGCGCGGATCCTCAGTGATCTGAGACCATGTTTCGCCCGCATCATCCGAGCGATAGACGCCAAGTTTGCCTGACGCCGTTGCTAGTGTTGCATAGAGGCGCCGCGGATTGCTCGGTGCGATCGCAATATGGATCTGTGCCAAGTCCGTTGGCAGACCGCTTGTCAATGGATGCCAGTTAGTGCCGCCATCGGTTGATTTAAAGAGGCCTCCACCTGGTCCGTCGAACTTGTTGCTATCTTCCCAGGGGCCTTCGCGGGCTTCCCACATTGAGGCATAAACAACGTCAGGATTCGCAGGGTCGATCTCGACGTCGGAGCCGCCGGTGTTCTCATCCTTCGAGATGACCTTCTGCCAGCTTTGGCCACCATCAGTGGAACGGTAGATCCCGCGCTCTTCATTGGGGCCGTATGGATGTCCCAGCACAGCTGCGAAGACCTTGTTCGGATCGCGAGGATCGACTGCGAGTGCGGGAATCTGTTGGCCATCGCGCAAGCCAAGATGAGACCAGGTCTTTCCCGCATCCATGGACTTGTAGATGCCGTTTCCAACGGACAGATCAGGCCTATGCAGCCCTTCACCACTGCCAACATAAATGATGTTGGGATTCGACGGAGCCACCGCGATAGCCCCTATCGATTGTGTCGACTCATCATCAAAAATGGGTTTCCAGGTGACACCGTAGTCGTCCGACTTCCACACTCCCCCGTTCACTTGTCCCATGTAAAAGATGTTGGGTTGGCTGGGGACTCCGGCGGCGGCACGCGTACGGCCACCGCGAAATGGTCCGACCATCCTCCAGTGCAATTCCTGGTAGGTGTTTTCTGGAATCTGGCTCCAGGCCAGAGCCGCAAAAAGCAGAACGGTGAAGAGTGAAAACAGACGAAACCTGCGCGATGTATACACGTGAGCTCCCTCAACCATGAAGCGACAAACTACCTAGGATAAATCACTCCACCAGGCGATGGATGGAACCCTGTGAGGTCCGCTCCTAAAGATCAAATTTGCTGTGGTGCCGCCACCTCGTCACATTTATTATGTCGAAGCTTTTCGAAAATCCCATGCCACAGTCCACTTTAGTGAATCGCCGCCAGCGTTCGATCTTCTTGAATGGCTTTCTCATCGTCGCTATCTTCTCGCTGACTAGTTCGCGCTCCTTTGCGGCAACCGCCGGCGACGCCCAAGGTCAAGGCCTTAAACCGATTCTCGATTATATTTCTACTGCATGGGACACTCTAACTCGTTCCATGACCGAATGTCAGAGCATTGTTGATCCTAAGATCGCTGAGGTTCCGGTGTTGTACTTGCCGAGCAACTTTCCGGAACCAGCGGCTGTGCAGAAAGTGGCCTCAGACTGCAAGGTGCGAGTCGAGCATCTGCCAATTGAAATCCATCGCCTCGGGGAGATCGATACCAGCAAGTTTCAGCCACACGGCCTGCTCTACCTCGAGAACAAATATGTTGTGCCGGGTGGACGCTTCAATGAGATGTACGGATGGGATAGCTATTTTATTATCCGCGGGTTGTTGCGCGCTGGGCGTCTGGACCTCGCACGAGGAATGGTCGATAACTTCTTCTTCGAGATCGAACACTACGGCGCGATGCTCAACGCCAATCGCACGTACTACCTGACACGTTCCCAACCTCCTTTTCTCAGTTCGATGTTCGTTGATGTGTATGAAGCAGTTCAGAAACAGGATTCTGGACAGGACCGCAAAGTCTGGCTTGAACGCGCCTATACCGACCTGAGCAAAGATTACGAGATGTGGACCCGAGATCCGCATTTGGCGGGACAGACCGGGCTTTCCCGCTACTACGATTTTGGCGACGGCCCTCCACCGGAAGCGGTCAAAGATGAAACCGGCTTCTATCGCAAAGTCTCGCAGTACTTCTTCCTGCATCCGGCAGTTGCTGACAGCTACGTCCGCGATATGGGATCAAGTTCGGATGAGCAAGTTGCCGGGGCCGCCTACTCCATTCAAGTGTGTGACGCTGCTTCGACGACGGCGCGTCCTGAATGTGAGAAATCCAGCCAGTTCAAGCTGAGCGCCGATTACTACAAGGGCGACCGATCCATGCGGGAATCGGGTTTCGATGTCAGCTTCCGCTTCGGTCCGTTCGGCGCAGGAACGCATCACTTCGCTCCCGTATGTCTCAACAGTCTGCTTTATAAAAACGAGAAAGATCTGGAACAGATCAGCCTTTGGCTGGGCCGCAGCGACGAGGCAAAGAAGTGGCACGCGCGCGCCGAGTCACGCAGGAAGTTGATCATGAAATATCTGTGGAACCCGCAACAGGGAATGTTCTTCGATTACGACTTCACGACCGGCAAGGTGTCGGACTATCGCTACGCGTCGACCTTCTATCCGCTGTGGGCTGGATTAGCGACGCCGGAGCAGGCAAAGGCAGTAGCCAGGAATGTGAAGGTTTTCGAGCATCCCGGCGGCCTGGCGATGAGCGCGACCGATACAGGCGCGCAGTGGGACTTGCCGTACGGTTGGGGCAATATCGAGATGATTTGCATTGCGGGCTTGCGTCGCTATGGATTCGCCGCTGACGCCGACCGCGCCTCCTACGAGTTCCTATCGATGATCGCTGAGAATTTCCGTCGCGATGGCAACATTCGCGAGAAATATAACGTGGTCACGCGTTCGTCCGAGGCGCATGCGGAGATGGGCTATCACATGAATGTCGTCGGCTTCGGGTGGACCAACGCGGCATTTCTGGAGTTGCTGCACGCCCTGCCCAGAGAAATGGTCGAGCGGTTGGAGAAAGAACAAGCCCAATCTGTGCCGACGAAGTGAGCCGGCTGGGAAGTGAGCCAACGCTGAAGTAACTGGCCGCTGGCTCAATCTTCTCTGCCTATCAATTAGGGACGAGCTTCATATACCAGGTTAAAGGGTGTTTCGGTCGCTCGCCGGAATCGGCTGAACCCGGCGCTGCTCACAACTTCGCGCATCCGCTTTTCGCCCGCCTGCGCACCCAGGCACATGCCAACTTCCTGCGAGCGAGAACACGGCGTACACAGAAGCGTTGAGAAGGAGTAGTACACGCGCCCAACTGGGTTGAAGTTGTCGTGTAATTGGTCATGAGCAAAGGGCTCGACGATCATCCACGCGCCATCATCCTTTAATGCGCGGCGAACATGGGCCGCAGCGCCGACCGGATCGCCCATGTCGTGCAAGCAGTCGAAAACCGCCACGAAGTCATAGCCGGTGCCGGGAAACTCCTTGGCGCTGGCCAGTTGGAACGTTACGCGGTCAGCGACGCCTTCACGCTTCGCCGACTCAATCGCCATCTCGATCGACTTGTCGTGATAGTCGAAGCCAAAGATATGTGATTTGGGAAACGCCTTGGCCAGCAGGATCGTCGACGCGCCTTTTCCGCAGCCGACGTCAGCAACTTTGGCTCCTCGCGCGAGTTTATCTGTCACGCCATCGAGCGCGGGAATCCATGAGCTGACGAGATTTGCCGCGTAGCCCGGCCGGAAGAACTTCTCGCATCCGTGAAACACGCGTTCATCATGTTCGAACCAGCCCATGCCCGCCCCCGAGCGGAAGGACTCGGCGATGCGCGGCACCGCTGCCAGCGATCCCAGCGCCAGTTCGAATGCTCCGGGCAGATACGCCGGGCCATCTTCCCGTGCCAGGGTCATCACTTGCTCTTCCGTCATGCCGAACTTTTGTGTCGCCGGATCGTAGGTCAGATATCCGCCAGCAGCCTGGGACGCCGCCCACTCGTGAACGTATCGCTCGTCGGTCTTCGTTGCTGCCGCGAGTTCCTTGGCTGCCATTGGTTTCGTGGCAAGAGCTTTGTACAGACCGCACCGGTCGCCGATTACAACCATCCCGGCATGGGCCGCGGCGCCCAAGTCGGTCACAAACTTCCCCAGGAATTCGTTCATTTTGTTTGAATCAACTGCCATGACTTCCTCCATTTCGATCAAGATTGTTTCGCCGCTTCCGATTTCTCGTCGTCGACCCCAGGAAGAAACACAAAGTCCCCAGCTATCAGAAGACTTTGTGTTTCCGTGGTGTCGACTTCTACTGATGTCCCTTGCTTGGGTCGTCCGCGGGATTGATGTAATTGAATTGAACCGGCGACTTGCCGTGTACCTGCACGATGACTTCACCGGAGGCCATCGCATAGTGATGCATGTCGGGATCGAGATAAGCGAAACTTCCAGCAGGGAACGCCGCCATCTTGGTTGTGTCAAAGGTATCGCCCATGCCGACCTTGAAAGTTCCTGCGATGACGGTTACGTTTTCCCGCAGCGGATGCCAATGCGGAGCGATTCGATAGCCATCGGGCATCTTCAGGCGGATGGTGTACTCGCCGGTGCTCGCTGTTGGATCTCCCTCCAGTACGGCGAATTGCGCGCCGGGAGCGACGATGGGTGGCGGCGGACCCCAGGCAATCGTTTCGGGTGTGAACGCGTTGTGAGCGTTCGGATGAGCGACAATCGGCAGCTCAAACGTGCAGCACAGCAATGCCGCGATCGTCAACGTCAGATAAACGGTTTTTGTCATAGGTGACCTCCGTACGTGAAGTTGATGGAAAGCATCTTCTCCTGGCCTGAGCGTGTTTCCAATCAGCAGGGAATATCGAGCAGATATCTTTTGAATATCCTCGCAAGTTATTGAGTTGTATCGGATAATGCCAGGCACGAGTCGATTGATGAGGGGTTCGACACAATCCACCAGTGAGGTTGAACTGGACCTGGGGCGCTACGAACTGCGCCGCGGAGGGCGAAGGATCCGGCTTGAAAAGAAGCCGATGGACCTCCTCATTTTTCTCGTCTCACGGCGTGAGCAACTGGTCTCGCGGGAAGACATCATCGCGAAACTCTGGCGGTCCGATCTGTTCATCGATAGCGAACGCAATCTGAATAACCTCATCCGCAAGATTCGTACGGCGCTCGCTGACAATCCCGACAAGCCGCGCTTTCTGGAGACGGTGATCGGAAAAGGTTATCGGTTCGTTGGACCCGTGCGTGTGATCGATGCGCAATATCCACGTTCAGACCACGGGCAGGCTTCACGCGTTGGACCGCACGACAGTCCAGGAGATCGAGGAGAACGCTCGTCTCTCGCCGTATTACCTCTGGTGCCTGCCGGCAAGACTGTCGACGATCAGGGGATCTGCCTCGGTTTTGCAGACGCATTGGTGTCATTGCTGGGCAACATGCAAGGAATCGATGTGCTTCCGACCGCGGCCGTTCTGAACCTGCCTTCAGGCGCAACTCCTGTTGAGATCGCGTCCCGTCTGGGCGTACGGTTCTTAGTCCATGGCGCGATCCTGATGTCGAAGGGCCAGTGGCGATTCTCGCTGGAGATGCTGGACGTATATACGCAGCGCTCATGCTTTACGCGGAACTGTGATCTCGATATGGATCGCCTGGAGGAGCTAGAGAGCGAGCTCGCCCTACAGATTGCGAACGTGCTAAAAAGACCGCTCGCTCCTCTTGCCCGCGATCATCGGCCACGCTATAGCCGCGACCCTATGGCGTATGAGGAGTTTATGCGCGGCTATCGACTCAGCGCCTCAGGCGACTCGGCGATGGTGGAGAAATCGAGTCATCACCTCATGAACGCGGTTATGCGCGATCCGAATTTCGCGTTGGCCCACGCAGTATCGTCATACGTGGCGACGGTGAGACATTTCGAATCGGATCCCTCCAGCACCTGGTTGGAGAAAGCCGAGTTTCACTGCCGACGCGCGCTCGAAATTGATCCCGACTTGCCCGAAGGTCTGGTGGCACGGGCGTTTCTGCTTTGGGGGCCATCCAAGAATTTTCAGCATGTCGAAGCGATTGCCGACCTGAAGCGCGCGCTATCCCTGCAGGCAAATCTTCCTCACGCCTACAACCGTTTGGGAACGATCCTGTCACACATTGGGCTGCTCGATCATGCGCTCGAAATGTACGAACGTGGAAGGCCGTTTCACCCCAAGAAAGAGGTGAGCCCCAGTAGTGCGCAAGCACTCTTGTGGAGTTTTCAACACGACAAAGCGCGCGACATGATCGACCGGTGGCGAGCGGAGAGCCCGAGAAACAAGTATCCGCTGCACTTCGCGTTGCAACTAGCCATGATGTCGGAAGATTGGGACGGGGCTCAGCGCCTGATTGATGAAGTGCATGAATTCGTGCACGATGAGCCCCTCATTATTAGTATGCAAGGTGTACTGCATGCAAGGCTGGGCCGTGCCGAAGCCGCGCAAGAATGCGTGATGAGGGCATGTGCCATTCCGCGGTCGTTCGGTCACGCTCATCACAGTTACTATCAGATCGCGTGTATACAGGCGTTGAACGGCCGGAGAGAAACGGCCTTTGCCTGGCTGGAGCGCACCGTGAACACAGGATTCGCTTGCTGGCCCTATTTCATGAAGGACCCTTGCCTCAAGAATCTCCATGGAATGCCGGAATTTGACCTTCTTGTCAGTTCCCTGCAGGCCAAGTATCCCGATCATTTGGGGTTGTTTTAGGGCTGAGCTTATACCCTTCTCGAGAATCCTCCCTAACACTGAACTCGTTTCCTCGCTGGGCACCGAAAAGCCCATCAACCAGACCATCTCGCACTTTCACGCCATCGAGAACACTTGGGCGGTGGAGAGGTGTCATCTCAAAGCGGACGTTCTGACACTGGGACGGAACGTCGCGGTGAAGTTCCTGTCACGGCAACTGGCGCGTGAACAGAATGCTCTTCATCGCTTCCTGCTTGAAGCGTACTCGCAGCAATCGCAACAACCACTTCAGCGGACATAGACTACTCGTGAGCATGCCTATGTCCGCTGATTCAGGCTTATGCCGCGTGTGCCAATGCAGGAGCACTAGCGAGTTTCGGCTGCCCCCAGAGCCATCCTACAATCGCGCCGAATACAAAGTTGGAACTGGTCACCTCCATGAAATGCATCCAGCGCACCGAATCCGGAAAGTAGGGATTGGGCATCAGCAGAGGAGCAACTCCGCTCAGCAAAGTGAATATCAAGCCGACCGTGAGTGCTCCATTGAGACGGGAAAGTCCCAGCATACGCGTGAACAGAATGCAAAGCAGAACAAACGCCGGTCCGCGGAGCAGCAGTTGCAAACTGAAGAGAACTTGCGGCGTCGGGATCGTCTGTGTGGCATAGAAGTCCTTTATGTAGGGAAAAATAATGGTTCCCGCAATCAGATAGAGCGCCATGTACGAGCAGTCACAGACGAGGAATTTCCAAATTCTTTCGCCGAGACGCCGCGACGCAATTGGATGGAAGTGCTCGACGGGCGTGTCGGAGCGCCTCCCGAACAGAAGCGCCCAAACCGCGATGTTCAGGAGAGCACTGATGACAGTTCCCAGTAAGATCTGAGGCCACTCGATCGGAGAGTTCTTCAGAAAAATCATGCCCTCAATTCCGTCAATGTAGCCGATTGCTGCAGGGATGCTGGCAACCACTGCGCCGAGCTTCCACCCGCGCCACTCCGAACGAATGGCGAGTGGGGCAAGGGCCAGAATGATGATGGAATTGGTGAGCAGCATCCAATAGAAGAAGTTCTGAGCAATATGTGGATCCAGCGGAACTTTCGTGGGAATCAACTTTCCCGCGATCACTCCTGCAATGACTTGTACGAACGACGTGGCTGCGAATGCAGACACGACTCGGATGATGACGTTCGATGGCTTCACGACAATCCTCCCTTCCTTTGTTTCTCAAACGTGCTAATTGCGTAGCGAGTCCAATCCAGCAGGCATTCGTATTGTCGAATCCCGCTTTCAAACCCGAGCCTCCCGGAAGTTGTTGCGACAGGCTTGATCAGTGTGAGTTCTTGCTGCAGGCTCGGAAGGTGCGCATTCAGAGCGGTTTGCAGGGACTTCAGCACGTTCACCGACCCCGCTGGCCCAACTGCCTGTTCCGAAAACGCAAACCGCAACAATACTTGTTCCAGCTTCCAGATCAGGTCCTCGCGTGTGACGGGTGACAGGATCCAATTCTTCAGCTCGGTCAGTCCCTTTGCTGTTAGCCGGAAAATCTGCCGGCGGCGGAGACCCCTA